>Ga0310342_100000353_pt1 | contig 24882 bp, 14 predicted proteins | sample S15DNA20500_MG_FD_206155 | JGI IMG/M metagenome (GOLD analysis project Ga0310342, IMG submission 206155) | Marine microbial communities from station ALOHA, North Pacific Subtropical Gyre - S1503-DNA-20-500_MG | ecosystem: Environmental > Aquatic > Marine > Oceanic | place: Pacific Ocean: North...
GTAAGCGAACCTCAGTTTTTCCATCTCGGAAGTTGAATGTTTTGCCAGTCGCCAGGACCTTGCCGGAGCTTGCATGAAAGGTCGGCCAGAGGTCGCCGGGGGCGATCTCGAAACCGTCATCCTGACGGACCCTTTTGAGAGGCGCAATCGCGGCCGGCTTGGTCCAGGTCTTTCCGCCGTCCCGGCTAATGCTTTGATAGATATCGTGGAAGTCGTGGGATGTTGTCTTGCCAGTTTCTGACATCGTGGTGAGCAGCAGTGGTTGTTTGCCAGGTATGTAGGCGGACCGAGCTTGCCACCAGTCCCAGCGTACAGATCCCGAGATTGAAGGCATGGATTGAAAATGCAGCGGTACATGTTTCACGGGGTCAGCTGCTCTCGTTTCACCAGTTAGTAAGGAGGCGAGACACAGCAGAATAAGTATTCGAGGCATGGTGTGAGTCCTGGCAATAAGGTAGCTTCTCGGTGCGCAAACCGTTATTCTAGCGTCTGGGTTGGGTCCATCGGTGGTCATGATGTCGTTTTACCGGCAGCAGGAGGCCATTGCAACTTGTTCATGCCAGGGTGCCATGCGGTTATACCAGCGATTTCTATTGATGTGCGTTCTTACGGGCTTGCTAGTCGGTTCCCCGTTGGGAGCAACGCCGCCGTTTGGGCATCCGGATCAGCCCTACGATCGCTTGCCCGGCACCCTAGAAACCTCGCATGTTCCCTGGGCACGACCGCTCAGTGGCGGCAAGCTGGATGTTCTGTTTATTTGTCCCTACAACAATTCGCGGGAGGTCGTAGAACTGGCGCAACGGCTGGACGTCAACGCGACGGTTGTCATGAGCGCCGGCCATACTGGTTGGGCTGAAGGTTACTTCGAGGGAGACAACGCGACACCGCTGCATGGTGTTGAGGCTAAGAGTGTGTTGGGTAAGTTGTCTGGGCAGCGACTGGACCTGGAGAATCATTACCACGCGATCGTTATTGGTAAGCTTTCCTGGCAGGTTATCCCAGTCGGGGTTCGCGACGCGGTCTTGGCTCACGTTAATAGGGGGACCGGTTTGGTTTACCTGTCTCCCAATCGCCTCAAGCCTGGCTGGAATCGCCGGGAAGTTGCTGATGACAAAGATCCCGCCTTTAGCCGCTTGTTTGAAGGCAGCTCAGATCGCCAGACGCGGGATCGAATCCTGGCTGCACTGCCGATCGACATCATGCCGTTGCATCAGTTTGAAGAGGAGCAATCGTATCGTGCTTTGCCAGCGCCACGCCACCAGTGGCAGCAGGCGGGCCTCAGGCTTTCTTCGACTAGCCACGGCAAGGGGCGTGTCCTGGGGATCGATTACCTTGACGAGATGATTGCGACCCGCATGAGTGCCTCGCTGACACCTGCCTATCAGCATCCACGCGGAGACCATGACGAGGTGATCTATGACCTGTCACACGCTTTGCTGGCGCGTGGAATACTCTGGGCCGTAGACCGACTACCGGTCGACCCCCTGGAAATATCAATCAAATCACCAGCAACGGAGCTGAAAGAACCAGTCGTCACCGGTTCCGAACGTTTTCAATGGCGACCAGCGACACCAGGACATGTCGTGCGGCGAACGGATTTACCGCAATCCAAGATTGTTGTGAAGACGCCCAAGGATGCCAGGATTGACCGCCTGGTCCTGGCTTTGCGTGAGCGGACCGGACACCTGCGGGATCATGTGGATCCAAAAACGCCACAGCCAGCGGTGACGCCGAGCCGGGTGATTCTGCGCTGGGCTCGCAAAACAGACAAACAAGAGAGCAACAGCATAACGTTGCCCATGCTGGCTCGGGGGACTTACCTGGTGGATGTCCAAGCTTTGGATAGCAAGGGGGCGGTAATTGATTTCGCTTGTCGCAGCCTGCGGGTGGAGAATGCCAATCATGTCACAGCGATGCAAACCGATGCAAGCCATTATCGGACAGGTGAAAAGATCCAGGGAACGGTGGAAGTGGCGGAGAGCTTGCAGGCTGACCAGAGCGTCGAGGTGTCGGTTCACGACATGTGGGGTCGACAGCTTTACACGGGCCCCGCAAAACGTTCCGGGACGACGACCTACGAGTTCACGGTGCCTGTAAAGGATCCGTTGTCGGAGTTGTGGGATGTTCAGGGATCAATTGTGGGCCCACGCGGGGTCGTCGATCGTGGCACGCTGCCGGTACCGATACTGAACAATACGTTCGACGAATATATGTTCATGTTGATCTTTTGTCCCACCCCGGGCCGGTCGAACTGGAAGGGAGCTTTGCATGCCCGACAGTTGCGCAAGTATGGAATTAATGCTACCTACACGTATCTGATTTACAGCGACCAGAACCAGTATTTCCACAATGCCCGGGAACACCTGAGAAGCGTCTCATATGCCGAGCATTCAGGAGAATATCTGACTCCGGCTGACCACCAGAGAGATTTTACGGTGGAGAACCGGACCTACGACCTGGCGGAAATCAGTCGTATGTTACGGCGCGTGGCGGAGACAGGTGAGAAGCTGGATCCCAAGGAATTTCCCTATCGCATGGGCCATTTTGGTGCGGACTGGATTAATAGTCGGCTAGACCAGTATAGGCTGGCGGCTCGTTTCGGTTCCCCATTTTACACGCTGACCGGTGAGAATTACCTGTTGGGTGAATTCAAAGGAAGGGAAAGTAGTGGCTTCGGAAAAACCACCACGCGACGTTTTCAGCAGTGGTGTCGAGGACAATACCAGGATGATCTGGCCGCGCTTAACCGCGAATGGGGAAGTAAACTGAAACGCTGGGAAGACGTGCGGGGCATTATGCTCGAGGCTGCCGTTGAACAAGAGCAATTACCTCGGTGGGTGGACTTTCGCTATTTCATGCGGTCGCAGGTCTGGAGCCAGTTTTTTATTGACTGGACGGACATGATGAGGCGAATGATCCCAAATGCGCGCACCGGTCGTGTGGGCCATGATCATCATGACTTCACGCGTTACCGCAAACACATGGCTTCCTCGAAACTGTACGTTGGCCAGGAGAAATTCGCGGAGTGGCGACATGCGCTGACCGTGGAATTGCCAGCCTCGTTTGGTAACGATGAAGGGTTTCTGCTGGCGCCGCAGTCGATGATTCGCTGGACTCATGATTTGGAAAGTGCTACCAATCGCCGCCGCTGGCCCTGGATGGTGCTGATGATGGGACTTGATGGATTCGACTGGGAGCGTGGCCTGCATGCTCCCACGCTTGGTGGTGAACATGCTTTTACCCCGGATTACTCCGAACCTTTGCCATACTTTCGAGACATCTCGAATGAGGTCCTCGCAATCCAGCGCGGGATCGGCAAACTGACGATGGCAGCCAAGCCGGAGCGTTCGCGAGTGGCCATCCTGTGGGCACCCTATAACCATTATATATCGCGTTGTCTGCCGTTCGAGGAGAACGGTTTTTCGGGCACTTGGATGTCGAATGTCAGTGTCATTGGGGGAGCCGTCAGTGATTCCCTCTCGCTGCTGCAATCACTGCAGTTGAGACCGACCATCGTGGCGCCCGAGGATGTCATTCGGGGTGATCTGGCCCGGCGCGGATTTAAGGTGTTAGTGTTGCCCTACAACAAGGGGATGTCGCCGGAGGAAGCGGCTGCAATCCATCGTTTTGTGGCGACTGGTGGACTGGTCATCGCAGACAATGATCCGGCGACCTATAGTCAACACGGTCGGAAGTTAAAGGAGCCAGCGCTGGCGGATCTCTTTCCCGTCACAGATCGAGTGCATACGCAAGGCTACGGCAAGGGGCAGGCAGCCTATCTGCCGAATGTCATCAACGGGTATACTTCCCGACTCGAAAAGGATGATGACAGTGGGGCTGATGTCGTCCAAGCGTTGCTTACCCGATACGCGGGTGAAAAACCGTCAATCAAGCTGTGGGGTCCGTCAGGCCAGTCGCGACATGATACGCTTGTGCGAGTCTTCCGTCATGGTGAGACGAGCCTGGTTGGCTTGCTGCGAGCGCAAACGCCTGCTGCGGAAAAACCGGTTGCGACCATCCTGAAACTGCCCGGACAGCGGCATGTATGGGATGTGCGGAAGGGAAAATACTTGGGGTACAGTGATGCAATCCCAGTGCAACTGGACCAGGATGCGAAATTCCTGGCTCTCTGTCCGCAGAAACCAGTCTCGATCGATCTGGAGGTTCGTCTCGATAAAAGTGACGCTCCAACGAAGACGATTTCTGCCGGCAGTCGATTGGAAGTGATCGGGAAGATTGGTTTTTCCGGAGGGGCTTCGGGAACTGGTATTGGCCAGGCGGTTCACGCTCAAGTCTTTTCTCCGGATGGAGAGGAGCTGGAGTGGTTCCGCAGTAATGTTGTCTTTGAAGGTTCCACGTTTCGCCTGATCTTGCCGCTGAGCCAATCCGCCAGGCAGGGTGCGTACCGCGTGGTCGTAGAACATGCGCTGAGCGGAACTCGCGGTGAAACCGTCTTTCAAGTGGGCAAGCCCTGAGGTGTAAGTCATGTTAACTACCAGTTTCGTTTCCTGTGTTATCAGTTTGGCAGTCTTAGGCGCCGATACCGAAACACTTTTAGTTCATGATGACTACGAAAAATGGGAATGGCGGCCGATAGAATTCGCTCAACGGCGTGAGGGACGAAAACGTATGAAGGAAGGGCGGCCCTTGTCCTTTGAATACCGGGGTCCCCTGTTTCGCGTTGCCAAGGGTTTTGTGCTGCCAACAGGTCGCATGCTTGAAGGGGCAGATGCTTTTAAAGGTCGTTCGACCCAATTGGAGGATATCCAGGTAGGCCTGCATGGGCGATATTCCTCATTGATTCGCCCAGGGGTCAATTATCGATACGAGGTGGCTTTGAAGGGGAAAGGTGCATTTCACTTTCGCGCCTGGGTCGGGGCGAAAAATTTGGGCACTGGGGAGTTTCGTTGGTTGGGGTTTCCTAACCTGATCAAGATCCAGGTAACGGATGAATGGCAGGTTTACCGGGGAACGTTTCAGACGCCCGTTTTAAAATCGCCCGGATTTCAACTGCCGGAAAAGGTATCGGCCGCGATTGTGGTGGAGCCTGGAGCGCGCATCGGTGTCGATGAGTTCCGAGTCTGGGAAATCAAACCTGCCAAGTAGGACGGGGCCAAGATCACCCTTGCGATCCTGTCCCCGCGCAATCGGTCGGGGTTACTTGGAGAGGCTGGATATCGGCGTCAGATCCAGTTTGCGAAACTCAACCTCCGAACCCTCCGCCTGCAGGGCGATTTGGCCGCTGCTGGCCGTACACTTGCTGCCATGGTTTACCAGGTCGCCGTTGACCCAGACCTTGATCGAGTCCCCTAAACATTCGATGACCATCCTGTTCCACTGGCCGACCGGTTTCTCGGAACCATCGGTCAGGTTCAGAATGCGCCGCGCCTTGCCCTCGGTGATGCCCCAGTTCTTCTTGGGGCCGCGGCGCTTGACCATGTCCGGGACCGTGATGTCCTCGACGATACACCAAAAGTCACCGGCGTGCTGGTGGTTCATTTGCACCTCGACACTCTTGGGGAACATCTTGTAAAGGGCACGCGGGGTGGAGGCGTGGGCCAGCACGCCACAATTGCCTGGCTTGGCAGCAAAACGGTATTCGACGTGGAGCCGGTAGTTCGAGTACTTGGCGTCGGTAATCAGGTGACCACCCGGACTGCCCAGGCTGACCAGGTTGCCGTCACGGACGATGAAAGTTGCCTTGGCATCCGGGTTCTTGTCGCGATGCGGAATGTCGTCGTGCCAACCGGCCAGGTCCTTGCCGTTAAAGAGGCTGACTGTTTTTGAATTCGCTGTTGTCGTCTTGCCGGCCAGGGCGTTGGCTATTGCCTGGGCTGCCTGGGCGGCCACGAACTGGTTGCCCGGCCCATTGAGATGGACCCCATCACCGGTCAAAATGCCCCGCCGCTTGTTCTCGGGATTATTTTTATTCAGATGGTTAAGAAATGCTTTTCGTAGATCGCAGAGGGTAACGCCTGTGTCGGCAGCCACCTTGCGACTGACGGCCGAGTAGTCTTCCAGCATGGTGTCCAACGGATTGGAGCCGTCTGTCTTTTCACCGATCGTGCTGGGCGTACAAAGGACGACCTTGGCGCCGCTGGAGGTAATCTTTTTGATCAGGTCACGCAGGCCGGCATCGAATTTGTCCTTGGGAGTGCCCCGACCGCTGGTGCTGTGCCAAACGTCATTGATGCCAATATAGATAAAGACGACCGTCGGTTTCTTGCTTAACACGTCACGATCGAGTCGGCCCTGCAGGTTTGGAACCTTGTGACCACTGATCCCCGCGTAAATAATCTTGACGCCCAAGTCGGGGCGCTGTTTTGCGATCGCGTCACCAATCAGCCGGCAATAACCGCCCGGCCGTGCGCCCGCCTGAGTAATGGAATCGCCGAAGAAGGCAATCACTTCCCCTTTGGCCAGCGGTGATGTCTTGGCGGCCAAGGCGTCGATGCCAGCGGCCTGGGTACTGGAAGCTGCCACCAGCAGGATCATCGTGGCGTGGAAAAAGCGATTCATGGTTGCTCTCCGGGAGTTTAGGACAGGCATCTTTGGCAAAACCGTATTATGACCGGTTGCCGGGGGTGAAGCGAGTCCCCTCTCTCGACTGGCGACAGGCTTGCATGGCTTTGACTCAAGTGCCATAACAGGAAGCAGGGTTTGCGAGTTTTTCATCTGGGGTGGCAGCGAGAAACAGCTGACCGTTCTACTAGCAGCGACGACCCGCTGATGGTGCGCTGCAGAAGTGATTTGGACCATGAACGATTTTGACATTCTTCCCAGCTACAATTCGATGGAAGAGATCGATCGGGAACTCGGTTTCTTCCCCGGTGATCCGGAGCAAGCCACCACGCTGACTGCCGGGCAAGTGGAATCCTACAATCGTGATGGATACCTGTCGGGGATCGATGTTTTTGATACGAACGAAGCGACCGAATTGCGACAGTATTTTGACCAGTTGCTGGCCGATGTGATAGCCGGCGGTGGGGACAGTTATTCCATTAGTACGGCCCATCTCAGTTACGGCCGCGTCTATGACCTGCTCATCCACCCCGGAATTGTCAGTTATATGAAGGACCTGCTGGGTCAGAATATAGTTGGCTGGGGGAGTCATTTCTTTTGCAAGATGCCACGTGACGGTAAAGCGGTCGCCTGGCACCAGGATGCCGGTTACTGGCCGCTGACTCCCTCGCGGACGGCCACGGTCTGGCTGGCGATTGATGATGCAGATGTGGAAAACGCCTGCATGCGTTTTGTTCCCGGCTCCCACCGGCATGGCCAGTTGGAGTGGCGCGAGAGCGAAGAAAGCGAAAATAATGTTCTCAATCAGACGGTCGAGAATGCCCTCGATTATGGGTCACCGGTCGACAACGTACTACGAGCCGGGCAGATGTCGATTCACAATGACCTGCTGCTACATGGCAGCAATGCCAATGATTCGGACCGGCGACGCTGTGGCCTGACGCTGCGATACTGCGCGGCCGAGGTGCACGCCTATATGGATTGGAATCAAAAGGGTGTGGTGGTGGCCGGGGAGGCGGATCCGCGGCTTTGGCCCGGGGCTGAGAGGCCCGCGTGACTAGCTCGACTCGGGATAATCTTCGCTTGCCGAGCCCGCTTTTCTCCGTAGTTGGATACTATTGAACTGGTCGTACGTCAGCAGCAAGGCTTCCTGGGCGGCATAGCGATCAAACAAGTTGGCAAGCAGGGAATCGTCTCCCGGCCAGGGGTAGGCGAAGATCAGGTCAAAGTCGGCCACTTCAAGCCCCAGTTCCTCGTAGGCATCATCCGCATCGGTGACGACCCACAAGAACTCGGAACTGTTGTCGGCATAAGACTGTTCGGCGCCGGCCTCAGCGCCGGCGGGAATGAAGCTGCCTTGAACGAACTGTACGGGCAGGTCGAAGTCAGCAGCAAGGTTTCGAGCAGCGTCGACCAGGGGTTCTTCGATTTCGATTCCATAACTTTCAAAACCCAACATGGTGGCCAGCGCTGCTGCCACGCCCAGTCCACTGCCCCACTCGCAAAAAGTCCTGCCGGTTGACAGGTTCTGTTGCTCAATGGCGCGCAGCGCCTGGTAAACGGTGGTCGCATTGCTGGAGACGAAACCGCTGGGTCGGTTTGCCGCCTGGCTGACCAGCTGGTCGACGCGACGGTTGGCTTCCTCGAGAAACGTGGCCACCTTCTCCGGTACCGGAGTATTGCTAATCGCGAGGTCGATAGTTTTCAGGGGCATGGCGATGAAATGGTCTGTTGAACAGCAAATTGCTCTTATTATACCGGAAACCAGGGCTGTTCCGAGATGACTAACATTTGAAGCGTTTGCGAATTAGGTTAAGATAAAGCGGCACCGATTGACAGCCGATGATCAGGACGGATGGGACGAACCAACGGCCTGGATTAATGCAAAAGGTGGAGTTTGATGCAGAAGAAACTTGATCGACGGTTCTTTCTCAAGGGCGCGGGTGTGGCCATCGCGCTACCGATGCTAGAAGCGATGGCACCGGCGGGTCGCGCTGCAACTGCCGCGGCCAAACCGGTCAAGCGGTTCGTCTGCCTGTCGAATAACTACGGGATTTACAAGAAGACGTTTTTCCCCTCCACGGACCAGGCGGGTGCTACCTATGAAATGCCCAAGACGCTCAAGCCGCTAGAAAAGCATCGCCGCCATTTCACGGTTTTTTCCAACCTCGACCACGGTAACACGATTGGCCACCAGGGAGTTCCTGTATTGTTGAGTGGTGTCCGGCCGCACCTGGCCATTCACTACCCTGAGGGAAATATTAGTGTCGATCAGAAGATTGCCGAACATGTTGGCGCGGAGACCCGTTTCTCATCGATGACTGTGCGGGTTAACGAGTCGAATTTTGTGAGCTTCACCCGGACCGGAGTACAGGTCCCGGCCATCGACCTGCGGGGCATGTACCGTGCCCTCTTCCTGGCCGATTCGGCCGATAAGAAGGCGACGGCCGCCGAGCGACTCAAGAGACACAACAGTATCCTGGACGTCGTGCTGGAAAAAGCGAAAACGGTCAGGAAGGACTTGGGGCAGCGAGACCAGCGCAAGTTTGACGAGTATTTTGAAGCCGTCCGAACGCTGGAAAAGAAAATTGCTCAACAAGAGCCGTGGCTGGATAAGCCGAAGCCGCAGACCGACCTGCCGGAGCCAGCCCAGGGCAAGGGAACCGAGGCAGATCTGAAGGCCATGGTCGAGCTGATCGCACTTGCTATCCAAACTGATTCAACACGGGCTATTACTTTGTCTTCCGGCTTCGCAAATGGTGACTTTGGGCTCCAGGGTGGCTATCACGGTTTCTCGCACCATGGCGAACGGCCCGATCATATTGCCGCTTTGCAGCTTATCGAACGCAATAAGATGACACAGATGGCACACCTCATCGATCTGCTTAAGGCGCAGGAAGATACGATCAATGGCGGGACACTCTTGGATCACACGTCGATTCTTTTTGGCTGTGGCATGGCGACGGGCCCGCACTCCACGAGGAATTTGCCCCTGTTGCTGGCCGGTGGCGGATTTAAGCATGGCGAGCACAAGGTCTACCCGGAGGCGGATTCGCAGCGTCTGCCGGCGGCGAACCTGCTACTTTCCATTCTGCGTAATCAGGGCTTGGAAATTGATCGGTTCGGGACCAGCACAGGGACGCTTCCGGGGCTCGAGCGGAGTTAGGTTGATGTTCCGCTTCATTCTTGTCTTGTTGGTCATGACACTGCCCGTGAGGCTCGTGGGTGCCGAATCACCGCTGGATTCGCTGCGTCCCTTCCTGAAGCAGCACTGCTACGCCTGCCACGGTGCCAAGAAACAGGAAAATGACAAGCGTTTTGATTCGTTGGGGACAGACCTTTCGAAAGTAGAGACACTGGCCGCCTGGCAGGAAATCCTCGACCAGTTGAATCTTGGCGAGATGCCGCCCAAGGAGAAACCGCAGCCGGCTGTCGAGGAGACGACCCGGGTCATTGACCTGATAACGCCACGGCTCAAGGAGGCCTACGCGTTGCGACGGAGCACCGGGGCGCAGACGGTAGCCCGGCGGTTGAACCGTTTTGAACTGCGCAGCACGATTCGTGATCTGCTTTATATCAAGGATCCGGAACTGCGCATCGGCAACGTCGCCAGGCTGGTTGATAACAACGGCAACGGGCGTGTTGAGAATACCAGCACGGATCCGTTTCGCGCCTTTCCCAGCGATGAAGAAGAAGAGGGTTTTGATAACATTGGAGATCGCCTGGTGATGTCCGGGTTTCTGCTCAAACTGATGTTCGACGCTGCCGAGGAAAGCCTGGCACTGGCGACTGAAACGGGACCGCGTCCAAAGGTCGAGACGCGGCGTTTTTCCGGCCACATCCAAAAGCAGGTCAAAGGAGACCTGGAACGGTATGCCCGGGAGTTGGAGCCAGGCTTCGATGCCTTTTATCGGAGCATGATCATGACGCCCGATGCCATTCGAGGTGGCGTCGGTGTTTCGTCGCGATATCGCATCACCGTTGAAATATCGGGTCATAATCAGCAGCACCCGTGGGGCGAGTTGATCCCGGCCGATCAGGAGCAACCGCTACTCTTGAACCTGCGGCTCTACAAGACGCGGACGCGTAACGATCACATCCCGCTCAAACGGTTGGAGGTACCGGGGGATGGCAAAAGACGTACTTTTACGGTCGAGACTTGGATCGATAGCAAGTGGTTGCCGCAACTGACCTGGGAAAATGGCCCCAGTGACCGCGAGGCACGGACCGATCTGCTGCTGCAGAAATTCCTGCCAGGTCGTTTTAGGAAGGCGCCTGACAGGAAACAGATTCCCGACAAGAAGGAATACGACAAGGCACGGGCCGACTGGTCGCGGGAAATGGCTGTAACGTTAGTGGATAATTACCAGGGACCGTTTGTCCGTGTTTACAGTCTGACGCTCGAACCGCTGCTGGAACAGTGGCCGCCAAAAAGCCATGCGGCTCTTTATGGGGCGGGCTCGTTTGATGAAGCGAAGATCGAACCGCTGCTAGAATCATTTGCCAGCAGGGCCTTTCGGCGACCCGTCACGCGAGAGGAAATCGCTCCCTTCGTCGAATTGGTGCGGGCGCGGCTCGATCCCGAGCCGGATCCAGTCCCCAGCGTGATTCAAGAGTTGATCTATCGGGCCTACCAGGGTCGCTGGTCAAAACTACCGGACTTTTCACAGCTGAAGCCGGTAGGCGAGGGTAAGTTGATAGCCGGACTGCTGGATTTACGAGTCTCGAAACTGGCAGAATATTATGGCCTGGTATTCGAGGGTAAGCTGACCGCTCCGAAAGCCGGCAACTACGAATTCAAGATTGCCTCGGACGACGGCTCGCATATCATGATCGACGGGAAAACGGTGATCAAGCATGACGGGCTGCACGGCGCCTCAACAAAAAAGGGCAACGTGCAACTGGCCGCGGGCGTTCACGTCATTCGCGTGGAATACTTTGCTTACGGCAAACCCAATAGCTTGCGAGCCTCCTGGAGCGGGCCCGGGTTTCGAGATGCCCCGTTAGCCGTTAGTAGCGCGGTCGCTCAGAAACCGGTGGATGTTGATGCCCAAACGGTTCAGGCCATCAAGGCCATGCAAGTTGGTTACACGGCGATTCTCTGTTCTCCCGATTTCCTTTACCTCAAGGAGCAACCGGGACGTCTCAAGGATTATGGGATTGCCTCCCGATTGAGCTACTTTCTCTGGTCGTCGATGCCGGATGAACGGCTGATTGAACTGGCCAAGGCAGGCAAACTCTCGGATGTGGCCGTTTTGAAGCAGCAGGTCGATCGAATGCTGGACGATCCCAGGGCGGCAGCCTTTACGCGGCATTTTACCGAGCGGTGGTTAAGACTTGATAAGATCGCCGACAGCCCGCCAGAACTAAATGGCCCGTTCCGCATTTACTGGGACCGCCGCATGGAACCACAGATCATCGCGCAAACCGATGCGTATTTTGGTGACCTTTTGAAGGATAACGGACCGATTCACCTGTTGATCGATTCGGATTACACGTTCCTGAATGAATCGATCGCCACGGTGTTTTACGGACGCAATGACGTTAAGGGGCAGTCGCTGCGGAAGGTGGCGACCAACGACCGGCGACGCGGTGGCATCTTGACCCAGCCTAGTGTCATGACTGCCACCGCCAACGGAGTCGATACGTCGCCCGTAGTGCGAGGTGTCTGGTTGCTGGAAAATGTCCTCGGTACACCTCCTGCGCCACCGCCACCGGATGTCGAACCACTCTCTCCGGATTTGCGCAAGGCAAAAACGATTCGTGAGCAACTGGCTGTTCACCGTGAGCAGCAGGCTTGCAACCGCTGTCACCGCAAGATTGACCCACTCGGGTTTGCTTTTGAGAACTTTGACCCCATCGGGCGTTGGCGCGACCAGTATCCGAAGGGGCGCGGCAAGATTGATGCTTCGGCTACCATGACCAGCGGAGAAGAGGTTGCCGACATCGTGGCCTTTAAGAAGATGCTGCTGGCACGGGAAAAGGATGTCACCCGCTGTCTCGCCGAGAAAATGCTGACTTATGCCAGTGGCCGCGTGCTGGAACCGACTGATCGTGGAGAAGTCGATCGTATCGTGGATCAGTTGCAAGGGCAGGGTAATGGATTGCGAGACCTGGTTAAACTCGTGGTACAAAGCGATGTGTTCTTGACGAAATAATGCTATGAAACGAGCTGTAACGATACTGTCCCTGGGGTTACTTGTGCTGCTGGCCTGGCCGTCGGCGCTGATCGCACAAGAAACGCAGAATGCAGAGCAGGGAAAACAGCAAACAACCTCGCGTGACTGGACCTACACGTCACGTCACATGCCGTTGGACTTGAAATGGCGTCGCCACCTGGAGTCGAATCTACGCTGGATGATCGCTCGTCAGCGTGGCGCGGCCGTTAAGCAGAAACCTCGCGTGGCCATCTATGCTGATGCTGGTACCAATTACCAGTTGAACAGAAACATCGTCACGGCCCTGGAAGCAAGAGGGATTGGCTGTCGCATACTCGACCGATCTCGTATTAATGCCCAACAACTGGCAGGCGTGGAAGCCTACGTCATGCCTGGTGGGTATTCGACATTTCAGCGTCATGCCCTGGGTCCAGTCGGTATGACAGCGGTGCGTCAGTTCGTTGACCAGGGAGGCAGGTACTTGGGTGTCTGCGCCGGCGGCTACGTGGCAGCGAAAGACGTCCACTGGGAAGAAAAGCATTATCCTTATCCACTGGAACTGTTTGACGGTACTGCCGAAGGGGCGCTCGACAGTATTGCTGCCTGGCCGCGGGATGCCGCCGTGGTTCTCAAGTTGACCAAGGCCGGCAAGTCTCGGGGACTTTCCAAGGCAGCCGAAGGAAGTTTCTATTACAAGGGTGGCCCTCATTTTCATGGGGGGACCAATGCCACGGTGTTGGCCACTTACCCGAATGGGACCGCGGCGATTATTGCACGACCTTACGGCAAGGGTGAGGTCGTTTTAAATGGGATTCATTTCGAACGGCCGCCACCAAAGGCCGGGCAGGGGGACGAGGTGCCACCTGCACCGGCAGCCACCGGGGATCTTTTTGAATCCCTCTTGCATCTGCAGGGAAAGCCCCAGCAGCCTGCGCGGGGCAAGATTGCTGCGGAGGTCATCCGCTGGCTGGAAGTGACCGACTTGGCTAAGGAAGACCGTATCAACCTGGAACAGAACTTACGCTGGGTCCTGGCGCGCCGCCTCAGTCGATCGGCTTCATCGAAGCAACCGACTGTTGGCTTGTTTGTCGATGCCGGCGCCGAACATGCCAGTGTTGTTGCCATCACGTCACTGCTGGAGTCCCGGGATATTGCGGTAGAGCCTCTGCTACATACGGACATTAACAAGGAAGGTCTGCAGCAGTTGGCGATACTCATTATTCCCGCCGGCAATCATCGCATTCTCCGTGATACACTTGGTGAAGCAGGGCAGCAGGCAATTGAACGGTTTATTAAATCGGGAAAACAGTACATCGGGGTTTCCACCGGTGCTTACCTGGCAGCCAAGACGGTCCGCTGGCAGCAGCGTACCTGGGAATATCCACTGAAATACTTTTCAGGTATGGCCGAAGGACCCCTGACCGATATTGCTGCCTGGCCTGCCTCTGCGGACGTGCGGTTGGACCTGCCGGTTTACGGTGCTGGACGCGGATTGAGCAAACTCCTGCTGGCAACGTGTCGTTACCACGGAGGTCCTCGTTTTGTGAAAGGACGGGGTTACCGGTCGCTAGCGCTGTATCCGGATGAGAGCTCCGCCATCATTGCCGGGAAAGTTGGTCGCGGGGAAGTGATGCTGATAGGTGTGGAGGTAAATGACCGGTCCCAATTCTTCTTGCCGCTGCTCAAGACTCGCTGATTTACTGGCCGGGACTTGCTTTGTCTCCGAGGATCAGTCGCGCCCGTGCGGCTTCATTTGTTTCACGACGGTGCTGCCTGCCCACTCCCCAGAAAACGGTTCCACAGAAGCAGAGTGCCAGCAGGATGAGCCATTCCAGTGGCCAGACCAGGACCTCGGGGCTGCTCGGAACCACCATGGCTAACAGGATTAGTAGCGAACCGGTGGCGGCCAGGCAGGCGACAAGCCGCCCGGCGGGCAACCGGTATGGTCGTACGATGGCCCCCTTCCCAGGCGGCACATCTGGTAACGTGCTTCTTAGTGTTAGTAGGGAAAGACTAACTCCCAGGAAAGCGACCGCGATACAGAATGAGCCGACGTGAATGAAGGCGCCGATCGCCCCTTTTCCGAGGCAGGCCGCCAAGGCGGTTACGACGCCGCTGAAGAGGATTGCTCGTGTTGGCGTACCGTGGCGGGGGTGTGCCTGACCGAACCGAGGATCAATAATGCGACCGCGCCCCAGTGAGAAGAGAACCCGGGTACCGGCCAGGAAAAAACCGTTCCAACTTGTTAGCAGTCCGATCAGGCCGGCGGAGAGAACCAGGTTCTTCAGGGCGTTGGACCCCAACGCTTGCTGGAGAGCTACGGCAGTCGGCAGGTCTTGGGAGGGAATAGCGGCCGTTGCTTGCCAGGGATTTGCCATCCCGGCGGCCAGCATGACGACAATATAGAAGAGCGTGGCCCCAGCAATTGCCAGGAGAATGTAGAGGCCCAGTCGCCGGACCGTTTCGGCAGAAGCCCGTTCCTCGGCAGCCTGGGGGATCGTGTCAAAGCCAACGAACCAGAAAGGGGCGGTGACAAAGACCGCTAGAATCCCGTGCCAGTATTCAATGTTTGTCGCTCCGGAGAGCAGTGGTTTTAGATTGTCAGCCTCTCCATAGCAAATTCCGGCAAAGACAAAGAGGGAGGTGCAGACCAGTAGCAAGAGCGTTAGCAGTATTTGCAGTCGCATGGCAACGGCGACGCCCCGGTAATTCACCCAGGTGATCAGCCCGGTAAAAAGGAAGGCCAGGATTAAGTGGGACAGGTGCACCTGCGAACCGTGGATCTCGTAGAGCGGCATAAACTCCAACTGGGGAAACAGGTGGGTCAACACGATGCCAACCGAAACAGCTTCGAAGGCTGATACGGACAGATATCCGAAGGCCAAGAACCAGCCAACCAGGAATGCCTTATCGGTTCCAAAGGCTTTATACGCATAAGCCACCTCGCCGCCGGTTACCGGGAACATGGGAGTCAACTCGGCGTAGCAAAGGCCGATCAGTAGCATCAGCAGGCCACCGCCGGCAAAGGCAATCATCGCTCCGCCCGGTCCGGCATTGCCAAACCAGCCACCGAGGGCAGTAATCCAGCCGACGCCGATCATGGAGCCAAAAGCCAGCGCAAAAAACCCTAGTCCACTGATCGCCTTCTTGAGCTGCGGACGTGTTTCCGGGGAATTCACGAAGGTTCAACTTCCTGTCGCAAGACTCAATTTAAGCGATCGTCAGTGTGGCGGTGTTGCTAGTGCATGCGACTTACATCACCGGCTCTGTCAGTAAAAACTACTGGAAGGAGACGGCCGAACCTGGCTTGAGGGCATGTTTTGGTAAAGGATGCTGCTTGTCAAAGACGCGCATCTGGGCTGGCGTCTCCAGGGTGTTCTTGTTCTCGTCAAAGATGGCGGTGGCGGTATTGAGAACGCCTTGCCATTGGAGTCCCAGGTGCTCGACCATAAATGGATACATGGCTTGGCGTTTTGATAACTGATAGCCGTGCCCCTCGTTGGCGAAATGCGAATTTTCAACGTTGCCATCGTCACCAAAGAGGCGATAGACATTGCGGATATAAGGAAGCTCGACTTTCGGTGTGTTCTTGGTCCAATCGCCACCAACGGAAACCAGCAGCAGCGGGCGGGGTGCCGCCAGGGCAGCAATCTCGGCGTTGTTGGTTTCCAAGAGAGCCGTCTTGTGGATCGGCATGCCACTTTCGCAGTGACAACCGCCAAAGAAATGAGCCGACACCATGACCACCGGGACCGCCACTTGGACGCGGGTGTCGAGGGCTGTCAACAGGAACGTCTGGGTGCCGCCACCGGAACACCCGGTGACGCCAATCCGCTTGCCATCGACGTCGGCCAGTGATTGTAGAAAATCAAGCGCGCGAATGCTGCTCCACGTTTGCAGCGTGAGCGCTTGCGGATGTTTGTGGTTCCAGCCCAAATGTTCGCTGTCACCGAAGCCGATCATGTCGTAAGAAAATACGACCGCGCCCATCCGGGCCAGGGTGGCGCAGCGGTGCTGCTGGTCCGGTCGCAGTCGTCCGCCCTCCGGTCCGCGAGCATGGCCATGGGGACAGAGGATACCCGGGTGAGGTCCTTTTTTATCGGTCGGCCGATAGAGGTTTCCATAGACAAAGTAGCCGGGGCGGGCTTCAAAAGCGGCTGACTCGACCGTGTATCCGTGATAGCTGCGTTTCTTGTGGATGACCGCTTTGAGTGGTGTCCGTTTTGGCATCGGGTCAAGCTTGGCTCCCACCAGGATTTGCTTGCGTACCTTGTCGGCTCGCGCCTGCCACTGCTTGAGGTTGGAGTAGGTAGCCGCCATGCGGGCCAGCTGTTTGACGGCGTCTTCTTCGGAATGGTAGTGTCCAACGCAGAGCGTCGGATTGGACGGTTCGGCGGCGACGAGGGTTCCCGTTGGCGAGATGAAGAGGGCAGTGAGTAGAGGCAGACAGAGGCATTTCATGATCGGGTGCTCCTGGCAAATATTTGGTTTGGATAGCCTGTTGTCCGCGATCTTAACGCGCGAGGGGGGTGGCTGCAAGGAAATCAAAACGTTAGGCCTTAGACTGTTGAGAGACACTGGTGAGTCAGTGAAAAACTGATGCAGTCGCCCAAAGACTTGCAAAGCAGATCACCGGGTGCCATAACGGGTTGTTGTCTGAACGGCCAGTAAGCGTCTCTGCGGGCGCATATTTCAATGAGGAGTTGGGACGATGGGGTTTCCTTTGAGGGTTTTTATTGCGGTTGGTCTGGTCCTTTCGGTTTGCCTTTCCGGGTGCGGGAAAATGGCCGCCTTGCAAGGTGTTCACAACGAAATTGTGGAAATCGAAAAGGAGTGGATTGATGCTAACAATCTGACGGTCAAGCCCCAGCTAAAGCTGGTGACGGTCGAGCACCAGTTTGTTTCCGCCTATAACGGTGCAGAAACCATCGATCTAAAAGTGGCAGCAATACAGGTCGCCATCGAAGAACTGAGCCCGCTGGGAGGTCAGCCGATCGGTAGCGACTATCAACTGGCGTTTGCCGAGTATCTCGACAATTTGATCAACTGGAAAGCGGCCCTGGAGGAAAAGGATGCGGAGTTAGTTAATCGTGGAGAAGTACAAAGCCCTGTCTTAGGTGCAAAACTAACAACGCTCCATACGTCCGGTCAGGTGGCGGCAGCGGAACGGGCGCTGGAACGAATTGACGGTTTGGACCTGACAGATATTCCGGAGGATTACCAGGCGGCCTTGAGCCTCTGGAAAGAGAATATCACACAGCTCGAAGAGTCCCTCCGCAAGGAGCAATATGAGGTTGCCAACGAATTTATGGCAAAGAACGTTCCGTTGATATCGGAGTTAAACGCGCTCGCCGAAAAACATGGTCTCACGGTGGATAAGTAGATCCGGCTTAGGTAACGCGAGTCCCAGGCTGTTGCCTGCTATTTAAATCCAGTTCCCTTGGTCTTGGTTTGGATCCGGCAAAGATACATGTCCGATGTCAGGTAGAGAACGCTACCGTCGTTGCCCCAACCCACGTTGGCAATCCGTTCTCCGGTTACGATCCGTCCCAGCAGCTTCCCCTGCGGGGAGAGGACCAGCACGCCACCCGGGCCGGTCGCAAAGACGTTGCCCTGCACGTCGACCTTGAGTCCATCACCACCGCCGCGGGGGATGCGATCATCCTTCGAGGAGTCGAAGAATGCTTTCGGAGTCCCCAGGCTGCCATCTTTCTTGACCGGAAACGCTCGCCAGATCGGATCCTTGCCGTCACTGTTGGCGACGTAGAGCGTTTTTTCATCCGGAGAGAAAGCGATTCCGTTGGGACGCGACAGTTCCTGCGATTGAAGAGTTACACTGCCATCTTTCTGAAGTCGGTAGACGCCGCAAAAATCAATTTCACGCAGTGGATCGTTTTCTCGCTGAGGGAGTCCGTAGATCGGATCGGTGAAGAAAATGTCTCCGTTACTGCGGATCGCCAGGTCGTTAGGACTGTTGAGCCGCTTTCCGTTCCAGCGGTCAGCCAGCGTCCGTTTGCCGCCTCCCTTGGTCAGTACGGAAATGCGACGGTCCCCATGTTCGCAGAGGACCAATTGTCCGTTGGCATCGAGGGCCAGTCCATTGCTACCCGGTTCGCGTCCATAGTCGGCAACACCCGTGTAGCCGGCTGGCTTCATGAAGACAGAGGCTCCAATGCCTTCCTGCCATTTCATCACGGCATTATGTGGAATGTCGGAAAACAGGATGAAGCCACCGAACTTATTTTCTTTTTCGGGAACCCAGACTGGGCCCTCGGCCCAGTCGAACCCGCCACAGAGAACTTCGATCCTGGCATCTTTGGCGATCAGGTTATCGAGCGCCCGCTCAAAGCGGTCGACGTGACCAATCTGGGCGAAATTGGTTGTGTTTTGAGAAACGGCAATCCCTGGGATCAAAACAAACAGCAGGGCGGTGATAGAGCAGCGGGTTTTCATGTCAATTCCCTTTCGGTAACAAAGGAGGCCAGGTCTCGTGTCAGGCAATCACTTCTTTGACGACATGCCCGTGGACGTCCGTAAGGCGTCGTTGAAGTCCATTGTGGTAGTAGGTCAGTTTTTCGTGATCGATCCCCAGTAAGTGGAGCATGGTGGCATGCACGTCATGGATGGAGAGGGGATTCTGCTCCGCCTTGTATCCAAAAGGATCGGTGGCACCGTAGGAGGTGCCACCCTTGACACCGCCACCGGCCAGCCAAACGGTAAACCCTTCCGGGTTATGATCGCGGCCATTGTTGCCTACTTGAAACATGGGCATGCGGCCGAACTCGGTGCAACAAAGTACGAGCGTATTTTTTAGCAGCCCGCGTTGTTTCAGATCCTTAATCAGGCCGGCCACTGGCTGGTCCAGGATCTCGGCATGTCCTGGGACCAGTTCCGGCATGCTGTTGTGGGTGTCCCAGTTTAGACGGCCAGCCGAGGCGTAGGCGCCGTTAAAGAGTTGTACAAAACGGGTGCCCCGTTCCACGAGTCGCCGGGCCAGGATGCAGTTGCGGGCAAAGTCAGCTTTGACTTGGTTCTTGGAGTCGGCACCGTAGAGCTTGAGGATGTGGGCCGGTTCCTTGCTGACGTTGGTGACCTCCGGAACCGACAGTTGCATTCGAGCGGCAAGTTCGTAGCTGGAGATACGGGCGGCCAAATCGGTGTCTCCCTGGTACCGCTGGCGATGTTTTTCATTGAGTTGATTGAGCGCCTTGAGAATGGCCTGGCTGTTGGCGGGAGTGACACCGGCAGGGGACTTGAGGTGATGAATGGGTCGTGTCGTGCTAAAAGCGGTCCCTTGAAAAGCAGCGGGCAGGTAGCCGCTAGTCCAGTTGTTGGGCCCGGATTGGGGCGTGCCGCGGGGATCCTCGATGGCTACGAAGGCTGGCAAATCCTGGTTCTCGGTTCCCAGGGCGTAGGAGACCCAGGCTCCCATGCCCGGGTATCCCTCACGGTTGAAACCGGTCGACATCAAGTTTTCACCCGGGCCGTGGGTGCTGGACTTGGTCTGTACCGAGTGCAGGAAGCAGATATCATCCACGCATTTTCCGATGTGGGGCACGATGTCGGAAATCATTTTCCCACATTGCCCCTGCGGCCGGAATTTCCAGAGTGGTTTTTGTAAGGCCCCGTTTTCTCCCTGGAAGGAGATCAGGCGTTCATTGCCAGGAAGTGGTTTGCCATGGAACTTGTAAAGTTCCGGTTTGTGTTCCCAGAAGTCGACGTGGCTGACGGCTCCGGCACAGAAAATGACAATCACGTTCTTGGCAGGCATCTGGAAATGTGGCTGGCGGGATTTAAAGGGCCTGGCTGGATCAAATGAAACACTTCCGTCAGCAAGTAACTGCTGGTCTGACAGGAGACTGGCCAGCGCAATGGCACTCAGCCCAGACTGGCTGTGGGCCAGGAACTCACGCCGGTTTAACAGTTGCTGACGCATATACTCATCGCTTCCCAAAAAGGTCAGTGAATAAATACGAATTCATTAAGGTTCAACAGGATGCGACAAACTTGGGAAAGGCCCTGTTCGGTCGCGATCCCGTTGAGGATTTCAAGCTCGAATGGTTTAGCGGGTCGACAGAGTGTACGGAAGACGGCCAGCTTGACCTGTTCCGGCAGGCTGTCGGCGCTGTCGCTAATGTCGTCCGCCAGGAAGGCTGCTTGGCGATTGATAAACTGGCTGTTGAGGAGGCTCAGTGCCTGCACAGCCGTTGTGCTGCGGGAACGGGCAGGTGTCATTTGGCTGGCGTCCGGACAGTCAAAGAGACCGAAGACTCCCACGTGTTCCAGCCGGATCTTTTTTCCGTAGATCATGCGCCGCCAGCCATCCTCGTCGAACTCGATAAGGGGTTTCTTCTTTTCGAAGGCACTGGACGCCTTTTCGAAGAAGGGAAATCCGGGACCGTACATTTTTCGGTTCAGCTTTCCACTGGCTGTCAGAATGGAATCTCTTAATGCTTCCGCGGCCAGTCGCCGTGGTGGAAAACGCCACACCAGGCGGCAGTCAGCATCTACTTTGAGTGCGCTTTCGCGTGCAAAGCTGGCCTGCTGGAAGGTTGTTGACATGAGTAACTTTCGATGCAGGCTCTTGAGTGACCACTCTTCCGCTACCAGGTAGCTGGCCAGCCAGTCGAGCAGTTGAGGATGGGTGGGGTAGCCACCGTTGATACCGAAGTCCGAGGGTGTGTCAACGATTCCAACCCCGAAGTAATGTTGCCAAACACGATTGACGATGACTCGCGCGGTCAGTGGATTGTCGGCGCTGGCAATTGCCTCGGCCAGCGTGAGACGTCTTCGTGCTTCCGCGGTGGTGTCGTCGATGGGACGTTTGCCAAGCAGGGCAGGAATTCCGGGGGGAATCTCTTGACCCGGGCTCAAGGGATTTCCTCGGATCATCAGATGGGTTCTTTGAGGCGTGATAAAATTACCGGTAAAGATTTGGGGGCCAGCATGCAGGGTGTTGTAGGTGGTTTCGAGTTCCCGCAAGCGTGTATTGGTGCTGACGATTTGCTCGGTGGTTTTCCCGTCGACGCCCGTCAGTGTCACCTTGGCAAGCGGCCGCTGGTCCTGGCGGTGCAGGAAGCGGTCGCGCGAGTCGATTACTTCCTTCCACTTGTCGTCTCCTGTCGACACATCGACTCGGTAGTCGACCGGGACGTGGTTACCGCGCGGTTTAATGACGAGGCGATCGATTTTAGCCGGTTGCTTGAAGAAGATCTTGATCCAGACATTGTCCTTGTCCACAGACTTGAAGTAGAGGAGTAATTGACGGCTCCCGTCCAGTAGTAAATCGGCCGACTTACCCTGGTTCGCCTTGGCCGTGGGAGAGGATGTTGCCGTGGCGCCAAGGTCACGATGAGCAATATTAATGCTTGGCTGATTCTCTCGGGCAACGGTCCAGACTTCCACGTCGTCAAGCTCAACGCTGTCCTCGGTATTGGTGGCATTGATGCGGATCTGGATAGCCCCCGTCGTGATCGGTTCAAGCTGTTCTTCGTATTCACGAAAATCGAGCGGTTCCTGCAAGCCGCTTGCCTGCTGGAGGGTACGCAGTTCCGTCCGCAACGCCTTGAGTTGCGGAAGCAGTTTTTTTGCCTTGGTTTGCATCGAATCGTTTTCTGGTCCCTGTTGGCGCCGATTACCGTAACGGGTGCCGGCAAAAATGGCCTGCATCGCGTAATAGTCACGTTGCGACAAAGGATCGTATTTGTGATCGTGGCAGCGTGCGCAGCCAAGAGTGACGCCCAACATCACGGCGCTTGTCGACTTGATGATCTCGTCGAGTCCGTCTTGGAGTTGCATGGCGGTGAGCAACGGATCAGGGCTCTTGTTAACATCGTGCGGGCCGGCCATCAGGAACCCAGTAGCGGCATCTGCTTGCAACTGGTCACCGGCGAGTTGTTCAACCAGGAAACGGTCGTACGGTTTGTCAGCGTTAAAGGCGCGAATGACGTAGTCGCGATAGGGATAGATCTTGCCGTTTTCGCCATTGATTTCGTAGCCGGTTGTTTCTGCGTAACGGACGCAATCCAGCCAGTGCTGTGCCCAGCGTTCTCCATAGTGTTGGCTTGCCAGCACGGTCTCCACCAGTCGCTGGTAGGCGGCCGGCTGCTGGTCGTCGACAAAAGCTTCGACCTGTTGGGGTGTAGGGGGTAGGCCAAGCATCACCAGGTAGAGGCGTCGAATCAGGGTAGTTCGATCTGCCACCGGCGAGGGTCGCAGGCCAGCTCCCCTGAGCCGCGGGAAGATGAATTGGTCGATCTCGTTCTTGCTCCAGTTTTTCCCTGCGTTTTCAAGTTCAGGAGGGATGGGGTGTGTGATGGGTTGAAACGCCCAGTGGTCGCTAAGGGGGTTTTTGCGGCTGGGCGGTTTCGGGATGGCTGCACCGTTGGCAATCCACTTTTTGATTTGTTGGATCTCCCGGGGATCGAGACCGTTTCCCTTGGGCGGCATCCGGGTCGCTTGATCGGAACTGGTGATTCGCTCGATCAAGTGACTGGCAGCCAGGTCCCTGGGTACAATCGCTCGTTTTTGAGACTCGCCACCTTTGAGGAGCGAGGCAGCCAGGTCGACGCGATACTTACTCTCTTGTTTGCTCGGTCCGTGGCAGGTAATGCAATTCTTGACAAAGATTGGCTGCAGGTCGCGATAGAAGTTGCCCTCTGACTCGGACTCCTGCGCTCCCAGAGGAGACCAGAGCGGGAGACAGCCAAGCCATAGGACTGGCAGCAGGCGCGTCATCAAGCGGCGCAGCCAGTGGGGGGCGCGGGTCTGACTGCGGGCGGGAAAATTGGAAGACTGGAGAGGCATAACAATATTTCACCATACCGGTTAGGAAAATCCACCCCCCAGCAGTTGGCGCGGGGCCGCGGGCTTGTGGAGGCTATCGTGGCGGGCTAGGATCACGGTCGTGAAACAGCTGAAAAATTTCGACACAAAGGCGAGGGAAATGATGATAAAGAGAACTAGTTTGCAGTGGCTAATGATCGTTTTATTGGTGCTGGTCGGTACAGCAACAAAAGCTGCAGAACGAGCCACTAAGAAACTGCAAGTGTTTATTCTGGCTGGCCAATCAAACATGGTCGGTCATGCCAACTACATCACGATTCCCCGCTTGTTTGCAGACGAGCGCACTGAGGTACAGGGACTGACAAAACTGGTCTTTAAGCCGAACATGAAAGTCACGCGGGCCACGGTCGACAAGCAGATTGCTACCAAGATCGAGCGGGATGCCATTAACACCAAGCTGCGCAAGAAAGAAATCGAAGGGGCCGACCAGATCGCTGCCGCACGCAAAGCGATGGCAGCATTGCAAGCCGATTACGATAAACAGACAGCAGCGATCAAAAGTACCTTTGCCATCTCCGACTCGGTTTACATCAGTTCAATCGCTGACAATAGTCGCAAATCGGGACCGCTGACCGTTGGCTATGGCGGCAACGGGGACAAGATTGGCCCCGAATTGGGTTTCGGCATGTCACTGGCACAAAAGATCGATGCGCCGATCCTGATCATCAAGACATCCTGGGGCGGGAAGTCGCTGCACTATAACTTCCGCCCCCCCTCGGCAGGCCCTTATGAGCTGAACGAGAAGGAAGCGGCTTCAGATAAAGCAGCTGAGATCAAAAAGAATACGGGGCTTAATTACCGCATGATGACCGCCAAGGTTGACGAGGTGTTGGCTAATTTAAAAGACTACCACCCGGCCTATGATGCCAGTGCCGGCTACGAGTTGGCTGGCTTTGTCTGGTTTCAGGGATTCAATGACCAGTTCTCAGACCCATTTCGTGACAACTACAAACAGAACATGATCACCTTCATCGAGGATGTTCGCCAGCGGTACAAGGTTGCGGCGATGCCCTTTGTGATTGGTGTGTTGGGTACGGGCATGACGGCAGAGAAGGTGGCTGAGAACAAGGTCTCCTTAGGTCAAAGAGCGGCAGCCGAAGCGTTGCGTGGTAAACAGGTTGCGGCCGTGGAGAGCTACCAGGTTTACGACCTGAGTGCTTACGAGGTCTACAAGAAAGGCTGGCAAAACCACTTTGCCGAGTGGTGTGCCGTGGGGAGTGATCGACCTTATCATTACCTGGGAAGCGGTAAGTTCTTTGTCCGCTTTGGAGATTCGCTGGCAACCGCCATGGCGGAGTTGATTCAGGATCCTTTTGCGGGCCTTGAATCTGGATCCAAGCGATCTCAACCGGGGCAG
>Ga0310342_100000357_pt1 | contig 24847 bp, 18 predicted proteins | sample S15DNA20500_MG_FD_206155 | JGI IMG/M metagenome (GOLD analysis project Ga0310342, IMG submission 206155) | Marine microbial communities from station ALOHA, North Pacific Subtropical Gyre - S1503-DNA-20-500_MG | ecosystem: Environmental > Aquatic > Marine > Oceanic | place: Pacific Ocean: North...
ACGATCACTTCGGTGAATGGCGGGATTTCGAGGGCACGCAGGGCCACGTAGAGCGCACTGGTCCCGGAATTCACGGCATCGCAGTAGCCCCCGCCCATGAAGTCGGCAAACCGGCGGCAATAGGCTTGCTCAGGCTCGCCGTCGTAGCCGATTCTTTCGCCTGTTTCGATCGCCTGATCGAACAGGGCGATGACGGCCTGTTTCTCCTCCTGCCCGTAGAGGTGTCGTGGCGGAAAGGGCCGGTCGAAGGCCTTCGGTCCTCCCTCAATCGCCAATCGGGTTGATGGTATCTGGGTCATAAGTACGTTCGCTGCAATGGTGTCCTGTGACTAAAACCCAGCGATAGTGCCGGTTGAATGCTGAGAGGCCAGTCCCTTTGCCTACTTTGGCGGTATACCGCTGATTCGTGCCGCCGTTCGCCACGCAATGGGCCGAAATGAATGCCCCCGTCCAGGGCCATCGCCGGGCTTCTTTCTGAAAAACCCCCCGTATGCCTGGGCATACGGGGGGTTTTGTAACGGAGAGGGCGGGATTCGAACCCGCGGTACGGAGAATACTCCGTACGACGGTTTAGCAAACCGTTGCCTTCAGCCGCTCGGCCACCTCTCCAGGGTTCAAACGCCGATGATTCGGCATTTTGCAGGTCTATTATATCGGCCAGGTCGCGCGGCCGTCATTGTATTGGCCGACCGTGCCGTGCGACGGGCGGATCCATCACGAACAACAAAACGCAGCCGCAACAGACCGCCGCTCAGCGAGAACAAGTCGAACCGGCAAAGCAACCCCGGCCGCATGAACAAGGGCCCATACCGGCTTCATACCCCCCCCTCGGCTCAGTACTTGCCATGGCTGGCCCTCCACAGGCCAAACGGGCTGACTTGTGATTCATAAGTAACTAATTGAAATGTGCTTGACCCATTTACGCCCGGCGAGGCCCACCACCACCGATCACGGGAGCCGGCAAGCCATTTGAGAAGGATGCCAATAGGCGTGGGATGAACACCGTTCATTTGTTCGGCCGCGGCTCTTTTGCATGGCTGGGTTGCCGGGCCACGTCGGTACTGGGAGCAGGTCGCCGCCCGCCCATGATGAGCGAATTTGCACCCCCCTCATCGATCCGCTACAAGGGGCGGCCCGCCGCATGGCGGGGTGTGATCACGGGTTACACGGTTTCGGCACCTCTGTTTGCAGGTGTCTTTGAACAGATCCCCCCTAGAAGGAGGCCATCTCATGGCAATGCTCATCGGTGAAGCCCTTGCAGGCGACGGTAATGAAATCGCTCACATCGATCTGCTGATCGGTGATAAGGACGGCCCCGTCGGTACCGCGTTCGCCAATGCCCTGGCGGACCAGAAACAAGGCCACTCCAACCTGTTGGCCGTGCTCACGCCCAACCTCGCCGTCAAGCCGGCCACCGTCATGATTACCAAGGTCACGATCAAAGGCGCCACGCAGGCCGTGCAGATGTTCGGCCCCGCCCAGGCTGCCGTGGGCAAGGCCGTGGCCGACTCGGTCGCCGAAGGCGTGATCCCGAAGGACAAGTGCGAAGATTACGTGATCGTCTGCGGCGTGTTCATCCACTGGGAAGCCACCGACGATCAGAAGATCTACGACTACAACTACGAGGCGACCAAGCTCTCGATCGCTCGCGCCATGGAAGGCTCGCCGACCGCTGATGAAATGATTGCGCAGAAGGACAGCGCAAAGCACCCCTTCAGCCCCAAGTAGTTCGATCAGAAGCAAAAATCACAAGGGAAACGCCGCATCATCCTGGTGCGGCGTTTTTTTCTGCTTGTTTTCTTTCTGCAAGCGACCAGCGATGGCAGGATCGCATTTGGAGTTCGGTCAATGCGGTGTGATGTTTTGCAGGACCTCGGCTTGAATCGTCAGGCCATGAGAGTTGAAGAAATGCAATCCAGTGACATGCGATGGCAAATGAGGTTGTCTGCCAGGCGCTTCACGTCATGGGGTGGACTGTTCCGCTTTGCCATTTGGTCGGCCGAGTGAAACTTGAACGAACCGCCCTCTTTGTACCATGCGTTACCCATGGCGGCAGTCCCGATTGGACATGGCGGGATGCGCCATGGAGCGTCTTTGCCGGTGATTGTGCCTGGCTCGCCGGTCTTTATTCTTCCGCCGTGTCGTTGCGGTGAAGAAAGGTTTACGCCGCCGCGATGGTTTGAACGCGTGGAAGCGTGATGTGAAATGTCGTGCCTTCGCCTTGCATGCTTTCGCAGTCGATTGTGCCGCCGGCGCTTTCGACAAGGTCGCGACAGATATAGAGCCCGAGCCCGACGCCCTTTTGGCCGTTTTCCTGTTGCGATTCTTCCGGGCGAAATGTCACGAAGGGTTCGAAGAGTCGTTCGCGAACCTGTTCGGGAATTCCGGGGCCCGTGTCGATCACGTAAATATGTACATGGTAATCATCGGCGGTGGCTTGCACGCATAGTGAACCGCCCTGCTGCTTCATGGCACGTCGCGAGTTGAGCATCAGGTTGACAAGTACCTGTTGCAGTTTCAACGGTGAAATTGCGACGGTAAAAGCGGGCACATCAATGGTGAAGTCGATGCCATCTTTTTCCGGGCTGCTTGCCTGGCAGGCAACAGCGTCGTCGATTGTTTTGCGCAGGGAAGCGGACTTCTGATCGTCCGACTCACGCGCAAAACCAAGCAGTGAAGAGGAAATCGTCGCCGCCCTTTCGCACCCTTCCAAGGCCCTGGCGATCGCCTTGCGCATCAGGTCCATGTCGTCGGGATGGGACATGGAAAGTTGGGCGTAGGTGATGATCGGTGTAAGGATATTGTTGTATTCGTGTGCCATCACCGAGGCGAGCGTGCCGAGGGTCGTGAGCCGGTGTGAGTGGTTCAGGCCTGCCCGCACGGCGCCGAACTGCTGCTCCAACTGTTCAAAATGGCGCAGCAGCTGCTCCATGTCAGCCAGCTCCACGGCCTGTTGCTTGCCCTGCTTGGGGATCATGTCATCACCTAATGAACGTATCGGAAAGAATCTGTACCAACTTATATGCGGCTCGGATGTAAAGGCAGCAATCATAAAATATATGTAACTAATTATAATATAATTACTTATATAAATATATTATCCGTGAACACTGTTCATGAAGACAGGGGAATCGCCCTGCTATCGGCCATGTTCTCCTCGGTGGCCTGCGTGAAAAACAAAGGAAAGCGATTGGTTTCAGTTTGGATCCCCTTTCCGCTGTGCGGGTCTCCGATGTTCCACGTGGAACGTAGTTGCCGTCTTGCCACGGATTTTTCGCTTCTGCTGGTTTAGCCGTGTTCCACGTGGAACATCGTCGCGTCCCCTGATGCATGTATCCAGATCTTGCATGCCCCCCATTTCGCCGCTTTGTCTTAGCCCTCCCCATCTCGCCATATTCGCCATCCCGGTGCAGCAGGCACTTCCGCGCGGTAATATCCCCCCTGCTCCCATTCCGAACATGGAGGTTCATACGATGGCGAAGTCACCCGTAAAACCGGCTGCCCGCCCCTCGCGACTTGGCAGGGGGCTGAGCAGCCTCATGACGCAGCCGCCGGTGGCTGTCCCGGTGGAAGGCCAAGGGGCGGAGAGCCAGACTTCACTCCCGGAAGGGGTTGATCCTGGGAAGTCGAAAGATCCACTGTCATCTGCCGAAGACCAGATCGCCCGGGTGCCACTGAAGCAGCTGCGGCCCAATCCCACTCAACCACGCCGGAGCTTTGACAAGGCCTCTCTTGAAAACTTGGCCGAATCGATCCGTACCACTGGCGTCATGCAGCCCGTGATCGTACGGCCCACGGCAGGCGAATCAGGATATGAAATCGTGGCGGGGGAGCGTCGCTGGCGGGCGGCGGAAAAGGCGGGGTTGGACACCATTCCTGCGATCGTGAGGGAGCTGGACGACCAGCAGACCTCGGAGTGGGCGCTGATCGAGAACCTGCAGCGAGAGGACCTGAATCCCATCGATCGGGCCGAGGCCTTCCAGCGCCTCACCGATCGCTACAAGATTGGCCATGAGCAGATCGCCGAACGGGTGGGGGTCGACCGGTCGACAATCACAAACACCATGCGGCTTTTGGCGCTGGACGGCCAGGTACAGGAGGTTGTCCGGGCCGGACAACTCAGTATCAGCCAGGCCAAGGTACTTCTTGGCCTGGCCGATCATCGCGAGGCGCAGCGGGCGTTGGCCCGAAAGGCCGTGAAGGAGCAGTGGTCAGTGCGCCGGATTGAGGCCGAGGTCAAGAAACTGGCCGAGGTGGTGCCGGAATCATCTTCCGATGCCAAGAAGATGCCGGCCCGCGCACCATACATGATGGACCTGCAGCGGCAGATCACCGAGTCTCTGGGTACGAAGGTGCGTCTGCGACCGGGTAAAAAGAAAGGGTCAGGATCGCTGACAATCGATTTTTACTCGATTGATCACTTCGCTGAACTCATGGACAGATTTGGCGTTGAAACCGATGGAGGTTAGGCATAACATATTATATAATAGTATGTTATGTTAATAAATCAGAATGATATTGGCGCCTTTGAAGCGGATTTTCCTAGGCTGAACATCTGCAAGCCGTGACCCGCTGGCGCCACAACGACCGATAACATATGCCAGATCGTTTTTCATTTGGGTAGCAATTATGGCAACAGAGCCCACAAAGGAACTGGTGATCGTCGGTGGCGGGCCGGCGGGATACGTCGGGGCAATTCGTGCCGCCCAGCTTGGCCTTGAGGTGGTCTGCGTGGAGCGTGAGGCGTTGGGTGGGGTCTGCCTCAATTGGGGGTGCATTCCAACCAAGGCGCTGCTCTCGGCTGCCGAGCTCTATTGCCGGATGAAAAACGAGGCCGCAGCATGGGGACTGCTGGCCGACAACGTGCATCATGATTGGGAAAAAGTCATCGCGCGATCGCGCGATGTGACCACCACGTTGAACCGGGGGATTGCGGGCTTGCTGCGCAAGCACGGCGTGCGGCACGTGGCGGGCGCGGCAACCGTACGAGGTGCCGATGACGGTTTGCGCGTCGACGTAAAAACGCCGGACGGTGGGGCGATTGAATTGCCATGTCGCAATGTATTGGTCGCCACCGGTGCGCGTGCGAGGGCTTTGCCGGGCGCACCGTTTGATGGAAAAAAAATCATCAGCGCACGAGAAGCAATGACGCTTTCAAAACAACCCAAGCGTCTTGTGGTCGTAGGTGCGGGTGCGATCGGTATGGAGCTGGCCTGTTTTTTCAATGCGTTTGGAACACACGTTACCGTCGTGGAAATGCAGGATCGCTTGTTGCCGATTGAAGATGGCGACGTTTCAAAGGTCATTGCCAAAGCGTGTCGAAAGCAGGGGATCGAATGCCATACGTCCACCGCAGTGCAATCGGTGAACACGACGAAGCAGGGCGTGCGCGTTGAAGTGGCGCCGATGTCAAGCAAGAACAACCGCGGCGACGCGAAAGATGCACGTGTGCTCGAAGCCGATCATGTCCTGGTTGCCATCGGTGTACAGGGCAATGTCGAAGATCTGTTTGTTGCGCCACTGGACGTTGCGCTGGAAGGCGGGCACATCCAGGTGGAGCCGAGCACCTACGCCACGAACGTGAAGGGTCTCTTCGCGGTGGGCGATGTTGTCGGAGCACCGTGGTTGGCGCATGTGGCCAGCGAAGAGGCCATCGCGTGCGTGGAGCAGATCGCCGGACATGCGGGCAAACCGGTCCGCTACGATGCGATCCCCGCATGCACGTTCTGCATGCCGCAGGTGGCCAGCCTCGGCCTTACCGAAGAAGCGTTGAAGGCCGACGGGATGAAGGTGGACGTGAATTATAAGGTCGGTCGCTTTCCGTTCCAGGCATCGGGCAAAGCACAGGCGGCCGGGCATACGGAAGGATTCGTCAAGTTGCTTAGTGACGTGACCAGCGGCGAACTTCTCGGCGCGCATCTCGTGGGCGATTCGGTGACCGAATTGCTGGCGGAATTGGGGCTGGCCGTGCGCCTTGAAGCGACATGCGAAGAGATCATTGACACGATGCACGCCCATCCGACGTTGAGTGAATCGGTTCACGAAGCGGCGCTGGCGACGTTGGGGCGGGCGCTGCATGTGTAAGGCGAGGCAGAATCCGCCCGACACTGGGAAGCAAGGGCGACTGGATCCATGAACAGGGATAAATGTTTATGTCAACTGGATTGAAAAACAAGGTGACATTGATCACCGGCGCCGGACGAGGAATCGGGCGGGCGATTGCCGAAACACTGGCGGCGGAAGGATCGCGTGTCGTCGTGATCGCACGCAGTACCGACGAACTTGATGACGTGGTTGCCACGATCAAGCAGGCTGGCGGCGATGCCATGAGCCTGCGTGCCGACCTTTCAGATCCGGACGCACCGGCGCAGGTCATGTCGGAAGTACGTCGCCAGGTCGGTCCCGTAGAGATCCTGATCAACAACGCTGGCGTGGGAAGCAGCCAGAACCCCAAGCCGTTGGTCGATTTCGACGACGATTTCTGGAAGCTGTCCATGGCCGTCAATCTCAATGCGCCCTACCTTTTCAGCAAGCTGGCACTGCCCGAGATGATCGCGGCGAAGTGGGGTCGCATCATCATGGTGGCCTCGATCAACGGGAAAGTGCCTGCACTGCACGGTGCGGCCTATACGGCCAGCAAGCACGGCATGATCGGCCTGATGAAGGTGATCGCCTTAGAGACCGCGGGTACCGGTGTCACTGCCAATGCAATCTGTCCGGGCCCGGTCCGCACGGCGATGAACCAGGCACGCGTGGTCTACGACGCACAGCGGCGGGGCGTGGAACTGGCTGAGATCGAACGCACGGCCACGCCGATGGGACGGCGGCTCGTGCCGGAAGAGATGACGCCGATGGCCGTTTACCTCGCCTCCGAGGGGGCCGCTTGTGTGACGGGGCAGTCGTTCAACCTGGACGGCGGACTGGTGATGAGCAGCTGATGTAGCGTCACGACCACGGTGGGCCACCTGGCTGGCACTGCCTTGGCGATCGTTGCCCGGCAAATGCTTGATGCCCGGCATTCGTCGGTGGCGACATGCTCAACCGCGCGGGCGGGGCAACGGAAGTGCGCCAAGGCGTCGCTCCGCAGACCAAAAAGCACCGTTCCGCTCCGGCGGCGGCCGAAAAGGGCGGTGACGACCGTTCTTCGCATGCTGCTTCAGCGGGGCATCGTCGTGAGGGTGGTTACTTCTCCACCGGGACCACGATCCCGCGAATGATGATGTTTTGGCAGAAGATGAAGACCACGAAGGTGGGTATGGCAGTCAATAGCACGCTGGTGAGCACGCCGGGTTGTGCCGCACTGATCTGCAACTGGAAGACCCAGACCATTAGCGTCCACATGCTGCGGTCGGGAATGATGATCAGGGCCATCATGAATTCGCTGTAGGCCGCGGTGAAGGCCCCCAGCGCCAACACGGCGAGAATCGGTTTGCTCAAGTTCATGGTCAACGACCAGAACTTGGTCCACTCGCTTGCCCCGTCGATGTCGGCCGATTCGTAGAGTTCTCGCGGTAGCGAATCGAAGAAGCCCTTGAGCAGGAAAAGGCCGTATCCGTTGGCCATCGAAGGCAGCACCAGTGCGGCGAAGGTGTTCAAGAGGCTGATGTGTGTCACTTCACGTCCGAAGAGCGCGGCGACGTAGGGTGAAAGCCACCAGCCGGCGAGAATGCCCGCAGCCAGGGAGCCGAGGCCGAGGGCCGTTTCGGACATCTTGGGCCTAAACCGGATGCCGAGGTAGAGAATTGTTGCGCTGACGGAGCAACCGACGATGAGGTTCCAGAAGGGAAACTTCTTGAGCATGAGGAAGGCGGGAATCATGGTCACTTCACCGGGGAAAGCCATGGTCGCCATGCAGATCAGCAGTACCTTGTATTGGCTGGGCGGACGATAGCGCGACAGTGCGTAGGCGGCCAGTGGGTTGACCAGGAGCGTGGCGGCGATGAGCAGTCCGCAGTAGATGATCGTGTTGCTCACTGCACGGCCACGGACAAGGATGAATTCGAGTACGTGCAGGTAATTGCGCTTGGTTTCCTCCCAGCGGATTTCGCTGGTGTTTGCAAGGAGGTCGGCGTAGTCGGCCTCGGCCAGCGGCAGCGGCAGCGCATGCGCGTTGGAAAACTGGGCGATGCGTCCCTCTTTCTCGAGCCAGGCGAGAAAATCCTGGCGGGGGCCATAGACGGATATGGCCTCGAGGGGGCAAGCATCGCGATTCACGACAAAGACGGAAAGGTCTTCCTGCAACCGGCGCTTGTCAGGAATCTTCAACCAACTCTTCTTGGACCCCGGGGGGACATGCACGGCAATGTGAATGTCGTCGAATGACGCGAATTGCGTGTCGTGGACCTGGTTGTATTCGGCGATGCTGGCGTACTGTTCTGGCTGGTTCAGGGAGCGCCGGTAGGCGGGGACCATGCTCGCGTCAATACGCAAGAAGTTGAGGTTCAGCTCTTCACGAACGAATGTCTCCCAGTCTTCTCTCGCCTTGCCGTCGGCGGGTGGGCGGGCGGTAAGCACGACTTGGCGGTAATCCTGGAAATCGGTGCCGTGCGATTCGTTGTAACCATTGGTGCGCAACGCATCGTTCTCGCTGCTCGGGTAGAGCGTGCGCAAGAAGGTGTACCAGAAAAGACCGTCCACGTTGACCGGGATACGGTCCATGTGGGGCACGGCGGCCTTGAATTCACGCATCGCGTAGAGCAGGTCGTACTCGTCCAGGGCCAACCCCGTGCGAAAACGGCGGCTGTGCAATTGCTGGCTGCCCGGCAGTTGCACCATCCCCCAATCCACGTAGCCGATGCGGTAGTAGTCGTTCAGTGCGGCGAGGCTGTTGTCGAATCGTTCTGCCATCTGCTGGCGAAAGCCGCGGGCGTGCTTGCGAACGAAGCGATCCGCCTGGCCCTGGGCAATGTGGTACCAGGGCGTGGGCCAGTCTGCCTGGCCGCGGTACTGGAGGTAGGCTTCGACCCACTTTGGATCCAGTGACGACACTTGGGAGATGCGTTGGTGGCTGTGCGCTTCGGCCGCGTTGGCCGACTTTGGATCCTGATTTGCCACCTCGTCTTTTCCGGCCAGGCGGTCGACCGAAAACATCCTTTTCCAGCTTCGGTACTCGATGCCGTGAGTCTGCTCGGTCACGAGGATCGTCGAGTACCGTGATTCGACGTACTTCCGGTAGAGGATGTCATCGTCGAACCAGAATGCGGGATAGATGCCCAATCCTTCGGAATCGACTTGACTGGAAAACGAGCCGGCCACCATGAGCATGAAGGGGTAGACCATTGTCACGCCGCCGAGCGTCAGCGCGAGGAAGATGGTGAAGTAGAGACCTCGCACCCTCCATGATCGGTGACCGATGCGTGAGATAATGGGCATGGGGACAATCCGAATACTGAATCAGTGCCGACACGCCATATCGTGTCGGCATGGTGGCTAAGTCGCCTTCGTGGCGGTGCGGTATTCCACCTGGCTGAGTCGTTTCAATTGGTAGACGGTGAAGCCGATCAATACGGTGCCGAGGATCCAGGCCTGCGCCGTGGCGAGGCCGAAGTTCAGCTTGGCAAACGCGGTGTAGAAGATCGTCAACCCCACCACCTCGGTGGCGCCGGCGGGGCCGCCACCGGTCATGGCAAGCATGAAGCTGCCCGCCCCGCGGATGGAGCCCACAAGGGCGAAGATGAAGTTGATCATGATCAGCACCTTGATCGACGGGATCGCGATGTGGAAGACCTTTTGGAGCACCGAGGCGCCGTCGATGTCGGCTGCTTCGTAAATCTCTTCAGGGACCGTTTTCAATGCCGCCAGGTAGATCAGGCAGCCCGGCCCCATCCCGGCCCAGATCGTGGGCAGAAGACAGAAGGGCAGGGCGAAGGTGGAGGAGCCGAGCCAGTCGATGGGGATCCACTCCCACGTGGTGCCGAAGATGGTATTGGTCCAGTTATAGAACAACTCGACCAACTGGTTTACGGGCCCGGTCTTGGAATAGAAGCTCTTCCAGAGAAACATCACCACCGCGCCGGTGAGCACCGCGGGAAGATAGTAGATCACGCGGTAGAAGATCTTGCCCTTCGGAACCTCCTGCAGCAGCATGGCTAGGAAGATGGGGGCGAAGAAGGCGAAGGTCATGTAGAGCGCGGCGTACTTGATGGAGATCCAGAAGGATCTCCAGAACTGCGGGTCGAAGAGGGCGAAAGCGAAGTTCTCCATGCCGACCCATTGCGAGAAGCCACGCACGTTGTAGTTTTGGAATGCCATCACCGTCCCGCGGGCCAGCGGGTAGTATTGCCAGAGAAGAATCGTGCCTACGGCCGGGACCAGGAGCAGGTAGCACCAGGCAAACCGGCGGAATTGCCAGCGGCCGCGTTGGCCGAGATCTTCGGGGGTGAAGACCTTGGAGACTCGATAGAAGACGAAACCGAAGGCAATGACCGTGCCGATGACGGTCGCCCAAGCGGCCAGCTTGCGAATTTTCATCTGCTCCGGCGTGTAGTTGCGGAGCATGACATTGTTGCCGATGTCCACCCACTTCGTGAGTTTCTCCTCAACCAGTCTGCGTGCTTCGGATTCATTGCCGCTGTGAATGGCGGCCTTGATTTGTTTCGAGTTCCAAATGTCGGTCAGGGCGTTGGAGGGATAGTCGTAGACCTGCTGGCAGTTCTCGCCGTAAGGTTCGGGGACCCCGTTTTCCACCGAAACGTTGAATGCCTCTTCCCATGCCGGCGGCACCTGGCGCACGATCTCGGGATAGCCGTGTTCGCGAAGGAGATTGGGATTCACGAAACGGCCTAGCCCCGACTCGACGAAAACACGGGTGCGGATCTTCCGGGCTTGCGGGCCGTCGTTCCAGTAAATGTAAGTCCAAGCCGCGTCGCGGCGGGTGGCGTCTTCGGAAAGGCCTGCATAGACGCCCATCATCCGCGAGTTGAACTCGCTGCCACGCTCGCCGCTGGGCCCCACGGGGACAGGGCCGAAGCCGAATTGGCTGGGATCTTCCTGCGTGAAGAAGCGCTGGTCCATATACATCCCCGCCATGGCGACCTTCACGTCCGCCCGGTTTTCGGAGCTGCGATAGAGGATGCCTTCCTGCGTCCTCGTGGTGCCGTCGATCGAGGTCGACTGAAAACGCTCCAACGCGATGCGAGCCATGAAGTAGGCGGCCTCCACCGCCGCGGGAGAGTTGAAAACGCAGCGCCATGTTCCCTCTTCATCCTGCTCGACGACGCGGCCGCCCTCGGAGTAGAGGAAGGTGAGAAATTCCCACCCCGGGAGGGCGCCCATGGAAAAGCCGTAATTCCCGTCCTGGGGGTTGGTGAGGATCTTTCCCCACTTGAAGAATTCGTCCCAGTTCGCCGGTACGCGGTCGGGCAGACCGGCCTCGGCGAAGAGGTCGCGGCGGTATTTCATGCCCATTACCAGGGGGCCGATAGGGAAAGCCCACAGGTGACGATGCTGTTTCGGCGTCGGGTAGGTTTCGCCGCGGCTGTGCAGGTATTCACATTTTTCTTCGTAGGGGCATTGCCGGAAGATGACTGGATAGCAGGGCTTGGGGACACGACGTTCAAATTCGCCGAAGTTCTCCCCCTTCGCGAGGTGCTTGAAGTAGGTGGGCACGTCCATCAGGTGGCCGCCCGGGATTTTCGAATCTCGAAGAACCCCGGTCTCGGTCAGGTGGCCGAAGTTCGTCCGCTGCGCGGGGGTGGAGAAAACGAGGGATTCGATGTAGGCGTCGAGAGGATAAAGAAGCTTATGCTGGCGGATGTACGTGTCGGACTGACGGAAGTTGACGTAGATGCAGTCTTCCGGGATCCCGCCGGCGATCTGCATCAGCGGGATCATGTCCATCGTTCCCGTACCGGGAAGCTGCAGGCCGCGTGAACTGTTGGCCTGTATTTCGGGAAACGTGTCGTGGTATGCCCGAAGAGAGAGGATTTCCGCCAACGAGTCAGGGCTGCTGATAGCGGTCGGGTCGGGCACGCCATAGCAGCGAAGTTGGATCGGACGCGGCGCGGGTTCCTCCTCGCCCAGCGCGGGGACAGCCAGTGCCGCGAGGCACGCCACGAAGCAGACCCATGGGGTCCAGCGGGTTTTCATGGGGGTTGGAGACACAGGGTTTATACCGGCAGGAGCGGCTACTCTAACGGGTTTTCCCGGTCGTACCAGTCACGCGGCAGCCAGCGGCGATCAGGGCGGCGGCCGATGCGAACGAACGCTAGGGGGCGGTTCGCTCGATGACAAGCCGCCTCGGGGGAGTTTGAGGCGGGTTTTTGCGATGGGACGGATATTATGTTATAAGTGTATTTATAATAATTCGTTACAGTTGTTATGGATGTTGGCCCTTCACGGCCCGTGCGTCAGCACCGGTGTTCGGGCGGCAGCCACTTCATCGACACGGGCGACGAAAGCGGCATGCGGGGCGGTCGTGACACGCTGGGGATCGTTTTTGATTTCGTCGGCGATACGCAGCATGACTTCGACGAATCGATCGAGTGAAGCCAGGCTTTCGGTTTCGGTTGGTTCGATCATCAGGCAGTTGTGCACGGGCCAGTGCATGGTCGGTGGGTGAATGCCGAAGTCGACCAGCCGCTTGGCAATGTCGACCAGCGTGACGCCGCGGGCCAGCAGGCGTTCGGGGACGGTGACGAACTCGTGCGCGCAGTAACGCTGCCGATCCGGATCGAAGTAAGGCGTTTCGTATCGGTGTCGGAGGCGTGCGGCCACGTAGTTGGCGTTCAGGACTGCGGTGTGAGCCACGTGGGCCAACCCGTCGGACCCACAGGCCCGGAGGTAGACCCAGCAGCGCAGCAGCACGCCGAACTGGCCGAAGAAGCTGCGCACTTTGCCGATGGAGGCGGGGCGATCTTGCTCCAGGTGATACGCCATGCCGCCGCCCGCGGTTTGCTTCGCCACGACTTGGGGCACCGGAAGATAGGGCGAGAGAAAGTCTCGTACCGCTACCGGGCCCGCGCCCGGGCCGCCGCATCCGTGGGGGGTCGAGAAGGTCTTGTGCGTGTTGAAGTGCATGGCGTCAACGCCGAAATCCCCGGGACGGGCCACGCCAACGATGGCGTTCATGTTGGCGCCGTCGAGGTAGAGCAGGGCGCCGGCGTCATGAAGAATCTCGGCGATGGTTCCGATCGAACCGTCGAAGAGACCGGCGGTGTTCGGGTTGGTGATCATCATCGCCATCGTGTGGTCATTGACGGCGGCCCGGAGGGCATCGAGATCAACCAGGCCATCCTTTGACGGCACCGCCACCACCTCCGCCCCGCACATCGTGCAGGAAGCGGGGTTGGTTCCGTGCGCCGTGTCGGGGGCGAGCACAACGTTGCGCTGCGGTTGGTTTCCGCCGGCGGGATCGGCAAACCAGGCGCGGATGACGCGCAGCGCCGTGTATTCGCCATGCGCACCGGCCGCCGGTTGCAGTGATACTTCATCGAGACCGGCGATCTCCGCCAGGTCGCAACGCAATTCGTATAGCAAGGCCAAGGCGCCTTGCAGGTCTTCGTCAGGCTGCAGTGGATGGAGGGACGTGAAGCCCGGCATCGCGGCGGCCGCTTCATTGATGCGCGGGTTGAACTTCATCGTGCAGGAACCGAGCGGATAGAAGTTGCCGTCCACGGAAAAACTGCGCCGCGCCAGCGTCGTGTAGTGGCGGACCAACTCCAGCGGGCCGACTTCCGGCAGGTCGAGCGGGCCGGTGTCCCGCGCGGTTTCGGGCAGCGGCGTGGTCGGCACGTCCAGCGGGGGCAGATCACTGGCACGCTGGCCCGGGACCGATCGTTCGAAGAGCAGGGGCGTCGGATTGCCAATGCTTTCTTCAGCCATCAGTGGTGTGCTCGCAGCAGGTTAACCAGTTGATCGATCTGCGCGGCCGTGCGTTTCTCGGTCACGGCGATCAGTAATTGGTCGGCACTTCCAATGCCCAGGGCCGAGCCGTCGAGCCCCGGCATGACGCCAGCCGCGCGCCCGGCGTCGATGAGTTGAGCCGCTGGAACCGGGCAGTTCACGAGGAACTCATGAAAGAAGGGTCCGTCGAATGACAGAAAGTAGCCGGGAAGGTCGGCGATCTTCGCCGCGGCGTGGTGCGCGCGGTGGTAGCACTGTTCCGCCGTCTCTCGCAGGCCCTCGGGCCCGACTGCCGCCAGGTACATCGCGGCCCGCAGGGCCAGCAGGCCCTGGTTCGTGCAGACGTTGCTCGTGGCTTTTGCGCCGCGAATGTGCTGTTCACGCGTCTGAAGCGTGAGGCAATAGGCTCGCTGCCCTTCGGCGTCGACCGTCTGGCCGATCAGGCGGCCCGGCATCTTGCGCATCAACTTACGCCGCGTGGCAAAGAGGCCGAGGTAGGGGCCGCCGAACTGAAGGGGGATGCCCAGGGGTTGGCCCTCCGCCACGGCGATGTCGGCGCCGCAGGATCCGGGAAGCGGCAGCAACCCGCAGGCGATCGGGTTGAACACGCTCACGGCAAGCGCGTCCGTCTGGGCGTGGGTCATGGCGAAAAGAGAGGACCACGACTCGACCCGTCCGAAGATATTGGGCGACTGCACGACGACGCACGCCACGTCGTTGCCGCCGTCTTTGCCCGCTTCCAGCGCGGCCTGCAGATCCGTGTCCGTGATGGTGCCGTTCGGGCCGGGTTCAACTTCCTCGAAGGTCGCGGCCAGATCGGCAAGGTAGGTCCGCACGACCGCGCGGTAGTGCGGATGAACGGTGCCCGCGATGATGACCCGCCGCCGCCCCGTGGCCTTTAAAGACATGATCACCGCCTCGGCGACCGCGGTGGCGCCGTCGTAGAGCGAGGCGTTGGCGACCTCCATGCCGGTCAACCGGCAGATCATCGTCTGGAATTCAAAGAACGCCTGGAGCGAACCCTGTGAAGCTTCGGCCTGATATGGCGTGTAGGCGGTCACGAAAGCGCCTTGGGAAGCCAACGCGTCGACCGCCGCGGGAATGAAATGGTCGTATGCCCCCGCCCCGAGAAAGGCGCCGTGCTCGGCCTCTGCCGCGGGGCGGTTCGCCGCGGCCCGTGCGTTCAGGGCGCGGCGCAAGTCGAGCTCCGCCTCGGCGGGGGGAAGGTTCAACTCCCCTGTGAGCCGGTATCGTTCCGGCAGGCTTCGGTACAGCGCGTCGATGTCCGCCACCCCGATAGTGCCAAGCATGTGGCGACGTTGATCGGATGTGATTTGGACGTAATCCATATCGATGTCGTACGGTGCCGCAGGGCATCATAGCGGAACCCGATTGATGGATGCCTCCGCGCTAGTGACAATGCGTTCGGAGCGACATATGGCTGATATCAACAAGACGGTGGCGGGCCACTTTCACCGGATGGCGGCGGTCATGCAGATCACCGGGGCCGACCGCTTTCGTATCAACGCCTTCACGCGGGCCGCCCGCGCAATCGAGTCCCTCGCCGAGGACCTTGGTTCCATTGGACCGGATTTGAAGAGGCTCACTGCCATTGACGGGATCGGTAAGGGTACGGCGCAACGTATCGCCTCGTTCCTGGAAACCGGAACGATGCCGGGTCTCGCGGAGGTGCTCGAGTCTGTCCCGGCCGGGCTGCTCGAATTACTGGAAATTCCCAGCCTGGGGCCGAAATCGGTGGCGTTGCTATGGAAAGAAGCCGGTATCACGTCGCTGGGGGAGCTGAAGAATCAATTGAACAGCGATAAGCTGGCCGAACTGCCGGGGTTCGGGGTCAAGACGCTGGAGAACCTGCGCAAGAGCATTGCCTTTGCCGAAGCGGCGGGAGAACGGGCTCGCTTGGGCGAGGCGATGCCGATGGCCCGGTTCTTCGTGGCAGCCCTAGAATCGGTGACGGCGGTTCGGCACGCGGCGTATGCGGGTAGCCTTCGCCGCGGCCGTGCAACGATCGGGGATCTGGACATCATCGTTGCCGCGGCAGGTGAGGCCGCCCGGGAAATCAGCGATCATTTCGTCGCACTGGGGCCGGTGACGGAAGTGCTGGTCAAGGGTGAGACCAAGACGTCCGTGCGCACCGATGCGGGGATGCAGGTCGACTTGCGGGTCGTGGCCCCAGAGCAATTTGGGGCGGCCCTGATGTACTTCACCGGGTCGAAGGAACACAACATCGCAATGCGCCAGCGTGCCATCGAGCGTGGCATGCGCCTCAACGAATATGGATTGCTCGACGGGGCGGGCGCCAATGTCGCCAGCGCCACGGAAGAACAGGTCTTTGCCGCGCTGGACCTTGCGTGGATCCCCCCGGAGCAACGCGAGGGCCGCGGCGAATTGGCGGCGGCGGGTCGCGGCCCGATCGGACCGCTGGTCACGGTGCAGGACATCACTGCTGAACTGCACGCCCACACCACTGCCAGCGACGGCCGCTGGTCGATCGAGGCATTGGCATTGGCGGCGGCGGATCGAGGCTTTCACACGGTGGCGGTGACCGACCATTCACGCGGCCAGGTGCAAGCCAACGGCCTGAGTATCGAGCGACTGGAATCGCAATTGGCGGACGTGGCCGAGGCGCGTGCGCAACTGGCGGATCGGATCCACATCCTCGCCGGCAGTGAAGTAGACATTCTTTCCGACGGGCGTCTCGATTTTCCCGATACGCTGTTGGCGCAACTCGACATCGTCGTGGCGTCGCCGCACGCGGCGCTTTCGCAAAACCCGGCGCAGGCCACCAAGCGACTGCTCCGCGCGATCGAGAATCCCTACGTCACGATCCTGGGACATCCCACCGGTCGCCTCATCAATCGGCGTGAAGGGTTGCGGCCGGACATCAAGGAGGTGGCCCACGCCGCCGCCGAACATCAAGTGGCGCTGGAAATCAACGCCAACAGCTGGCGGCTCGACCTGCGTGACGTGCACGCGCGGGTGGCGCTGGAGGCAGGAGCTCGCCTGGCCATCAACACCGATGCGCACAGTGCCGACCACCTGGACGAACTGTTGTACGGTGTCATGACAGCCCGCCGGGCGGGGGCGGGTAAGGATGATGTGATCAACTGCCTGTCGCGAAAAGATCTGATCGCCTGGCTCGCCACGCGACGAGCGTGATGCCTGGACCAAGCGGCAGCCGTTGCCGGGGCGACGATGCGCACGACCGACAATCCATCGCTGGCAATGAGCGTGTCACGAATACCGGCGTGCCGTCGAGGCGAGATGTCCTTGCTCGCTACCTGCCAGGATCTGCGGCGCTGTAGAGCAGAAGGTTGATCAGAACACGGCGGGCCGAGGGGCGGTCGTAACCGATGATTTCCCAGTGGCGGACCCCAAGGGCGCCCAGTGTCAGGTCCTCGCGGGAGATGAAAATCGCGTCGCGCCGGGCGAAGCGAAAGCTGGCAAGGCGGGACCGACGGCGCAAGCCCAGCAACGTCACCGCGCGGTGACGGTAGCCCACCTCGGCCAGGTCGTAAGCGCCGGGTAATCCCTGGCCGCTGAGCACCGTCGAACGGCGATCGAGTTGTACCGCGGCGCGACGAAGGTGATCGGCGATCTGGTACTCGATACTGCGGGCAAATCCACCCTGCCCCCCCACCGTTTCCACCAGCACCGTGCCCCCGTTGCGGGCGTACCGCGTGATGGCCGCGATCTGCGCGTCGGGAAGGACGACCGGATCGACGCCGGCGAGGTGGACGAATCGTCCGTGGGCGGCGTGACTGTCCAGTTCGGCCAGGGGAAGGTCGACCAAGTCGACGGCAACGTCGTGTCGGGCGGCAAGTTCACCCGCCATCATGTCCCACAGCGCCGGTTCGTGGTTCCACCGTCCGTCGTATCGGACTCGTATCACCGGGATGCGTCGACCGGGCGGCTTGTCCACCGGTCGCCAAGGCGTGTCGTAGCGCCCGCCGAGTCGGCCCATGTCCGTGACGTACGCGTAAAGGTTGGCGGCGATCTGCCAAGGCGCCGCCCGCCGGTCTGGGCTGTCTTCGCGGTAGTGGCGTTGCCAGTTATCTCCGGCGATGAGCATGAGGAAACGGGCGCCGTTGGAAAGGGCCGTCAGCGTTGCGAGGTGAGCTTGGGGTTGCAGCGCCAGCGTGTACAGCGCATGGTCTCGGGGCAAGCGCGACGTCTCCGCGTCGGGGAAAAGTTCGCGTCCCAGTTGGCGGGCCGAACCTGCTGCGCCGGGGGTCTTGGGGATCGCCAGTAGAAGCCCCCCCAAGGCTACGTACCGTCGCAGTGTCGCGCGGTGAGCGTCGGTCAGTGTCATGTCGGATGGAATGATGATCGTCGTGATCGGTACGTTCAGCCACAGTTCCGGTGAGTCCAGCGGCGAGACGACCTGCCAGTTCAGTTCCCGTTCTATCGTGTCACTGACGTAGCGCGTCAGGCGTGCCACGTCGTTCGGGGCCGCTTCTCGTTCGGCGCCTGGCAACTGCAATCGATTCATCCAGACCGGGTACTGGCCGCGGGCCAGGAAGAGCAGGGCGAATGAAACACGCCAAGGGTGACCGAAAAGGTCGCCGCTGGGCGACATGGCGCCGCGAATGTGCTCGAAGCCATCGTTAAACCAGTCGCGCCGGTTGAGATAGCGGATACCGCAGGCCAGGCTCACGCGTTCGATGCCGTAAAGGTAGTAGTAGGTCCAGTCGCCACGGGGGGGATTGCTGGCGCCGGTGTATCGCGCGTCGAGCCAGGCCAAGCCGCGGTTGAGGGCGGCGGTTCCTGCCGGTGATAACCTGCCGTCAGGGTCGAATTGTCGTGCGACCAGCAGGCAGGTCATCCCGGCGCAGGTCATTGAGCCGGTGGTGACGGATTCGCTGGGTCCGTACATCCACCCGCCATCTCCGGACTGCGAACGAACAAAGTGGCTGGCGCCAGTTTCCCAAAAGGACCGTGGCACGCGGACACCGCGTTTCGACGCTTCCCACAGGCCCAGAAAGCCGTACTGCGTGCAACTGTGGTCGTAAGTGCCGGCGCTGCGCAAAAGTGGGTCGTAATGAAAGAGGCCGCCCACGCCGGCCTTCAGCAACCATGCGGCGTCGCGTTGAAGCGACTCGCTTTCGCCGGTGAGGTGGGCCCAGACGTGGGCCCGCATGGCCACGGCATAGGTCCCGGTCATGCGGCAACGCCGTAGGAAGGCGATGGCCGCGGCGACCGGTTCGTGCTGGCGTGACTCGCCGCTGACGAGAAGGGCGTAGGTGGCCAAGGCGGTGCGGCCGCCGAATTCGTGGCTGGGACCCATCCAGGATGTTTCTTTTTCCACCCAGGTGGCGGTCGGTTCCCACGATCCGTTGGCACGATCCTGCGTGGCGTATAGGTGATCGCGCAGTGCCAGGATAGTGGTTTGAAGTCGGGCGGCTTCGGTGACGGCGGCCGACGAATCCGCCGTGGCCGGTGCAGGGAGGATGCCGGTGGCAAGGATGGCCACGAGCAGCAAACCGGCGGTGCGGTCAACGCCGGAACCGCGTAGTCCGCCAGGCACCTTGCGCATGGGGCGAAGGCGATGCGCGAGACGACGGGGCATCGATTCAGGGTTGCGCATGGTAACGCCGGGGGTTGTCCAGCTTGCTTCGGCGGGCTGGGTCGATCGCAGGGGTTGCGACCGGCGGCAGTCAACCTGCTCAGGCGGGACCCTGCGTTTCACGTCGCTGCAGTTGGCCCATCGCCAGATCCAGGCGGTCGCGCACGCGGGCCATGGACTCGGGCCGTTCCTTGACCACCTGTTCGACACAGTCCATGACCAAGGCGGAAAGGGCTTCGGGAATTTCGGGGTGTAGCGCTCGCGGCGAGGGGGCTGGCTCCGCCTCGCGGTACTCGATGCCCTTCGTGCCCTTGGGGATCATCGTAGGGATGTGGCGCCGCGTCAGCAGCCAGTACATGGTCGCGCCAAAATTGAACACATCGGTACGTGGCGTCAGCGTCTTGCGCTGAACCTGCTCGGGGGCGATGTAGTCAGGAGTGCCTTGGATCCGCTGCTTGACGGTGCCGATGGCACAGCTCTGGCCGAAGTCGATGATCTTCACACGCTTGTCGTCGGTGACCAGCACGTTATTGGGCTTCATATCGGCGTGGACGAAGCCGTTCTTGTGCATCGACTCGAGACCATCGGCGATCTGGCCGCAGACCTGACAGAGGCTGGGCAGGTCGGGTGGCACGTATTGTTCCAAGGTCACGCCGTCGACCAGTTCCATCAGGACAAAGACTTCGCTGACACGGAGTAAATGTTTTTGTTTTATGAGTTTATAGCTTTGGCGGAGGCATGGATGGTTCAGTTTGCTGGCCACGCGATGCTCAAGTATCGCCTGCTCCAAGAAGCGGGCATCCTTGGGCTTGTTCTTCATGACATGTTTGAGCGCGTAGACCTGGTTGTGCTTGTCCTGGACTGCATAGATCGTGCTGCGAGCCCCCTTACCCAAGCGAGCCAGCACTTCGTAACCCAAGATTTCCTGTGCACGGACCATTTCGTCAGCGACCAAGTTCTCAAGGAGAATTGTGAGTTCTCGCCCTCACGAACACAAGTTCCCAGTTCTTCCCGAACGTCAAAAAAGGTCGCTGCTGACCATGTGATTGCAGTTTAGGCTGCCAATCCCCCCACCTCAACCCGGGCTAACGAAACATCAAGCGGTGCGGGGTACTTGAAAACGGCAGGGAGACCGCTGCCGTCCCACCCGTGGTGCCACCAGGTCCACCGATGACAGCCAGGCGACGCAATCAGGCAACATGGTGATCAGGGCCCGCTGGTGAGCCACTGGCTACGAAGTCGTGCGGTGGGCAGAAAAGCAGTCCCGAAAGGTTCGTGACCAAGATCAGCGGGTAGGTAGATTCGATCGGCGGGGATGGCCAGATGCTTTTGCAGACGTTGCACCAGCGAGACGAGTTGGCGTTCCTGGGCCGCCGTCGGCGCCTGGCGATCGTGATCGCCGATCAAGCAGATGCCGACCGCCTGTTGGTTGAACCACCGGCCCGCTGCCCCGTCGGCATAGTTGCCGTCGCCTTGGCGTCGCCACCGTGGCCCCCGCTCGATCTGCCCGTCGGGAGCGTCCAGCCCGTTGTTGATCACAAAGTGATAGCCCAACTCGCCTCGCCCGAGCCGCCGGTGAGCCCGGTCGATCGTGGCTGCTGAACCGTGGAGCGTGCCGCTGTCGTGAATGACGATGGCCTGCCAGCGACCCGTGGTCACGGGCACGGCCGTATCGAACAGTGCGTCTCCCGGTGGCCAGGCCTGGTGGATCCGTGAGAGGGTCACAGTCCGGCCGGAGCCGGCGTCAGGTCCAAGGAGAAGCAGCATGCCGCTGGCGAGGGTCATGGCCCCCACAAGGCTTACCAGCACAATTAGCGTCCTGCGGCGTGGTACGAACGTCATCGATCCGTGACTGACTTTATATGTGTTCTAGATGCGCGTGTGCTTGCTTCTGATAAGTATTTCATCGGACACCGGTTCGGTCCGACCTTGAAATTCTCCGCGCCCGTGTTGCCGGCGCTTCACATCTGTTCGTGAGGTTCCCACCACAGCGGTGGATGACCACCCGGTTCCTGTGCAGTCAGATCAGTAGGTCTCTTCCAGCGGAGCCAGCCGTTCGCGCAGCGCCGGCTGCTTCGCCCCGTACGGATTCTGCTGCGAGACGGGGCGGTATTGTCCTCGCAACAACTGGTATCGCTCATACTGGGTGCGGGGTTCGTGCTCGGGAAACAGGGGTTTCTGGCATCCACCGATCATGACTGCGATGACCAGCAGGGCCACCGCCCCCGCCACGGAGCGTGTCATGTACCTCGCCGATCGTTTTGCCAAGGCCGAACTTGGGCACGGGAAACCAAGCATTTGCAAGATTCTACGGTTTGACCCGGCACCGTGCCCGAATACCCCCGCCGCGCGACGAGCGACCCGCATCGCCCTGGCCACGATACCAGCGGGCCGCCGGCACCTTGCCGTCAGGCACCGGTCGCAGCGTCGTGGGCACCACCATCTATTTGCGCCTCTTCGAATGGCAGATCGGTCACGGTGGTTGGCGGCAAGGTGCCGGCGATACGACGTCGCACCAGCGGGAGCAGGGGGACATGGCAGATGCGGCGAATCACCTTAGACCCGCTCGCGTCGTAGATCACCAAGTCACCGGCGAGACAGAGCACCGCTTCGAGTAGATCGGGGTAGCTGCAGCGTACCGTTTCGGTGGTCCGGGCCGCGGACCAGTCGACCTTGCCCCACGTCCGGTGTTCGAAAGCGTTTTGGGTGAAACGCCACTTGTCCTTGCAGTGGACCCAGGCGAATATAATGGCGTAGGGTACTGTTATGAAAATACTTATGGCAAACGACAGAGGCCGGGGATAGACGGGATCCAAGTCGGCGAAGAAGCGGAACAAATCCCCGAAGACCGTGATTCCCTTGGCGTCGCGGAGCCATATCCCCAGCAGCCACAGCACGGCGACGATCGCGATCCAGATGGCCGTGGCGTTGCGGTTCTGGTCGATGCCCACGGCCAGAAAGGTCACGACAAGCGTCACCGCCCAGATCCACGCCAGGACCTCCTGGTCGACCCAACTGATCAGTGACAAGGCCCCCAGCAGGAACCCGGCGACGATGATGGGCCATGCGAAGATCAGCTTCGGATAGGTGTGGAATACGACCTCGCTGCGGCCTTGTCGGGGCCCGCCCTTCCGTTTGGTATCTGGTGCCTCAGGGGTTTGGTCCGGCAATGGCTATGGTTCCTTTTTCTCGCCCAGGTTGAGGATGCCGCCGACGTTCTTGCCGAGGTCATCCACCGTGGACCCGATTCCCTCGGCACTTTTGCCGATGTTCCCCACGGTGCCCGTGATCGAGTCGGAGATGTTGGTCACCTCCTTGGTGATCTGCCCGGCCTGTTGGGAGATGTCGCCCACCAGCTTGATGCTGGCTCCGGCCAGCCCCTCGACCGACGCCAGGGCATTGGACAGTTCGTGGAGCATGTCGGCGGGGATCAGGTTGCCCGCCTTCTCGACGATGCCGGTGAGGATGGCATGGGTGAGAATGCCCATCAACTCGGATAGCAGCAATGCCTTGTCGCTGTCAGAACCGACATTTTCCAGTTCGATCGCGTCGATCTTGATTGGAATTCGTGTCAGGCTACCACCGACCGGAAGAAAGTCAGCTTGCACCGTGATGTCGCGCAGGGTCACCTTTCGAATCACGTATTTGCGTTCGGCGCCTTCGGAGGGCGGAGCCTTTTCTTCGGGACTATCGGACTGAAATTTCTTGAGATTGTCGAGAATGACGTTGTAATTCGCCTGGCCACCGCGATTCTCGAGGTTCATGTCGATGCCGAGCAACGTCAACTCGGGCAACACCACCAGGTCCTCCATCAAGGATTCCAGCTTCACCGCCACGGTGCCGTCGCCCAGGCGCACGAAGTGCGACGTTTTGAATCCCTCGGGGTTGCCGATTTGCAGCGTGTTCATGCGCACCGCGCCGGAGAGGATGCCGACGCGGATATCGTCGAGCGTGGTGGAAACTCCGAGGGCATGGGTACCACCCTTCTCAATGGCACGGCGGGCGGCGATGTCGATCTGGCCCATGGCGACGAAAAGGGCGATCACGACGAGGATGATGAACACGACCACGCCACGCAGCAGCCACTTGATCATGGGCCAGATCCTTCGCTTGGGAGAAGCACCGGGGCTATTAGATCCTGTTGCGAGCAAAGATGCGACACGGGGCACGGGGCATGACGCCATGAACCACGCAGAATGGACCGGAATTGGACCTTCACCTCGGGCCGTGTCCTCTTTTCCTCGCCTTGCCTCATCTGACATAATCATGTCCCACGCGGGACGAAAGGAATTGCATGGCGACCCTGAAGCGGGCCTCCGACATCCACGCCGCCGTCATCGGTTATGGCGGATCCTTCGACATGGGAACCTGGCACTTTCGCCTCATGCGCCGCGCGGGCATGCGCCCGACGGCCGTGGTGGATCCGGATCCGACTCGGCGGGCCGCCGCCCGCGCCGACCATCCGGGCATCGAAACCTACGCGTCCGCGGCCGAGATGCTGCGCTGCTCGAACGTCAACCTCGTGGCGATCGTCACGCCGCACCACCTCCATGCGCCGCTGGCCCTGCAATGTCTCCGGGCAGGTCGCCACGTCGTGTGCGAGAAACCGATGGCGCTTAGCACGTCGCACTGCAATCGCATGATCGCCGAGGCTCGCCGCCGCCGGTGCATGCTCTCGACCTTTCATAACCGGCACTGGGACGGAAGCATTCTCCAGGCCATGAAAACAGTCCGGCGCGGTGATCTCGGTGACATTCAGCGAATTCATTTGCATTCGGGTTCGTACACTGCCCCGCAATCCTGGTGGCGGGACAGCCGATCGATTTCGGGGGGCATTCTGTTTGACTGGGGCGTGCATTTCACGGAGTACGCCCTACAGATCATCGACGCGAAGATCGTCGAGGTCAGCGGATTTCGGAAGGAAGGCCATTGGGCGCCGCATTCGCCCTGGAAAAAGGATGCGAACGAAGACGAAGTCAGCGCGGTCGTGCGTTTTGCCAACGGGGCCTGGTTGGAGTTGACCGCGACATCGATTGACGCCGATCCGCCCGTCGAATGGTGCCGCATTACGGGGACGCGGGGCACTTACCGATTTGGAGGCGACACCTGGGAGCTGGTCCGTGCCTCGGGTCGGGGCCAAGCCGTACGGCGCGGGAAGAATCCGCCCGAACAATGGCATCGGTACTACCAAAATGTTGCCGATCACCTCGTGAAGAAAACCCCGCTGATCATCACCGCGCAATGGGCCCGGCGGACAATTCATATCCTGGACCTGGCCAATCGCAGCGCCGCGAGCGGAACGGCGTTGCGGGCCCACGACCCGCATTGGAAGGTAGATCGATCATGAAACCGATCAAGCAACGCTTGCTGGATGGCGAAGAGGTACGCGTGGCGTTGGCCGGGGCGCTGGCCAGCCCGAAG
>Ga0310342_100000359_pt1 | contig 24830 bp, 25 predicted proteins | sample S15DNA20500_MG_FD_206155 | JGI IMG/M metagenome (GOLD analysis project Ga0310342, IMG submission 206155) | Marine microbial communities from station ALOHA, North Pacific Subtropical Gyre - S1503-DNA-20-500_MG | ecosystem: Environmental > Aquatic > Marine > Oceanic | place: Pacific Ocean: North...
CGCTACCGTGATGCGCTCAAGCATTTCTAAAAGCCTCATTTCCTGCTTGGGATTCATTGTTAAAACTCCTCACTTCACCTCTTGAAGAGACGGTCTTTTTTTCTTGAGTCGAATCCACCCTGCAAAGTGCTGCTCCACCTGGCGTTTCACTTCTGGCAATTTCAGGTGAGGATTCAAATCGTGATAGGCTCTCTCAGCTTCGGCGATTGTCCACTTCCGTTTAATTCTCGCCTGCCAGCGCGGGTCGAGCGAGGTCCAAGCCTCGTCATAACTCGATAGGCTGCGCGTTGAACCTGTGCCTTTGAGCGCCAAGCCTTCGCAAGCTTCTCCAGACTCCAAGGCTCTTTTGACAAGTTCTAAAAACGCATCGGCGTGAGTTCTCGCGACCTTCGCCAGAGACACCATTTCGGCCAAACGTTTTTGATCCAAGATTTCCCAACCGGAATCTGTCTCTCGAATTACAAGGCTGTCCTTTGAGCCGGCGCCTTCACTGAACGCCGTGATCGAATTGGAGGCGTCTCTTGCCGCTGAGCACGTCGCCGCAGCCGAGCAAAACTTACATTGTACCGAACCAGCAGTCAGCGGCGCTTGTGGATCTGAGCAGTCCTTTCTTATCTTCTCCAGCGCAGAAATCCTGTCTGGGATATCCTCTCTCTTTAGCTTCAGAGAATATTCTCTGCCGGACGACGGAGCGAAGCAAAAGGCGAGAGCTGATTTCAAGTCTGGGTAACGCTGCAGAACTGCGATCGACGCCGAAAGAAGCTGATAGTAGGCTGGTATTTGCGGTATGTTTCCAGTCGGATGAAATTTCCAGTCGACAATCACCGCGCCGCGTTCAAATCCGAATACTAACACCTTGTCCGGCGTACCAAAGGAGAACAACCGACGCTCGGAGTCGAATAGATCAAACCGCTCTTCAACGTGAGTTTGCGTCGGTTGCTCGAGTCCAAGAGCTTCGATTTTTTCTTCTTCCCACAGAAAACAGCGCTCGACCACTGCAGCCTCGTCGTCAGAGAGACCGTTTAGATTGCAGTGTTCGATAGCTTTGTGGCACCGAGTGCCGCGATCATCTTGTGGCAGAGACAGCGCTGGCTTCTCTTCGGCAGCCATACTACCAGCGCAAAGGCTGCGCGTTCCAAGTGAAGAGAAACCTAGTGGATGATGCGCAATCGCGGCCCCAGAAATAGAAGGAACTAGTTCTGTCGACGGCAACGGTATTCGTGTTTCCATTATTTTGATCTCCGATTAAGACGCGCTCGGCTCGCTAGGTGTGGGAGCGGTGAGCATCCCTCGGGCATCGTTGGGAGCCAACGAGCCGGCGCGAAGAAGGGTGTTAGTAAAAGGATATTTCCCGTATAAAATCTCCCGGCTTATTTCGGACCGTTCGGCTTGACAGAAAAGGAGAATCTCCTCTTCGCTTACTCCTCCTGTAGTTTGCCGCATAATGGCAAGCTCGAGAGTGACTTCAGCCATAGCGCTAACAGGCATCGAGTCTCATTGGCGATCTCCTAAGATTTTGGTTTCACATATCGACCTGCTCCCGACAAGTCGCTAGAAATTACATTCTATCGCGAATCAATTATTTTATCAAGCCTCGCTTCAATACGTTCTAATCTATTCTGCAGAGCACGCTGGAAAGTTGCGTGTGCTTTTGAGTGGCGATCAATCTTATTGTCAGTGAGTTCACCAGATTGGTGTAAAATCGCTGGAATCACCAGCCCTCCGTGTAGAGTAAGCAAAAGACCGACTATAGCTATAGTCCTCAGGTTGAAACCGTTACCGTTACCGTTACCGTTACCGTTACCGTTATTGTTCTTGTTCATACGACTAAAATAGTAGAAATAGAGGAGAGGCCAAAATCTAAAATGCCGAAAAAATATAAGCCCAGAGCGAAGCCCATAGAGAAAACACAGCCTAGCCCAGCCGAGAAGGTACTTAGAATTCTCAACGCCTACTGCAAAGGCAATTTGCGGATTCACGGGCCAAGACGTAACGCAAACGGTGTATCATGCTTTACGCTCGAATATAAATCTCATAGCCTCACAATCATGGCCTCGTCCCTGTCCCAGGCAGACTCAGACATATACACGCAAAATGCGGCAGCTGACGACGACAAAGCACGTTTAATAGCGGCCAGAACCTACTTGATTCTTACCGGCTCTGAAGCACCCGAGTCGACGAAAAACGAAGAAGAGGATAAACGAGAGGCGAGGCGAGAACGACACGATGCCACCGGGCACATCCAAACGAAGCCAGAAGATCATATAGCGAAAGACATCGACATCGAAGACAAACCGATTGAAATATGGACTCGAGAGAAAACATAATGCTTCAACCCGCCGGACCATATATACCTGACCCTACGATTTCGAGGCGACACGCCGAGGCTGTGGTTGAGGCTCTTTTAGAGCACATCAAAACGAGGAATAAGAAGCGAAAGAGCCCTGAAGATATTCCTCAGACACTCATAGAGGGAACACTGGGCGCCCTAGGAGCCTTACAGAAAGCTTTGGAGTTTGAACTGAAACGCGGCGAAGTTCCCACCACTCGCGCGTTCAAGTCATTCCAATCGACGCAGCCATGATCACCGAATTCTGCTGCGATCAGCCCTTTCTAATTAACCCGATTCCGTTAACCGTGGGAGAGGACGGGCTTTGGATGGAGTGTTTTTGCATGCGCTGCAAAGCGATCTATTGCTATTTTCTCCCGTGGGAAGGCCCCCCGAGCTTCTACTTGGTGAAAGAAGAGGAATTCGAATGCCATACGGTTCAGAGCCGGATCAAAGCCGAGGAAAAAGAAGAGCCAAGACAGTAACGCTCGTCCAGGTCTGCGTGGGGCACAGAAAAAAGCAAAGAGCTAAGTTACTGCTTGGCTAACCTATTGTCTACTCTACGCGCTCCAGCGTCTACCTACTTTCCGGCCTTCTTCTTCTTAACTCGAGAAATATGGCTCGAGTCGCTTCCGTGCGTGTTGTAACTAACGCTTGAAGACTTATCCGGAACGTTGTGCTTCTTCCCGCCTGAGGCGCCGCCGTGAGTGCCATAATCAGCGTGGGGAGAATTGATTCCGCTCATTCTTTTGCCACCTTTTTTACCCTTGCCGTAAGCCATCATTCTGCTCCTTGTTAAAAGTGATGGGATTCAACTGTCATCATCTATATCGACTTCACCACCTTCATACTGGATTTCCAAAAGTCCTCAAGGTTAGGGTCACGAATCAAGACATAAATGAGTCCATTCCATATCGCAGCGTTTCCTTTCGTGCTATGAATATCGACTGTCTTTTCGAAGACCTTGCGAGCCTCCTCTGGCCCACTTTCGGCCCCCCTCTTCAGCACCGCTTTCTGTTCCTTGGGGGATAAGCGGAGAAAGCTACGCATGTAGTTCGTTAGCCGTACGAAGCGGTTGGCCTTACGAACAGCAATACCAGTAGCCCCGAAAGCGTTTCCCGTAACATAATCGAGAATCGCGCCATCTTGAAGAGTTCTTCTCAACCACGCAAAAACGCCCTTGCTCGGCTTCGGCTTTGCGACCTCATTTACGAGGGACTTCGTGGAGCGGAGGGGCCCAGGAGGTGTAGTGAAGGTCTTTTTGCCAAAACGGAGGTCACCTTTTTGCCCTCTTGATGCGCCCCCTCCTGGCAACGGGTTATCTTCGGGAGAGAATTTTATATCCTTGGAAGAGAATTTTATATCCTCAGCACTTCTCAATGGCCCTACTGCTTTTGTATACAAAGACTCTCCAGCAGAATCCTTGACACTCGTGACCTTACTAAGACGGATTGTTTTCCACTTCTGAGTATCGAGATTCCAGAAGGGGAGAAGCCCTTCTCCCCCCCGGTCATATTTGCCTTGACCCTTACTCTTCTTGCTCTTCTTCGGCAGCGGAAGCTTATCCCTCAGGGTATTCTCGATCTCCTTAAGATTTTTACCCTCTGTCGAGACCCCCCAGTCTTTAGCTGCTTTTTTTAGAGATTTCAGTCTGTCTTTCTTAACCGTGTTTTCTAACAGCAGATCAAGCTCTTTCTCATTCGCAACGAGCAGCCCAACCTTGCCGCGAACAATCCTCTCCTCATTTGCAGACGTGAGGTATGTCACGATAACCCCGTCTGTATCCTTGCTACCTTTATCAATAATTTTGCGGGTATCTTTATCGAGTTTCATCTGCTCGGCAGTTCGATCCGTCTGAGGCTGCTTAGTAGTTTTAGCCGTCGGAGACTTCTTGGCAATTTCAGCCGGCGGAGCCTGCTTGGGAGTTTTAGCCGGCTGAGACTTCTTGGCAGTTCGAGCCGGCGGAGGCAGATTTCGAATAATGTCTGCCCTGAGTTGACGTATTGATTTATAAGTCTTCGGCTGTCGCTTAGTTGCCTTATGAAACTTAGAAATTCCCAGAGTCTCCGCGATATCTCTTAGCAACTTTTTATCGCTGATATTCTTAACATATTCGCCGTGTAATCCCTCTGTAGTGAAGAAATTCAGAGGCAGCTTAGTAGTTTCAGCCGGCGGAGCCTGCTTGGGAGTTCGAAGGGCACCGATAGATCCCGGATCCTCGGAGGGCTTATCCCAGAAGACAAGCCTCTCATTTTTGCGCCGACTCCACGCGGCTGGGTCGGATGGGGAATCCGCTGGTCGCTGTGCCTGCGCCGCAATGACTTCTTTTTTGGTAGGAAGTGGTCCCGGCGATAATCCCTCAGGTTTAGGTTCGAGCCTCTTCGCCTCTTTCTCGAAGAGGTCCATTTTGGCCTTATGCGTCTGCGCCTGCGCCGCAGCTGCTTCGGCTCGGGTAATAGGTTGTCTAAGAGGGCTTATCGGCGGAAGTTCCTGTGGTTCAGGGTTCAACGTAAGCGCCTCTTTCTTGAAGAGGTCCATTTCGGCCTTACGCGTCTGCGCCTGCGCCACCTGCGCCTCCGTAAGCTTGGTAGCGCGGTCGGCTGCGGCGGCTTTGGCATTCACTAGTCGCTGTGCCTGCGCCGCAACTGCGTCGGATTGGGGAATAGGTCGTCTAAGAGAGCGCAACGCCCCCTTGTGGCCTGGGAAGCGGCCCGTCGGCACTGCTGTTTTCGGACCACGGGCCTTCACCAGCAACTCCGTCAGCGCCTTGGCCTGGCTAGTGTTTCCGGCGGATAAGGCTTTCTCTAGTCGCTCTTCCACATGCTGCCCTGCGCTGAATTTAGCATTGAGTTTTTTGCGATCTATAAGTGCTTGATCCGACTTCGCGCTCTTCGCTTTTTCTCCTCTGATCGTCTTTAGAGTCTTCCACTTGTCAATTGTTGGAAGCTTATCGGATTCTCCTCGGAAGAACCGATTTCGGCCTTTTGTCACCAAATTTTTGCCATACTTAAATGCCGGCCTTCCAACAAATGCCGCCGCAGCGGAAAGAGGGACGGCTGCCGCACCATAAAGTGCTTGCTTGCCCGCTGCTCCCGCAATCTCCTCCGGTGTAGCCTTGAAATCCGTGAACTTCCCTCCGAGTCCCTGAAGAAGTGACTCCCACAAAGCCGCGGTCCCGGCTCCTCCCGCCACCGCCCCGACCCCTGGAATTGGGATAAGAGTCTGACCCGCCACCGTCCCGGCCCCTACGGCTAGCCCGCCGACCATCTCTCCAGCGACATCGCTGACATCGCTCCAGCTGAGTGCATCCTCATCAATGACGTGATAGTCATATTCCCCCGGTCGGCGGATAGCGTACTGGTTGCCGCTCTGCTTCACCTCCCAGCCCTTCGATTTCAGGGTGCGGATGACCGCTTCCGGCCCAGCGTTATTCAGGGTTGTCAGAATTGTCCGATCTGCGTAGGAGAGCTTCGGGTGCTGCTTCTGGATCGGGTTGCTCTCGTGACCCACGTGCTCACCGAGCCGCTGCCCCCCCATTTCCTTCACGGCTCTATCGTAGTACTTGCGGTCGTAGACTATCCCTCTTGTATCCTTCGCCGCTAAAGCTTTTAGCTCATCTCGTGTCATTGGCTTAAAATCTCCCAACCCCTTGGGCTCTTTCTGAGTTCCTTCTCGGCTTTCTCTTCGGTAACACGTACAGGCGGTCCTCCGTCAGTGGGACTCAGGTATACCGAACGGGGAATCAGCTTGAGGTTTTTCGTATCAACCCCTCCATCGATCATCGTCTGGAGAAGAATGTTGTGATTGCTAATGACCCTTCCCTCGACAGAGGCCATAGCCGCCATAAAGTTGCCCCTGCTCTCGTAGCTTTTACCAAACATCTTTCGGTAGTTGGCGCGTTCCACCTCCCCCGCTGCCTTTCCGGTCAGCGAGAAGATGAAATCTGCGATCATGATATCTAGGTGAGAGAAGAAGACTCGGGCCGCATCCTTCGTATCTCCCAGTTTACCGCTATTAACCCATGCCTCCCAGCGACTTCGAATTGGACCGATCGCCCCCTTTTTAAATGCAGCATCGTAGAGTCCGAAGGATTTAGTGATGGCCGCTTGGACCGATTTACCCTCCGCGAACTTCTTGATATACACTTGGGACATTTTATCCTTCTTCGGCCCAAGCTGGGCCATGAACTCCATGCTCTGCTTCTCTTTGGCCATATCAGTGAGTGGGCCGATCAACTCGCGCAGTACACTCGCCCTAGCGCCGGGGGGAACCTCGACTCCCATACTTGCAAGAGTGCTCGTTATCTCTAACCCTTCCAGCTGATCGTCTATATCCCGAATCTCTTCCTTATAACTTTCCGGAGTAAAAAGCGGCGGACGTCTAGCCATCCCGAGGCGGATTTGACTCGCAGATCGGCTTTGACCGATCATTCCGAGGTAGTCCCCGATGTTTTTAAACATTTGCCTCTGGGTTTTCTCATTCTGGAGAAGTCTTCCAGCCTCTGACCGCTTATTTTCCGCCGCCTCTGATTCCGCTCTACGTTTCTGGAGTTCCGCTTGTAATGCCTCCGCCTTCTTTACATCGTCAGAATTCTTCGGGTCTATCGGCCTAGAAACCGAATGCTTAGACGGAAGCTTATCCTGAATGGCCTCCATCGAGGGGGCTGATGAAGGATCTTGAAAATAATTCGGCCCATCCATCGAGCCAGTCGGGACTGAGGAACTTTGGATGCCGGTAAGACCTTGAAGTCCTTGAAGTCCTTGAAGTCCTGGGCTGACTTGAAGTCCTGGGCGGACTTGGAAGCCTTGGGAGCCTTGGGAGCCTCGGGAGCCTAAGAGATTTTGGATGATTTCGGGGGGCAGAAGGCCGTCCGTCGAGCGAGGCGGGACTACGGGTCCAAGAGGGACGTCCATCGAGCCAGTCGGGACTACGGGTCCAAGAGGGACGTCCATCGAGCCAGTCGGGGCTACGGGTCCAAGAGGGACGTCCATCGAGCCTTGGGAGCCTCGGGAGCCTAAGAGATTTTGGATGATTTCGGGGGGCAGAAGGCCGTCCGTCGAGCCAGTCGGGACTACGGGTCCAAGAGGGCCGTCCATCGAGCGAGGCGGGACTACAGGTCCAAGAGGGACGTCCATCGAGCGAGGCGGGACTACAGGTGCTGGATAGGCTCCCGCCAAGTTAAAGGGCGGAGCTTTGGAATCAACGGCCCTATTTCTCGGATTGTAAGCCCCTTGATTTCGCATCAGTTCCCGCAGATTCTCAAGATCCTGCAGGGTAACTTTTTGTTTTCCAGCCCGAGTTATATGGTCATACGCCATTATAAAAAACTTAGCCTTTTTCTTAAGTTAATTTCGAGTCGTTACCTCCGTAGCCCTGATAACCTGGCGAGCTATCAGTAGCCCTGATAACCTGGCGAGCTATCATTAGGACGCTGGAGATAGAATCCAGCAGGACGCTCGGGCTGATAACCTGGCGAGCTATCAGTAGGACGCTGGAGATAGAATGGAGTATTTTCCTCTGCTCTTGGCGACACCATTTTCTCTCTTGCAGTCATGTATTGCCCCAAGGAGCCCCCAAGTCCACCGGCGAGGTCACTAATTGACTCTTGACGCGAGGCTTGTTGTGAGTCCGCGACGCCCCCCATCTGTGAGAGCGCGTCAGCCTGACCGCCGATAATCTGCATTTCATTTTGAAAGGCATCTTGGCGTAGGCGATTACGACGGTTCAGGTTAGAGAGAGCCGCATTGGAGGCTTGGAAAACGTTCTCGTCCCCGATTCTCTGGGCTGTACCTACATTGTAAGCTTGCGCCCGCTCACGGGCTGAAGCATTATTCAAGGCGGCATTGGTTTTTAGGTTCGAGACGAATTCATTAAATCGGTTGAACTGGTTCGCCCGTTCCGCCGAGAGACCAATATCTTGAGATCGTAGCGCGCCACCCTGTCGCCCAATAGCATCAGCAGCGTGCATTCGGGATAGCGCCTCCTGCTGAATAAGGTCTGCTGCATACCCTCTTCCTGAATCTGCGGCCTGCTGGCCAGATGCCGCATGTAGTGCGCTGACCGTCCCTGGCCCACGGCGGCCCTGTCGAGCAAGTTTTCGAAGCGCTCCCTCAGTAGTGTTCTTTTGCTCACGACGAAAGATATTCTGCAGTTCCTGCTGCCGGAGCTTCTCGGAGAGTGGGAGACCCTCGTCACGAATTCCCTCAAAATAGTTAATGTTTTGCCCGAGCTGATCTCGAAGAGGTCCGCTGTCCTGGGCCAGCATGGGATCACTCTCGATGACCGCATCATAGAGTTCCGGAGATTGCTGCGCCATCTGCCGAAGTATTGAGGGGGGAAGATCGCTGTAATCAAACTCCGGCCCTTCTACGTCTTGGTAAAGCTCGAGGATCCTCCGATAGTACTCCTCTCCGCCTTTTCCGGCCCCTCCAACGAGATTAACAATGCCGCCAATTGCCGAGCCGATTCCACCAACCGCCGCACCTAGTCCAAGCATTATTTCACTCGTTTCTTTCTAGTTGTCATAGCGAACTTATGGCTATCACATCCTTGTCGGCCTCTACGCCATCCGTCCTCTAAGAGCTGGTTCGTCGATAAGCAGAGCCTTCGCGTAAGCTTATTCCTCGTCTTCCTCGTCTTCCTCGTCTATCGGCCTTCGCCATAGTGGGTTTAGTGGGATACCTCTGGCATCTCGAAGATCCTCGTCTATCGGCCTGTTCGATAGTGGGATACCTCTGGCATCTCGAAGATCCTCATCCCCTTCTGTTATTAGTAGATTACCTCTGGAATCTCGAGGCCCCTCACCTCTTATTCCCTGCGAGGGCGGAACATAACCGATAAGATCCCCCTCATTCGCCTGCAATGAGCCCCCAATTGCGCCCGTCTGACGGTCACTAAACTCAGTTCCCTCACGGAAGGCCGTAGCCGGGTTGTTCAACATTATTCGGCTATATGTAAATGGATTAGCAAAATCTCCCCAGCTACCTTGTGAATCGAGCCAGGAGTGATGTAGCTCATTCACCTCTCTAACCCAGTCCTGTGTTGCTCTGTCCGCGTTTCGAGCCTGACTTGCCGCGGCATCAACCTCCCGTGCAAGGAATCCACCCACATCCGCACGCATCGTTGCGGCCTGGTGTGGATCTGTGCGCTCAAGACGTATGGCCGAATCCAGGACCCTTGAAGCGTTATTAACTTTCCTGCGCTGCTCCCCAGAAGCAATATTTGCCCGAGTAGGTAAGGTTCCTATATCTTCTTCAAGGAAGGTACGGTAATCAGGAAACGGCTCGGCTCCCTCCCTCGACTCTTCCCCGAAGTATAGGTTGTCGTAGCCAGCCCACGCCCCATCAGAGGAGGTCAATCCAGCATCGGAGATGTTGAAGCTGCCCGGGCCCTCCCCAGGCGATCTGACCCACCGATGTCCATGTTCTTGGGATCCAGATCCGAAGTTTCTCTCGAGAATTCTCTGACGCCTGGAAACCTGATCGGCAATATCAGAAAATTGCTCCCGAGAAACGCCCTCGGGAAGATTGGCTATCCTTCCGGTTAGGGCATCATGGATTTCGTAGGTCTCCCCATCATACTCAAATTTTAGTTGTTCTCTGCCTGAAGCGTCCACAGAAAGCTGTGCTGCGGAGATGTCGGCAATGTCCGGAAACCGATCAAAGATATCCTGCTTGCGCTCTTCTCCTTGCTGCCGTTTTTTGGAACCACGTAGCAGCTGTAGATCTAGACCAAGTTCTTCAAGGTCCTGCTCGGTCGCCTGATAATCCGGATCCCGCATTCTCTCGATAATCTCGGTGTTCCGGTCACGCTGATCGAAGGCTCTCTCTACGTTCACGTCGATATCCGCGAAGGTTTTATCTTGGATATCACGAACGAAATCCGTTGATCTCTGAGCTATATTTTGCTCTTGAGCTTGACGCGTCCCCGCGAACTGCGAAGCCTTTGCCTTCTCTTCCGCGATCTTCGTAAAAAGCTTATCGATCTCTGGCTGGTACTGCTTCCGCTTCTCCTGAAACCCTTTATTTCCGTAGAGCTTCTGTGCCTCAAAGAGTGAGGCTCCAGAAGTCATATTCGGATTCTCAGCTTGAATGTAAGACTGAAGATTAGCCCCCGTTCCGCTGATCGCACGGGCGCGAGCACTTAGATCAAGCGGCAGATCGTAGCTCAATTGAGAAGGCCCACCGTACTGTGCCCCCACTAGATTACGAGCTGCGCCGATATCTCCTCCGCCCTGGACGGCAGACATTAGCGTATTTTGGGCATCGATGTCTCTAAACCTACGACTCGGCCCAGCGGCATCGTAAAACTGTTGAACAGCAGTCCCTAGCCCCTGGCCGCCGGTCTGCAGTCCACTGTCGATTGGAGAAAAAAGGCGCCCCTGGAGGGTACTTCCGGAGTTAGGGGGCTGTGAAGGAGCCCCGCGTAGTGGAGGTTGTTGTAGGTAGGTGTTGTTTGAGTTTTGGTTTGGGTCATCGTATAGGTCGGAAGCGGCCCCGGCATTTCCTCCAGGAGCGGTTAGTCCTGTTCCGGCTGTCTCGGTAACAGCTGTAGGCGCAATTCCAGCTCCGCCAAGATCTGGGGCTGGAGCTTGGCTGAAAAGTATAGTTTCTCCAGGGGTATCAGTCTTACCGCTAAGATAGTCTCTGTTTTCGTTCTGTGTTGATAGGAATGCCATGATTAAAATCTACGATCCGAAAACAACTATGGTTGCATCTACCTTATCTGTTGGCGCTGAATCCCACTTCACCTTGACTCGAATCTTATTTTCATCGATCACCTTCCAGGCCAAACGGTAGTAATCAAAAAAGCCCGGGGTGTCTACTTCAACCCGATTTGCCTTGCCACGGACCTTATCTACCGAAAGATCGACCGCGATGTCGTCTTTAAGAAGGATCTTGTGGACCTGTGCATTAAAGTTATCCTCAAAGCTCAGGCGTCTTTGCGCCCCAGTCGTCAAAGCCTGTAGCTGCTCATTCAAAGGCTCAAGTGTCCGGAAAATCTCCTCTGGTATATCGGTCTCCGTTGAACGGTTCAGATTCTTAAAGTTCTGGATTTTCATGCTGGGGTCCTCACTACGCGGTCCCCAATTGGGCGGAAGCTGTACGATAAGTTTGAGATTGCAAATCTCTCTTCCGCCCGTGAATGCTCAAGAATTATTGAGAGCGCTCGGCACTTCTGAACATTTCTCGGGATCACGGTCCCTATTGGAGTCGCCGCAAGACGGGCGCCACCCCAGGACAAATCTCCCCAAGACCCAAGGCCCCAAGACGCGGTTCGTCCAATGCGGATCTCAGAAAGCGCCGTTTCCTCTGGGTCGTAGTCAGAGAAAAAGGATAGGGTATATCCTAGTGCTGTATTCTCTTCCATGCTTAAGACAGCGCGAGAGAACTGCTTGAGTTGCGCAGGATTGCCAGCGGCTTCAGGAGCCCATCGAGTTCTCGTTGCCACCGGTAAAGACATGGAAATCCCAAAGTTCGACCCTGCCGAACCGTCGACTACTCCGGTAGTAAGCGCGAGAAGACCAGCCCAACCAGCATCACCCACAGGAGCGCCGCCCCCACTAGGAAGATCCAATAAGGCGTCAAGCGTCAAGCGAAACGTATTTTCCATGGAAAGTTCAACCACCGAGGAAACAAGGGCTTTCTGAGCGCCAAATTCAAAGAAGAACCCTGGAGACAGAGCTTCTCCGGTATAAGTCCAGACAACATCTACTACTGATACTGCCGATCCGCCCGACAAGGCTGTAACGTCTGTATCAATAGCGGTTGCCTCTATGGTCTCATCTTTATAATCCGTCGATCCTAAAAACGATTTTCTCTCCTTGAGGACGTAAGAATCGACGCCATGCCCTAGATAGAGCGTGTCCGTGTTGAAGAGAACAATTCCAGCACCACAAGGTTTTTTCCACTTTGTCCAGGCGCGGCTTATGTAGTTATAGACATACGCCTGCGTTGCGACAGAGTCGGATGACAGAGTGGGAACGAAGAGAATATACTTCCTCTGTTCCTCGTAACCGATCCCAAATGATAGATCATTGAAGCTCGACAGACTTGAAAGAGTCTTGAGGTCGGACTCGATCGGCCGGGAAATTATCTGAACCCCGAACTCGTCAATCTTCACCACTCCCTGAGTCGACATACAGTAAACGGCGTTATTTAGGCTGACAGCGGTGTCGGCGCCCAAGATTTTTACCGAGGGATCGACTTCCTTGAGAATGAAATCCACATCAGTATCTCCGGTGAGACGCCAGATCCCTTCTTCTTTGATTATGATCAGGCTATCACGGAGCTTAAGGATTCTGATAATCGGGGACTCTTCAGATCCTACGACATCGAAGTTCAGAAACGGGACTGCGTCGGGCTGTTCGAACTTCGAATGATAAAGACCATTCGGGAATACATCCTGAAGCGTTTTGACCACACCAGAATCCGTTGGACCTTCGGTAAGAGGAGGATCAAATGCTTCCTTGAATATATCTGAACTCGAAGACCACACGGTCAAGGGCGTCGTAAGGAAGTCCCCCATGACGATGTTTATCATTCCGGGCGGATCCGCCTCTCCTGTAACAAATCGAGCAAAGAAGGGGACGTTTCCAAGGGAGAATTCTCCGTTTATCGTCCCAACAAGAGAGTGAATCGTGGCGTTGATATTATCAGAATCAGTATCTAGCGTTTTCTCAAGATGAAAGTCCGTGGCAGCGGATGGTGATATCTTTGCCGTAAACGAGTAGGTTGACACCCCTCTCTGAAAGGTAATTACGTCATTATCTTGAGGGCCTTCCGCCGTAGTGGGATCTTCCATCTCAACCATACGAAACGTCATTTCGTGTGGCTGTGTAGTGTTCCCATAGAATGTATATCCCTTAAAAAGCGCTAAGTCTTTGGATAGTGGCGGGACGCCGTTCGCCTGTGTGATCGTCTCTTCTGTAGGGTTTGTGTAAAGAAGCTCAGAGAGAGAAATCTCTGGGGTTTTGTCGATAAGTCTAAGAGTTCCAGAGTTGATGTGAGACGAGTTTATCGTTTGTATTTTGGCTAACTGGTGATCATCTCCCAAATCTTCGGCGGGAGAAGCTTGGGGCGTTCGGTATGCCCAAACTTGATCTCCAGCAATTATTTCAGGCGGTAAATGTATATCGATTTGGGTCCGCCTCGTTGATGTTGGTTGATCACTGATCAGAATCAGCCGAGGCGTCGGAGCAGAGAAAACTTGAACACCGTTAGCGTCTTCACGCATGAAGACCAAACGATACGAAACTTTATTCTCTGGCAAAAGAAATCCACTGGCGTTAGGCAGTTCCTGACTTCCTTCAAGCGGCTGAGGAAGTCCGGCTCTAACTGGACTATTAGAGATCGAGTCATTCCTGTAGATTCCCACCGAACTCGTGAAGTAAAGAGCTGACCGAACCTCGATACCACGGAGACGACGATTGGACTCAGGGGATACAAAGGTCCCATCCCATGAACTCCAGAGCCCTGTGCCGCCGTTATCATGCTTGAGTACAGCCCCATCGAGTACGACAATGCTATTTTTGAAGTCTAAAAAAGCAGACGGAGGTCCTGACAATTGGTTCCCGAATCTGTTAAAGCCCCGTCGATTCTGAATCAAATGCTCTCGATCGATGACCATATTGTCAGCCTCAAGGAGAGCGCCCTCAGGTGCTTCAAACTGGTTCCATTGCGTATAGAGACCGGCAGCCCTGCGCTCGACGCTCTGAGCTTTAGCCATAGGCTGAACCCTTTCCATGCATCGAGATAAATGGAGTCCCCACGATGCGTTTCTTCTTTCCGTCTACACGAGGCTCTAAGTGCTTCAGGGACATTCTCATCTTCTCCCTAAGACGACCAAGATGAACCTGCAGCTCTTCCGTGTCCCCAAGGGCTTCAGCGATAGCACACGCTCCGGCCCTACCAAGGAGCGGATGGAATTCTATAGGGACACCAGGTAAGGCGGCTTCATTGGTGAGAGTAATGTAGTCATTGACCTCCGCCACACGCTCACCAGTAATAGTTCCGTTGATCGCTGCCGCAAAAGTTATCGTAGTCGCAGAAACTGTTGTAGCGGCCTTGTCCCAAAACTTGATTTCAGCGCCTGAAAGAGGGGAATGGCAATCGAAAGTATTCGCCGTTGTCCAGCCTATTGGGGCTGCCTCGGTTAGCGTTACGGTATTATCCGAAATAGACTGGATACGTCGCGCCGCTGTGGAGAATACAAGTTCCCCAGGTCGGAAAGAAAACACCTGCTCAAGACTACCCGAATTCGCTCCTCCGGGCCAAATTCGAATGTAATCCCCCTCTATCCAGAACCCCGAGGGGGATGAACTCGAAGAGTCCGAGCCACCTCCTAGCCCTTGAACCTTTCCAGGCACTATCTGTCTGAAACTCGTTGAGTAACCTCCGCCTGAATTAACCAAGCGGAGATCTCTAAGTTTGTTATACATGGCTCGAGGGTTAATTCTGTAGTAGGTCGAGCCGTCTAATGAGGTCTTTTTTGAGACGTGGAAATACTCCTCCTTAACTTCTACGATTGCTCCGATCAGCTCATCAAAGAACCATTCGTTTATCCAGTCGAGTATGTCTTGATCGCCAGTCCCAAGCGCGCCGGTATCGGGCGTCATCGTCTGTTGACGAGCAACGGCAACTAGTTCTTCAGCCGTGAAGGAGCGCGGCATGCTTACACCTCCTCGGAAAGTTCAATAAAAACGAGAATGTTGCTGTCAGGAAGGAAGTCCGCAGTGGTGTCTATCACAACCCTAATCCTGTTATTTTCTTCGTAAGGATGTGCCCCGAACGAAGCTTTCGGCTGCGCCGAGTGTCCAGATTCTAAGGTCGTTGTTAATGCGTCTGTGTAGCCTTCATTGCCAGACGCGGGGTCGTCGTTTATCTGGCTTCTAATAGTCAGCGTCCCATCTGTTACGGCGGTGGCGACTCGAACTGTCATCCCCGTAATCGAACCTGGACGAATTGTAGAAAGAGCATTAAGAGCTGCGGTTGGTCCGCCTAAGCGTATATTCGTATCTGATAACGATTGACCAAGATCGTCTGACCAATGGGGGCCTAAAAGTATTCTCCGCGTGCTCTCGTTATCGCCAGACAGGTTAGTCGAAAGGTTCACGTATCGCGTTCCGTGGATCACGGATCCGGTAGACGAAGCGCCGATTCTAACCCCGGTTCCAGCGGTAGAGGTGTTTTCAAGGGAGGCCCCATAGCAGCGGGTAGCGTTGGATGCGAGGGATTCTCCTATATCTATTCCGAAGCCTCCGAAGCTTCCGACACGAAGGCCGTGGATTCCAGTCCCATTTGACGAATTTATATAAACCCCTGTATCGTTTACCTGATCACAGAGGATGTTTACTATATGATTGTCGTTCCCCCCGAGAATTTTTACCCCGTGGTCTACTTGATCAAAACAAGAATGAAGGATCCCGTTCAAGGAGCCATTCACAACGACACCGGTCTCACAGTTTGTACATCGGATGTTAAAGATCATCCCGTTTGAGATGTTCGTAAAGTCGATTCCAATGCCGAGCGCTGTATCTCGAGAGCCATTGTTTAACGTCATGTCACTGACGACCGAGAAGTTTATCCCCGATGCTGGGGTTGCGCTTTCAATAAGTGCATTGCCCAACGATGCGCTAATAGTCGTCGCGTTAACGCCCTCCCCCACCAGCATTACATTGGAGTAGATTCTCAGAGGGGCGGTGATTAAGTAGGTCCCTTTTGGAAAAAGAACCTTACCTCCGCCCCCATCATTTACGGCATCAATAGCGGCCTGGATCACCGTAGTGTCGTCGGTCGTTCCGTTACCTGTGGCCAAGTGGGGCGGCTGCTTTACCGACATATGCCCCATGGAATTAAAGCCGTCAATGAAGTCGTCAATCTGGGTAGTGACGGCCGGCCCCCATCCCTCTTCTCCGCGCTCTGGGACTGACCGTGTGGTTCCGAAAAGCGTTTTCGATATGGCCATCAGTTAATCGTATCCAAGGCGGTTATAGGATCAGCTGAAGAGCTGCTCGTAACGGCTTGAGTTCCTATATTCGTCGTATCGTTTGACTGTTTCACCTCCAGGGTCCCATCGATCACTCGAACGAAATTTACTAGCTTGGCGATGGCCCCGTAGAGAGATCGGAATGAAAGATCATCCCCGTTAGTTGAGCCTTCCACATTCGCGCATGTACGCCGAATTATGTGGTCAGCGAGAAAATTAGCCCCAGAGGCAGAAAAGACGGTATCTGTCACGCTTCCGGGGTCCAGAGTCACCACCTCTACCGCCTGGTTAAAGTCGCTCAAATCGGAAACGATTTTGGTAGGAGGATATAGCTTCTCTTCACTCGGGGCGGCAGCTCCTCCGGTATTTGTCGCTCTCAGAACTACGACATCGGCGTTCATGTCCACTTGATCTATCGTAACAGTATAGAACCCATTGGATATTGCTGTGACAGAAGGAGATCCTTCGGCTGCTGCGAAGGCCGCCCCGTCCTTTGACACACTGATATCGAAGTTTCCGACGTCGAGACTATCCTCGGCGGTAGCGAAGTTTGTGGCGTCCACCATTTTGAAGACCCACACAAAATCTACATTTTTTTCAAGTTCCGCCATTAGTCAGCACTCCTCTGGGTTGACGAAACGGCTTGCCCTGTCATAAAGCCAATTCCAGGATTAAATCGGCCTATTCTGCTAGTGTTGAAGGTGTCGCGATCGCCAAGAGTCGGGACTCCTCGGTAAGCCGCGGTAATATGCATCCGGTCTCCGAGGTTCAAGGCACTTCCATCTGCAAGTGGTAAAACAATCGCTGGAATCGGAAACGCTACACAGTTGCCTCGTTTGTCTTGGGTGTCTACAGCCATTAGACGTCTGCCCACTCCGATCTCTCGAATGTTCCAGCAGCATCAGAGACGGCCGCCGTTGACACGCTCGTAGTGGCGTCATCAGCAAAGAGAGTTTGGGTCGAGCTATTCTGAGTAATCCGGTTCCGCATAAGCATGAAGATCCAGTTGATTTTATCACTCATGGAAGCCGTGGCTTCTGGAGGACCAACAGGCTCAACCGAGGCATCGACTTTCATGACGTCAGCGACTTCGACGTTCACCTGGCTCGGAGTTGAACACCCAGAGACAGGGGCGTCGAGGTTCACTATATTCGTTAACAAGTTAGATGCTCCGGTAGTGTTATTAGAAATCGCCTGGACGTCGACGATTGGCCGAGAACTTGAGGTTCCATTTCCCACTGCGATCCCTGCCCAAGAGCGTGTATCAGCATTGATCAAGCCCGAACCGGATACGTCCACCTGACCTGCGCCTGTCCCTATTGCGATAAGACCACCATTCTCAGACACATCAGCATTCGGAAGAGCTGTCATTCCTCCACGTACCGAATCAGTAAGATCAATAGCGGTAATTTCGATCTCCTGGGGTTCCGCTAGGGCATTAGTGCTTGAGTTAAAGACTAATTGGACAATCACCCTGCCTGAGCCCGTGGCAACCACCGCATCGGGTATATCGAAACGGTAAAGCCCTGGCATGTTGGTGGCGTTGACTTCAACAAAACCACCATCGGTATGGGCTGCGACAGCGGAGGCTAATGTAACAGGAGTGATTTCAACCGGAGCTGTCCTATCGCGCACGTAGTATGCCGTCGATATGTCTTCAAAATCGAGGCTAATTCTCGGTTCCCCGGGAGACGTATTACTAGCATCTTGAACGACGTGGAAGTATACGGATTGGTCTGATCCGTTTGCCGTAATGAGCATTATTGTTTCCCCGCTGACTTACGCGCTTTTCCGCCCCACTTCCCGGAAGAGAAGAACTGATTTAAACCGCCCTCTGGGGCTCCGATGGCCGATATACCTCGATAACAAAATGCGACGTGTTGACGGTCCGCCTGGTTTATCGTGCCGTTAGCTACCGGAGGCATCGGCTTCCAAGGTGCTGCAATGCAACAAGCTGACCGACGTTTGTCTTCGGTATCTACGGCCATTATGTGGTCCACTCCGATCTCTCGAATGTTCCGTCAGCATCAGAGACGGCCGCCGTTGCAATGTCACCAGAGTCTGCTGAATTTCTAATGGTCTGAAGAGAATCAGTCTGTAAGAGTCTGTTTCGCGACAAGGTAAACATCCAGTGGAGCATGTCCGCTATTGAAGCCGTCGCAGCCGGGGGTCCAGAGGATGCCTCTTCGTGCGTCCCGAAGTACTCGGCGAACGACCCGGCAATTACGTGCCCAGAGACCAACTCGTCCCAGACCTTCTCGGCGATCTCAGAGACAGCAGTTGCCGCCATTTCAGACGAGCCAATCGCGTCGGCGGCAATAGCCCTGGCGTCGATAGCATCTGAGGCAAACTTCAGATAGCTGATCGCTCCGTCTTCGATTTTAGAGTTACCGATCGCGTTGTCGCCGATCACAGTAGAATTGATCGCCCCAGCCACAAAGGTATCAGTGTCGATTGCTCCATCATCTATTTTGTCCGCCGTGATAGCATCCGCCTCGATTGCGGTTGCCGTCAAAACGCCCGCTGCCATTGCGGTGACATTGACGTCAAAGCTGTCGGTACCCAGGACAAGTGTGTCGTAAGAGACCGCCGGCAACACCATGAACTCATGCCACACCGGAAGGTGAGTCCCTACGGAATGAGCTTTGACAATGAGGGATCCTACGAGGCCGGTGTCGGTGGCGTTGAGAACGCAGGAGTACCAACCTTCCGCATCGTGAACGGTTGCGGTGGTGTCGCTTCGAGGCGCGAAGGCTTCTCCCTCTCTGGCCCTCTCAATCCCTCCGCCAGCAAGGCTCTCCTCTTCGGTGACTCCGTCAGTGATGTCGAGGAAAGGACCTATGCGGAGGGTGACGGGTGTTTGAAACTTCAAGTAGCGCATTAGGAAACTCTCCTGCGTCGGTAACTGTCCATGGATACGGGTATAGAAAGACCTGCACTGGCGGGCTCGTCGAAAAAGGTATAAGAGCGTTTCCCGTACTCTTGAAAAAGCTCATGGCCGTTGCGGTGGATTTCCGCAAGCTGAGAATCGCTAAGAGCGTAGTTATAAATCCGGAAGTCTCTGAGATTCCCCTCGTAGTAATCGCCCCCACCGTTCTCTTGCCCAAGGCTAATCTCTACCCCAGACGTATGTTCGTACCCCGAGTCGGTACCAGAGGTGGCCGCAGAGATTCCGTCGAAGTAGATCTCGTGGTCAGTTGTCGATCGGCTTAGGATCGTGTGATGATGCCACTCGCCGGCGACGGCTAATTGATCAGATGCCGTAGCCATGGGGTGATTCCATCCGGGGTCGAACATAATAACCGACCACCGACCGGAGGTCTGGTGGTGGCGCATTTGAATCCTGTCACCCGATAATTCGATTTCAAAGAAGACGTCACTATCAGCGATGACATCAGGCTTTGCCCATATCATGAAGGTTCGCGGAGCGGCAGGGATATACAGGTTGCCCGCTGCGCTTGATAGCCCTGATGCGCCGTCGAACAGCGGCACTTCTCCGCCCTCTGTATCGCTCGTCCACGTAACGCCAGAATTGGTATCGAGGTTCCGGCCGTATAAAGAGAAGTCATAGCCATATCCAAGGTTTCCGACGAGCGGATACCAGCCAATCAGTCCATTGGCTTGCCAGGAGCTTGGATTTATCCGATACGGCCAGCGCGGAATCTTCGGTGTGGATATTCTGGAACGTTGTTGGATTAGTGGCATTAGACGTTAGACCGAGAAGTAAAGGAGCTTCTGCGCCGCTGCCGTAAAGTTCAAAGCTCCTAAGAACATCGCAGAGCCGGAATGAGTCGTCGAGCGATCGGTGGGCCAGGTGGCATTATCCGTGGACGCTAGAAGCCACACCTCGACGTTTCCGTCAGACGCGCCAGTCATATCAGCGTCAAGAATGGCGTCAAATCCGGTCCAATAGTGATCAGTGTCGGTGTTTGTTTTCACAGCACCATCCCCATGGACGTCGGCAAGAATTTCCGCCGCTGCGAATAGGTCGGTTTCGACGTCGTATTGAATAACACCTGAGGAGTTGGTTTTCGTTAGTATGGCCGTAACCTCAATATTTCCGCCGGAGTCTACGCCCGTATCGTTGTAGACCTGGATTCGCCAGTATCTAGGTAATCCCGTGCTGCTCATTGTTCAATCTTCCTACGGTAGTTTCAGCGCCGATGTGACTTCTCGGTGCGAGCACTTAGACCCTTCCCCAAAAGTTTTTTCGAGGTCAGATCCCGACTTTGTCCGAAGCGCTCGTATATTGGTTCTCGTCGTACCGTCGGCCCATACTATATCAAGCTGTTCTCTTGTCTCGTCCTTAGACATATCGATAGGCGCAGCCGCGAGAAGCGAATTCCAGAGGTCACGTCGCTCGGAGCTAAGGGTAATGAACTCGGCCCCAACCACGGCCAGCTGCAACTCCTCTGCGGAAATATGTCTTCGTGTTACAGTCTCAAGCGCTGAATCGTTCAACGTCCTTGCGAGAGTTGCTGGCTGTTCGCCTTGAGGATAACGAGCCACGCTTCCCTCAATCAACGTTTTGAGCGCTGTCAAATCGGCTACTTTATTGAATGGCATTTTCCGGCTCCTTCTCAGCGACTATGAGCATAAATGGATCGAAGGCCCGAAGAGACTTGACCCCAGGAGTGATTTTTGAGACGTAGTCAGGAGTGAACAACCTGCGGTTTGTCTCTACAATTCCCGGAGGCATACAGTTATTTGGGACGACATATACCACCTTGTCGGTGTGCTCAAAGAACTTCTTGAGCATTGCTTCCGGGTCTTCGAGATTTGGTAGAACTTCAGTCGCTACGATACAATCGTATTTTTCTACCGGCTCCGTTCCGACTTTCGCTTTGAGTCCTCGCGCTTTGCAAATTTCCACCGCTTTGGGCGAGAAGTCCATCCCCTCTGCATTAGGACCAAGCATACTAAGCAGATCACCGCGGCCACACCCGAAGTCAAGAACTCGTCCACCGTTAAGCTCCTCGACTATAGCTTTGTAAAACGACGGGACTCTCTCTGGCAGCACGCGCCACTGATCATCCCAGTATTCTGGACTGTTTACATCCGCTTCGTTGAGATGCGTCATGTCTCGAGAGCCAAGAGCGCGAATTATCTCCGCCTGATCACGAATCTTATAGTGGCTGCACGGATGTTCGAAACTGACGTGAATCTTAAACCCGGCTTCCTTGGCACGTTTACAAAAGTTTAGGTCACTCCCGGTCTGTTGGATTCCGTGCTCGTCATAAATTCTCTCAAATGCCGGCTTCACCTTCTCAAGAACACGGCGAGCAATAATCATCGCCCCAGAACCTACCGCGTCCACCTCCTGAATTCCGGCCTTAACGCCGTGCTCTATATATCCCTGGGATTCCTCCCTCCAGTCGAAAGCGTTCCAGATTAGAGGGTACTGACCCAGCTCAATTTGCTTTCGTGCGTCCCACAGAGGCGTAGGGAGCCCGATGACATCGAAATCTCCAGCGACAAGTTCCAGCGGATGCACATCAACAAAAGGAGGGTTGTCGCTGTCGACAAAGAAGAGGTACTCACCTTCTCCCTCCAGAAACTGCTTGATGATGGTGTTGCGATTCGTGTCTGAAGGCTTTGCCATGTTCATGTTGTAACTCAAGACACAGCCCTTAGGTTCAGCCATGTAACGCAACATCATCATGGTGACCTTTGGATGAATAGCCCCCTCATTTGGGCAAGCAATAAGGACACGCTTTCCGATCTCTCTGGAATCAGTCGCCGTCATGAAACCTCTCTTAAAAAAGGAGACCTGGGGGGCGCCAGAACCCGAAGAGCCCCCCAGGCCAAACACCACGCTTACGCGTTAACAATTCCGGTGATCAAGGCGCCTTTGCCAGGCTGACTGGAAAAGATTGCCTGATTAGAGTACTGACGAAGCTCGTAGGATGTTTCATCCTGAACCCACAGGAAGTACCCAGACTCTTCGCCCATAACACTAAACGTCAAATCTGTTGCTCCGATTCGTTCCCAGTACGACGGGGGAATCATGTATCCGTATCCCTCTTTCACGTAGATCGAGGACTTGATAACGATCCCGCCGTTTTGTGAGTAGAATTTGATGCCATCAGCACCTACGTCGACCTGCCCGCCCTTCATTTGCTGGTCGTGTGAGATGCGGGTGGCTTCAGCGTCGGCCAGGTCTGCCCAAGTAGACGGGTTGATGTAAAGACAGAGACCTTCATCGAGCCCCTTAGATATCACTTGGACAACAGCCTTCCCAACATCCGAATAGCTCAGGGTCCCGCTAGTGGAATGCTGGCTCGGGCTCCAGAGGCTGTACCCATCCACCGGAACATCGAATAGATTGCCGGTCTCGGTGCCGAGGATAGCATGTATCCCCTTCATAGAGTTCTCGGTCGACTCCGTTCTCTGGCTGCGAAAGAAAATTCGATCCCCCGCAATGATCCCGTCGGCCGAGAAGTCGACCGTTCCGGTGAGAGTGACGGTTCGAGCCGCCAGATCTACGGACGAAATCGTATAGATAGCTCCCTCAGCGGGGCTTACAGCCGTTCCGCGAGCATCGGTTCCGTCCGTGCTATAGATCTCTAATTTTGCCCCCTCCATTCCAGCCCACAGGCCAGGAGCCCATTCGGCATCGTTGATCGTGATTACCGAGGTGGCCGCCGTTCCCTCGATTGTCGCAAGTTCGTCCTGTCCGTAGAGACAGTCGATCTCAAGGCGCTTTCGGCCCGAAAGAGTCATGTTTTCGACCACGACGTCGAAGGCTCGCCGGAAGGATTCCTCTCCGCCAGTAGCGGAAGAAGCAGCGTTGTATCCAATCCTCGAGCGAATGATGATCTGCGTGCCCTGTATCCGCGCTCCTCGGGTCTGCCCTGCCTCGGCGGTGATCATCGTCACGCTGTCATCGCTTGCCCCGGCGTAAGTTACGCCGTGCTCGTGTGCGAGAAGAACGTTCTCAACAAAAACGTCCCCAAGCTTCTTAGATGTCCGAAAAGGCATGTCGGTCTGAACCCGAAAGCCCTCCGGGAGAAGCATATGGTAATTCCCATAAACTTCCTTAAAAAGCGAGTTTAGACTAGTCCTGGTATTTGTTGCAGCCATGCTTTACTCCTATAGATCGGCACGCACAAGTCAGGAAATTTCCCGACGCTTTCGTGCGGCGTGAAGCTCTTTTATATTACGGTAATACTTTGGCTTTTCCGCACGTCGCCGAGGAGTCCGGATAGAAGAGTCTGACGCTGACTTCTTCCTCCGTTTTCCTTTGGTAGAGCGGTCGGCTTTCATTTTCTGAAGATCGATCTTGCGAATCCCTTTGACCAGATCCGGATGGTCACGAATGACGTCCTCGGCTGTCAGTCGGGATATCTTGCGAGATCCAATCTTTGAAACCTTTTCCTCTACAAAATCGAGGATTCTCTTGGTTAAGGCTTCAGTCGCATTCTTACCACCTCTTATGTGTCCGTCAATGATTGTCTGCGCTTCGACATCTTCCGGAGATCCTTCCGGAATGTTTCGATCGGCTAGTTCTTGATCGAGAAACAGCAGCGCTTCGTCCTTACGGGCCTCGTACTCAGCCTGTTGGCTGAACTGAAGATTTCGATTCTTCTCCTCTTTGTAGCGATTTTCTAATTCATTCCGTTCACGCTGGAGACGCCTCATATTCCTCTCATCCTCGGGAAGAGCTTCCTCCTGAAGTATCGCGTGAAGGTGCTGTGTAGTGGCCTCCCTGAGAATATCGTCGGCTTTTACTGGGCTCTTGTGATGGACTGCCAGCACTTCGCGAACTGTAGCGAGGGGATCTTCAACAAGTCGCTCATAGAAATCATTTAGCTGTCTTCGGTGTTCTGCTACTTCCTGGAAGCGCTTGTCTGCGGATTCTTCCTTTTGATAGCGTTCGATCAATGTGCTGAGTGGAACCTCTTTCTCCTCTCCATCGATCTTTACCGCAACAGGTAACTCCAAATCTCCGGAGGAATCCTCTTCTCCTTCCTCCACGTCGTCACCAGAATCTCCAGCTTCTTCATCCTCCTCTGATTCTTCCTCTTTCTCTTCGCCTCCTCCTTCGTCTGGGGAATCTTCTTCGGAGTCTTCCCCTTCCTCGACTTCTTCTTCGATCGTTTCGTCTTCGACTTCGACTTCGACTTCAGATGTATCGATGTCTGATTCTGCAAGGGTAAAGGCCCTTTGTTGGGAATCGACAGCGACGTCTCCATCTTCGGCTCCATCGGAGAGTGCTCCTTGCCGGATCATTGCATTACCTCTACAGGCATGGACTGGTCAAAATTTTGTTGGGCGGTATCCACTTGAGGGGGGGCTTGCTGCCCTGGCGGCGTGGGAGCCTGTGGTGATCCCGACCCCGACATCCCTCCTGGCCCACCCCCAGGCATTCCTCCCGGTGCGCCTCCTGGTGCGCCTCCTGGTGCGCCTCCTGGTGCGCCTCCTGGCATCCCCATTTGCTCCATTAGTCCCGGCGGCATTTCCTGAAACTGCGGTGGAAATGGAACCCCGTAACCAAGAGATGCCTGTAGCTGTT
>Ga0310342_100000360_pt1 | contig 24827 bp, 16 predicted proteins | sample S15DNA20500_MG_FD_206155 | JGI IMG/M metagenome (GOLD analysis project Ga0310342, IMG submission 206155) | Marine microbial communities from station ALOHA, North Pacific Subtropical Gyre - S1503-DNA-20-500_MG | ecosystem: Environmental > Aquatic > Marine > Oceanic | place: Pacific Ocean: North...
GAGCTGCTGGTTGAATCACGTCGGCATAGCCGATTCGAGATAAGATGTCTGCTGTTTTCTGCAGCAATAAGCGTTTGCCGACAAATCCAAGTCGGCTGGGCAACTTGCCCATCCAGACGTTTTCGGCCACCGTCAAATGCTCGGCTAAAATCAGGTTTTGATAGACGCAACCGATTCCCAACCGCTCGGCCCGGGCGGGCGTCATGTGGGACATGGTCTCTCCGTCTACCGAAATCTGTCCCGCAGTCGGAGACTCCGCACCGGTTAACAGGCGAATCAGTGTTGATTTACCTGCCCCGTTCTCACCGATCAAAGCGCGAATCTCACCACGAGCAACCGCGAAGTCAACGTTTTCCAGCGCCTGAACGCCCGGATAACGTTTGGAGATCCCCTCCATGCGCACAATGACGTCACGATTCACAATGGCAGCCTGCTCACTTTTGGCCATAAAACGCTAGTGGGTCGAGGAACTCCTCGGCAGCACCACTGGTTACCATGTCGGGTGTAATCCCCGTGACACCCGTATCAATAAATTTTTCCAGCTTGTCACCGCGGATCGCCCGCAGGGCATATTCCACACCCATTGCCCCCATGCTCCAAGGTTTCTGTACAACGACCGCGTGTACGTAACCATTCTCCAATCCCCACACTTCCTGAGGACCCGCGTCCACAACCACCACGGCCAGATCTTTTTTGCCCTGCATGTCGAGCGCGCGGACCGTCTCGTCGCCCGTATTCTGATTGCTGGCGAAAATGCCATCAAGATCCGGGTGCGCAGTGAGAAAGTTCTGCACAATGTTAAGGGAAGTTCCTTGCTTGCCTTGCGCGTCTTGCCGATCAATGATCTCGATGCCGGGATAGTCACTGGCCAGGATTTCCAAAAAGCCCTTTTTGCGCTCTTCCAAAGAACCGACACCACTCATGAAATGCACACAGACAATCTTTCCTTGGGGCTTGCCATGTCGGGCGGTCAAGGCTTCCGCCATTTTATGAGCCGCTATGCGACCGATTTCCACGTTGTCGGATGCCAGAAACGAGACATATTCTTCCGTGTTTACAGCACTGTCGATAACAATCACCGGTAACTGTTGAGCCGCAGCATTCTCCAACGCGGGAACCAATGAATCACTCACCGTCGGCGCGACAACGATCGCATCCGGTTGGGCAGCAACGGCGCTCTCAAAGATAGCAATTTGCTTGGTCAGATCGGCCTCGGTAACCGGAGCCTGGACGATAAGATGGATACCCAATTCTTGTGCTTTGTGCTGAGCACCTTTCATCACAATCTGCCAAAATTCGGATTCGGTTGCTTTGACAATCAAGTAGACCGTTGGCTGATCATCAGAGGTGGTTTCCGACGTCTCCTGACGGCAACCCATCAACGCCAGGAACACCATAACGCTCAATAACAAACTGCCGGGTATCCATCGTCGATCGAACATGGCGTTGGGATTCTCCTTCTAGAATGCAGGTTCATCACCGTGACGGTGTAGCTGTAATGTATTTTCCAGACGTTGTCAGCATCAAGTAGTCCAAGTTGAAAAAAGTTCTGAATCGTCTGAACCTCAACCATGGCTCTTGCCAACATGGATCCAAGGCTGAGCCACGTGACCCGTTGAACAAATGAACCCCCCCGGCCGATCCGTTGAAGTCCTGGCATGCAAATGGATGGCCGTCAATCACGACCCGTGTTGCCTGCTAAGATTGGACTCGCAGAAAGCTGCATCCCCCAGGGATGATTCCCAAGGATCACGACCCATGGCAACAACAGCGGATCGCCGTCCGAATGCTACAAATTAAAGAAATTGCATCTGTCGGTCGGCCCCGATGAGCCGAGATACTTTGGAAAATCTCAACGCATCGAGCCCGGTTCAACGACAACAGGCCGGCAGAAGAAAGCACCCTGAGAAAACTTCCTGAAGGCAGCAACAACCGCTCTTCAGGGCGTCAAAAACATCTAATTCACATCAAACAAAAGCACGCCCGGTAGGATTCGAACCTACAACCCTCGGTTCCGAAGACCGATGCGCTATCCAATTGCGCCACGGGCGCTTAACGTCATCCCAGAATATCGACTTTCGCCCTCCAATACAACTGTCCTTATTCAAGAACAAAACGTTGGCAACCTCCTGCTGCGAGACTGTCCATTTATGGTAAACTAGGGTCCAAGCTCACGATTGGGGTGACAAAGAAAACCTCTTCTTTTGGTCGGAATATTCCATGGCCCAGTTAACGATTAGGCTGCTTGATGGTGCTGATCGCGGGCGCATCTATGAGGAACTCGAGACGCCAATCACGATTGGACGAGAGGAAGGCAACTCGATCCAACTCAACGACGAGCGTGTCAGTCGGTTCCATTTGAAGATCCAGGAAGATCATGACAAGCTCGTCCTCACCGATCTTGCCAGCACCAATGGAACCCGGGTCAATGGCGAAGACATACAACTGCGGATTGTCCGCTACGGCGACATCGTCGCCGTGGGCCGGTCCATCTTGTTGATGGGATCCCGAGAAAATATTGCGGCCCGTTTGGCAGAATTACGTAAAAATGGCGTTCAACCAAAGTCCGACGAGAAGGGCGAAAAACAAATATTAGCAGATGAAGCAGAAATCGATCCGCTCGATTTTGAACTGAACTGGCAGGAATTCCAAAATTTGCAGGCCACCCTGTTTTCCCTCCAGCCGCCGGAGATCCCCGAAGGTCTCAGTCCTGGGCAGGCGGCTCAGTTGAGCGAATTGCTGGAGTACATGCATATTCGTATGCGGCATCTCCTGCTCTCGGTCGAAGAAGAGGACCCACCCAGCGGCCATGTCCAACTGGATTTGCGACGCTGGCAGGAAGCGGTCGATCTTCAGGCCAATCTGGCACTCTATCTGCGCACCATCGGCGATCCGAACACTCATTGAGTCAAAGGAAAATCTCCTTTTTCCGCGGGAAAGCTGGGTAAGACAGGGGGGGCCTTTGACCGTGTCCTCCCCAGTCCTTTAAAATCAACTCGGTTAACCAGACGGACCGGTTCGTACGGGAGGAAACCGTTGAGTACTCGCCCCTTTGTTCATTTGCATTGTCATAGCCACTACAGTCTTTTGGACGGTGCAGGTTCGTTGGACCGTCTCATTGAACGGGCCCAATCTCATGGGATGTCGGCCTTGGCACTTACCGACCACGGCAATCTGCATGGCTCGTTGGAATTTTATCGCAAAGCCAAAGCCGCCGGCCTCAATCCGATTTTAGGCTACGAAGCATACATTGCCCCTGAAAGCCGGTTTCAAAAGGATACCGGCAGCATGAAAGAGGCTAGCTATCATTTGACGCTTTTGGCACGCGATCGAAACGGCTTTCGCAATTTAGTACGACTTGCATCGTTGGCTTATTTAGAAGGATTTTATTTTAAACCTCGCATCGATAAGGAAATTCTGGCGACCTACAACGAGGGACTCGTCTGTTTGAGCGGCTGCGTATCCAGCCAGTTCAATCGTGCCATTTTACGAGGCAGCGGCAGTGAAGCCGACCTGCAGGAGCCGATGGAAGTGGCTCAATGGTTCCAAAACTTGTTTGGTGACCGATATTTCATTGAAATCATGAACAACGGCGTTGAAATCCAACGTCTCGCCATGGAAGGATCTGTCGACGTGGCCCAGCGTCTGGGTATCCCCTTGGTGGCAACCAGCGATGCACACTATGTCGACCGGGATGACGCCGAGGCACAAGACGTCATGCTTTGCATCAACACCGGCAAATACCGCACGGATACCAGCCGGTTAAAAATGGACGGGAACCAATACTTTCTGCGTAATGCCGACGAGATGTACGAGGCATTTCCCGGCCACGAAGATGCCGTGGCGCGCAGCCAAGAAATTGCCGACGGCGTGGATATCGATCTCGATCTCGGGAAACGGCATTTCCCCGCGTTTTCTCTTCCCGAAGGTAAAACGGCTGAGCAGCTACTTTTCGAGTTATGCCTCGATGGTTTGAAAGATCGCTACGCCGGCCAGGAAGACAAGTTGCCGGGCGGCCAACTGTCGGAAGTGGTTCAGCAGCGCCTGGACCGTGAACTATCCGTGATTAATCGCTTGGGATTTTCCAATTATTTCCTGATCGTCTGGGATTTCGTTCGCTATGCTCGGGAGAATGATGTACCGGCCACGGCTCGTGGAAGTGGCGTTGGTGCCTTGGTTTGCTATGCGCTCTATTTGAGCCATGTGTGCCCTATCAAATACGATTTACTCTTTGAACGTTTTTTAGATGAAAACCGGCTGGAAGCGCCCGATATCGATATTGACTTCTGTAAAGAACGACGTGGTTTGATCATTCGCTACGTCAAGGATAAATATGGCGAAGCGAATGTCGCCCAGATTGGCACCTTCGGCACGTTAGCGGCCCGGGCTGCCATCAAGGATGTCGGGCGCGCGATGGGAGTGCCCTTGGCCAGAGTTAATGAGATCTCCGCGATGGTCCCTGAAGAATTGGGAATCACGTTGGCCAAGGCACTTGAAAAGGGCCCTGATTTCAAGGCCGCTTATGATACGGATTCAGAAATCCATGAACTGGTCGATCTTGCGCTCAAAATTGAGGGCCTGGCGCGCAATGTCGGCACACATGCTGCCGCCGTGGTGATTGCCGACAAACCGCTCACTGAGTATGTCCCGTTAGGACGCGTGAGTGGCAAAACAGACATCATCACACAGTGGTCGATGAACGACGTCGAAGCAGCCGGGTTGCTGAAAATGGACTTCCTCGGTCTGCGGAACCTGACCATTCTTTCAAAAGCCGTACAGCTCATTGAGCAAACGACGGGTGAACAAGTGGATCCACTCAAGTTCCCGCTCGATGACAAAACGACATTTGCGCTTCTTTGCCGAGGTGAAACCAAAGGTATTTTTCAGTTGGAAAGCGGCGGAATTCGTGATCTCTTGCAGAAGATGAAGCCTGACCATTTCCATGACATCATCGCCACCAACGCCCTCTACCGACCTGGCCCATTGGAAGGAGGAATGGTCGATGACTATTTAGCAGTCAAACACGGTCATAAGGAAGCTCATTACGCTCATCCAGTTTTACAGGAAATCCTGGAAGAAACGCATGGCGTGATGGTCTACCAGGAACAGGTCATGCGGATCCTGAATCGTTTGGGCGATATCCCTTTGGCCAATGCCTACACGTGCATTAAGGCGATCAGCAAGAAAAAAGAAGACCTCATCAACCAGAACCGAGAACAATTCCTCGAAGGATCGGTCGCCAACGGTGTTTCCCAACACGAGGCGGATGAGTTCTGGACCTTGATAACAAAATTCGCCGGGTATGGCTTTAACAAGAGTCACTCCACGGCCTACGCCCTCATTGCCTATCAAACAGCGTATCTCAAGGCTCACTACCCGGTCGAATTCATGGCCGCCCTGCTTTCGGGAGATATACCTGGTCGAAATTTCAAACGAAAAGACGCACTGGTCGAACATCTGGAGGATTGTCCGCGGATGAAAATTGAGGTCGTCCCTCCAGACGTCAATCGTTCCCATATGGATTTTACCGTTGCCGAGGACAAAGTGCACTTTGGCTTGAGCGCCATTAAAGGTTGTGGCGGCTCCGCCGCAGAAGCAATTGCAGCCGAAAAGGAACAAGCCGGTCCCTACACCGATCTCTTCGATTTCTGTGAACGTGTTGACCCACAGAGCTGCAATCGGGCGGCCATTGAAACACTCATCAAAGCTGGCGCTTTTGATTCGGTTGGCGCACGTCGTTCCCAATTGCTGGCCGTATTGGATCGAGCTGTTCAAGCGGGTGCTTCGGCAGCGGCCGATCGACGGAGTGGTCAAAAAAATCTGTTCGAATCGTTCGATAACCCATCGTCCGAGGAAACTATCGACTTGAGCCTTCCCGACATTCCCGAGTTACCCGAACGCGAGCTGTTGGCATTGGAAAAAGAGGTACTCGGATTTTATTTGTCCAGTCATCCTTTGTCCGAATACCAAAACCTGCTGGAAACTTATTGCTCGCACAACACCAGTACAATCGGAGGATTGAAGGACCGCGCATCGGTAGCCCTAGGCGGAATCCTGTCGTCGATTAAGCTGGCGCACACCCGCAAGGGCGATAAGTATGCAAATTTTGACCTCGAGGACGTTGATGGCATGATCCGTTGCATTCTTTGGCCTGGTGAATACGAACGATTTGCCGAGCTGGTCGAGACCGATGCCATCCTGTTTGTCCGTGGAACCATTGATCGGCGCGGTGGAGATGAAGCAAACCTGATCGTTAACGAGCTGGTTCAACTGTCCGAACTGCCAGCCCGGTATACTCGGGGTGCGGCATTCCGCATTGTCGAAAGCAAGGCCGCACCTGACACACTGAAAAAGTTACGTGAAATCCTCAGAACCTATCCCGGCAAGGGCGAAGTCCAACTCATGCTGACTCTGAAGGATGGCGACAATGTTTTGCTTCGCTCCGATTCGATCCAGATCAACGTGAATGCTGAGATGCGTCAACGAGTGGACCAATTGTTGGGTCCTGGCAATTTTAAGCTGCTCACTTCAGCACCCTCAGTAACTGCCGCGCCTCAGCGTCGTGATCGCGCGCCGGTTGGCGTCTGACGCGTTCAATCAACAGAAAAAACGTCCAATTTGGGAGTCCGGTCCAGGGCGCCAACCGCTGCTAGCCGATCTGTCGACCTGCACCCTTTTGGCGAATCCACCAATTCCTCTTCGGCCCCCATGAACCGGCTTTAAAAAGGGCCCTTCACCAATCCGATCAAAAACTCCAGAAAACCCTATTTCAACCTTTTTCTTGCAAATCAGGCCTCGTCAGACTACGATGAAAGTTGGGTTCTACACCACTGGTAACCTCCCTATTCAAATCGGTTTCTACTCGGAAAGGTGCGCTACTATGCCGCATCCACGCCCAATCCACTCGGTTTTTATCGCAACGCTCCTCTTGGTCACAATTCTCTTGTTGCCCCGTTCGACAAACGCCCAATTTGGTGGCATGGGAGGTATGGGAGGCATGGGAGGAGGCATGGGAGGCATGGGAGGAGGCATGGGAGGAATGGGAGGAATGGGAGGAGGCATGGGAGGCATGGGCATGGGAGGCATGGGTGGCGGTGGTATGGGTGGCATGGGAATGGGTGGGGGTGGAGCCGGTGGTATCTACGTTGACCCAGCCGGTGTCCTGCGCGTCCGCTTTGTCATGGATCCCAAGGGCCAATTGACTCGTCAGCGGCTCGCCGAAGCGAGGGCGGGTGTCGAGCCCGAGTTAGCTCGCCCAAGCAAGCTGCGCAAGATCAGTTTAAATCGGCTCGAAGCCGTCATCGCTGATCGGATCGCCAACGGAACCGGAATGACGGACGACATGAAATACCTGGCCGGTTTGACTCGATTGCAATACGTCTTCTATTACCCCGAAACGGGTGACATTGTCATTGCTGGTCCAGCCGAAGGGTACATGCACGATCTGACAGGCCGAGTCGTTGGCATGCATTCAGGCCGATCGGTACTCACACTGGAAGATTTGGTCGTTGCTTTACGAGCGTTTCCTCCAACCGGTTCCGATACCAACGTGATTTCGGTCTCGATAGATCCAACCAAGAAAGGCCTGGCACAAATGCAGCAATTCCTCCGCAAGATGGGAGGACGGGTCCTGCCTAAAGACACGTATCAATTGGTTTTCGGGTTGCAGAAAAGTCTCGGGTTGCAAACAGTGACGATCAGGGGCATCTCTCCAAAAACTCATTTTGCCCACGTTCTAGCCGAGGCCGATTATCGCATGAAGCTGATCGGTATTGGACTGGAAGTTCCACCAGTCAAAATCACCAGTTATGTGGCCCGCGCTAATCCATCTGCCGTTTCGCGAAATGCACTACAGCGTTGGTACTTTACACCGAACTACGAATCCGTGCGCGTTAGCGAAGACCAGCTGGCCATGGAAATGGTAGGTGAAGGAGTCAAACTGATTGGCGCTAATGAACTTGTTACTGGAATCGGTTCTCGTATTCAGTCCAATGTCATCGATCGTGCGAGTCAGCTATTTGTTAAATCCTTCACAAGCAAATATGCACAACTTGCACGTAAATCGCCAGTTTTTTCCCAGCTGAGAAATCTGATTGATATGTCGATCGCAGCTGCCTTTATCCGGCAGCAGGACTACTACAGTCAGGCAAATTGGGAAATGGAACTATTCAACAATGAAGCAATTTTTCCAGTTGAGCTGCTTGAGGAACCCAAGACCGTCGAAACGGCCGTCAATGCCATCTGGAAAGGAAAACGACTCATGACCCCGATCGGCGGAGGGATCAACATTCAGCCAAGGCAGGCAATCACCAATGAGCGTTTGCTGGCCGATGATGGCAGCTTACTGGATCAGTTGCACGCAACAGTCGATATCCGCAACTTGGAAGTCGATCGCTGGTGGTGGGATTGACAAAACGGCTACCCACGTTCGATGCGATCGGTAACCACCACGCGCAAATCACACACATTGGTATGCGTGGGACCAGTAACCAATAGCGACTTCGTCGCTTGAAAAAAGTGGTACGCGTCGTTGCGTTGTAGAAAGCCGTCGATCTCCAATCCCAATTTTCCCGACACTCGTGCAACGGTTGCATCCATCCAAGCACCCGCTGCGTCCGTTGGGCCATCTTCGCCGTCGGTACCTCCCGACAGCAGAAAAATACCCTCCAATGACTGGGCAACGTCGATTTTTTGTTGTGAGGCAAATTCCTCAAAGTTTTTCAGAGCTGCCAGAACAAGTTGCTGATTGCGGCCCCCTTTCCCCCGTGAAGCAATCTCGGCCAGAGACACGACCGGTTCACCGCCGCTGATCAAACAATCAGGACCTGATGCATTTCGCATTTGTCGCGCCATTTCCGCCAAACGACTGCCGACGTGGTCGGCTTCACCTTCTGATTGGCAAGCAACGGTCATCGCATGCGAATAACCACGGCGTTCGGCTTCCACCCCAGCCGCATCAACAGCAACTGCCAGATTGCCCAGTATGATGTGATCCTGGATCGTACCCACCGGTTCCTGTTCGAGTTCGCTGCTGGACGGATTACTCAAAAATGTGAAGATCGAGGCAGGTACTTCGTCATCTGAAATTCCTAATTCACGAAATACGTTCTCTGCCACCCGGGGCGGGTCGTGATGGAGGATTGTCGGTCCCGAGGCTATCACTTCCAGTGGATCCCCTAACACATCTGAAAGGATGAGTGTGATCAAGCGACCCGCTGTACACGCACGCAACAATCCGCCCCCTTTGATGCGACTCAATGACCGGCGAACGAGATTCAGCTGCTCAATATTCGCACCGCGCTCACTCAAAAGTTGAGTCACCTTTTGCTTGTCACCTAACGTGACCCCGGAAACGGGGGCAGGCATTAAGGCAGAGCCACCACCTGAAATCAAACAAATGCAAACGTCCCGTGTGTCCATCGAGCTGACAAGTTTAAGAATTTCCTGAGTACCTGTGACACCTTCTTGCATGGGCTCATTGCACCCAGCCGGTCGTGCCGCGTGAAGATGGATATGGCTCAACCCTTTCACGCAGTCCTCAGGCACATTCAACCATCCGGTTACTTTTTTCTCCACCAGTAGTTCCGACCCCAGTGCGTCTTCCACACCAGCTGCCATACCCGCTCCTGCTTTACCAGCGCCGACGACAACAATGCGACCAACGTCCGACAAACGGACCGAGACATCTCCCACTGTCAGTTGTTTGTCATCCAGCCGGATTGCCTCAACTACAAGACGCCGGGCATCAACGGCAGCCACACCGGCTTTCCAAATGGCCAAGGCATCCTCGTGGAGTTTTTCAGAACTACGATGCATGATTTCTCACTTTTTACTTCACATCACAACACCACGAACTCGCATAATATCCAGCCATTGTCCCTCGCGTTGGACAACGATCTGACTCAAACTGTTTTGTTTTGTAGAACGGCAGATGAGACCAACAAGAATACCTTGACCCTGTACCTCGAAACGACCAGCAATAGCGCACCAAGGTGTACCACCGCCTCTTTCACCGGGAAGCGGTGTGTTGGCAAAAAAAGCCTGTGTGAAACCACGTGAACTAAGCTGAGCCGACCAGCGAAACAACTTCGGCTGATGCGCCTGCAAAACCTGAAGAAAACCAGGCAACATTTCATCAATGGCCGATGGCAGTTCCTCCTGTGTAGGCAATTCTGTTCCTCGTCCTACAGGAGCCAGAACCAGTCCACAGAGCCGCACGGGTACATTGTAACATTCCAATTGTGGGCCGTCTGGAGGTGGGCCAGCGTCGGTAAGCTCACTGACATCAATCGTCCAACCACGCCCGTCGGGCTGATCAAGCTGGCGGCCAGGCCGAAACCACCAAAGCAACCACACCAGCAACATCACGGCCGCCAAGCCAGCAACCAGAACGAGTTGTGTGGGATCCGACATAAAACTTAAGGGGACATCAACAACGAACCCACGTGCACTGTGGAATCCGCTGATGAGGACAATCGTACCGAAGACTCCAACGGAGTCACCTGTACGCTATCCACATAGACTTCTCCCAATCCAGTAAGTGAAAAAATAAGTTGCAAATGGCATGCTCGATCAGCGACACGGTACATGACAAACCGTTGCCAATCTCCGGTGTGTTGAATCCTGAGAGCCAACGACAGGCCCCCGATATTGTCATAAATCATCAGCCCATCCCTGCTCGAAGTAATCGGATTGGGAACGCGCACATGGCCGTGGATTCGTACCAACCGGCCTGCAGGCAGGGGAACCGTACCCGAGGTGATCCAGACCGGTGGTGTTTCTACGTGAGCTGAGTGGCTGGAATCACCATCATCATGCCATGCATGCATTCGAAGCGAATAGCCCCCCGCATGGGGTCGATTGGGAGAAAGCTCAGCGACCGCTTGCAATTCAGCCAGAGAATGTTGCGAGTGTTTCCATCCTAACCTTTGCAGATTTTGAAGGTCTTCAAAATCGCCACCGGCCAGTAAGTTCTTCCCGGGACGTGCTGCTGCAAGTCGGCGAGTCAACGCCACGTGCAACGGTAAAGTTTCAAATGAAACCAGCAAGGGGCTGACCGTAGGCATCACAATTCCGGCCAGTTCTCGCTCCCATACAACGTGGCGAACTCGAGCCAACGACCGAAGTGCTGCGTTGGCATACCGATTGCTATTCAGATGGTCAGAAGTACTGGCCAAATCGTTGCACTGGCGCAGCTTCACACGGACGTCGGCAAGAATAGGATCAATACCACGGACCGATTGCGACTGCGAATCAAGACTTTGACAGATGGATTCAACACGGGCCAAAGTTTGCGAAGCAATTCGGCGTCGCAATGCGGCTGTTGGCCCTGCGTTGGCCGCCAAGTATCGTGACAACTGACTGATGATCAGCGAATCTTGCGTCAGTACCACGGCGTCTGAGAGATAAAAGTCCTGCAGTGAAACCTGAACCCCTCCCGTTACACGTCTGTGTTTGAGTGGAGCAAACCGGGCCTCTGTCAGGCGAAAAGCCTGGCTCGACCCCGGAATACCTGGAACAACAATGGACAGGGTTTGACGTTTCGATGGCGAGACTACAAACTGGCCGCGCGGTGACGATTGAATGGGCAGCAATAAGTGTGCGCGATCCGTGGAAATCACGGTAGCTTGAACCTTGGGATCACTCGTGTTAACAGTCGTGACATACGCTCCACCTGCAGCCCATGGTTCGAACAATTTCAACTCACGCATGACGAGTTCTAAAGCATCACGCCGAAATGAGGGTTGGGATTCATTACCTGTCAGGGGTTGTATCGAACGAAATCGAATTCCTCTTGCACCCGCAGCGACAGCACGATAGGCCATCAATCGAATTTGTTCCCAGGAGAAATCGAGGTGCACTTGATCGGTGCCTGACAGCGCCGCAACTTGACGAATCAACGGTCCCAGAGGTTGGGAATCAAGCACTACCCATGACGGAGTTCCAGCACGCGCCATTGCCTGGCGTTCACGAATCCAGTCGTCAAGTTCATCCAATTCAAAACTGGTTCCCAGCGGGCTTTTTTCCAGGAGAAACACGTCAAGGTATCGACTGTACCGACGATAATCGTTCTCAATTTGAGCCACCAGCGGACGTTGAGAGTATCGTTCTGCCCTGTGAATCTGATCGGTCCAACGCTTGACCTGATCCATTTTATCGGATGTGAGTCGTTCACCGAGATCCCATGCTAACACGGGGTCATAGCGACGAGAAATGACATCGGTGCCACTCAATGCAGGTGGAGGTGACACAAGCCAAAGTCCCAATCGACGCGCCTGATCAAGTTGTTCGGGATCGGGTGAGTTTGCCAAACGGACAGTATTGAAACCAGTACTTTTAAGAAACTCAAAGGATTCACCCTGGTGGTCAATCATGCAAGGAAACAACGGATGTTCATTGACAACAAGCAGCCCGCTGCGCATACGTACACCGTTACCATTCTCACTTGGCCGATGGTCCAACGGCGTGGTTTGGCGTGCGGTACTTCCTAATCGACCGGTGGTCAATTCGGTCTGGGTGTTTTCTGCTGGCAGATCGTCCCGGTTTTTTCCGAACGGTTGGTTTGTTGCATTCGGAAGTCCGGATTCACTTGTACGACCAACTGACAATATCGATGGTGAGCTGGCAATTCCTCCGCCTTCGACGACAGGCGGTGTGAGCCATACATCCGTCAGTGCCGTCCCCGCATGAAGATTAATGTAGACAACATCGACGTACGCCTGGCGTTCATCAACATTAGTACCCAATTCCGAACGAAGTAGCCTCGCCTGTCGCTGAACGTGTAATGGCAAGTTTGTCAGAATGAGTTCTTGCCAACTTTCCGGTCGCGAATGTGAAGTTCCTTTCACCAGGAATGTCACGACACGCCCAGTACGAGGATCTATCGAGCGGGGAAAAACAACTCGAGCCATCACCTGCAAACCAGGACGACTGGCATTGACCAGAACCTTGATGCGAAGCTCATCGATCACCTGCGCAGCGCCGATCTTCTGACCAGCCAACAGATAGCTTCCCTGTTCAGCTCGAAAACGGAACCATTCGGCCCCATCAGTGAGTCCGGTGACTGCTACCGGCCGCTGAACATGAACTTGATAACGGCAGTCTGCCTCTGTGATCTTCCAGGAAAGCTGAGCCTGGTTGATGAGAACATTTTTTTCAGGTCCGGTCTGGGCATCACACGGAGAAACACACAACCCGGCCAGCAACCCTGACAGACAAAAATGCCAAAATTGCCGGACCGGATGATTTCTCACATCCGGCAGGCGTTGGCAAGCTCTGGATTCACACATTGCGCGCACGTTGCCAACGGACAACATCCCCCACGAAACTGGCAAATTGACCTAAAGCGTGCTTGTAGCGGGATTTGCGAATCGAAGCCAGATCATATGTGGTGTTTTTTCAACCGCACGACTTCTTTGGCAAGTTCGACGCCACATCCTAACTGGTTACTGATAAATAAGTTATATCACGGTCTTCAACATTGATGTCCGTCTGGCACACATTGTGCTTTTCAGTAGATCCAACATTGCTGATCGACACGCCAGAGGAAACCCAATGAAAACCGAACCGAGACTAGACCATCAACAAATCGGACCGCTTCCCCACGACATGATTGAATTGACCAAAGCAATTGAGGCGTTGCCGGCAGAACAACGTTTGTCGATCGAGCCCGTGCTGGCTCGTGTTATCGAAAGTACTCAACGACGTAGACGAATCCTGACCCTGGTTCAGGAAGCCCTCAGCCAACTGCGACTGGATATGAAATACCTGATGTTCGATCTTGAGGCTACGCGGAGAGAAAGAGACGATGCCCTTCAGGAAGACCCTGAAGACGAATGAATCCATCACTTTTTGAATCAAGAGACAAATTCATGGTGGCATTTTGTCAAGTCCACCAGTGGAAAGTGGGCATGTGTTGAAAAACATTGTCCAATAGGGGGGTAAGCAGTAAGAATTTTCGTCCCCTGCGGTCGGAAATTCTTATAAATCAAAGAGCCTTTTCTACCTCGATTGCCGCGGGAGAACCGCTCCTGCGTTGATGACTCGATCGCGGTCCTCTAAGATAAAAGTTGCTTCTTTACAATCGTGTTTACTGGGATCTGGACAATTCCCAATGAGCGAGATTACAGCCGAACAATTGGCTCAAAAAGTAGTCGATCTGGACCTGCTCGACGATCGACAAATTAAATCGATCTGGTCTGAGCTAGATACGGTAGCAACAGCATCTGAGTTTCGTGCAATTGCGGTGCGACGCGAATTCCTCACCAATTACCAAGTCGATCGATTGCTCAAAGGGGAACGCACTGGATTCTACTATGGTGACTACAAAGTCCTTTATCTGGTCGGTACAGGCACATTCGCCCGTGTTTACCGGGCTGTGCATCGCAACACCAATGAAATCGTGGCTGTCAAAGTTCTGCGAAAGCGATTTAGCGACCAGCAAACTCAAAAGGCACAATTTCTACGTGAAGGTCGCATGATGCGATCTTTGCAACATGCCAATATTGTTCCTATTCGTGGAGTGCATTCACAAGGCACGTCACACTATCTCGTAATGGATTTTATCGAAGGACGTAATCTTCGTGAGTTTCTCAAGGTTCGCAAACAATTGGCACCGGATGAAGCAACCCGTTTGCTCGCAGACGTTACCAGCGGGCTCAGTTACGCTTTCGAGCGTGGTATTACCCATCGGGACCTTAAGCTCTCCAACATCCTCGTGTCCAGCCTTGGTCGCGCTCACCTGGTCGACTTCGGTTTGGCAGCTGGAGGCGATGTTGATTCAAACGTTAATGACTGCCCAAATCCTCGCACAATTGATTACGCAGGCTTGGAACGAGCATCCGGTGTACGCCGAGACGATCAACGTAGCGACATCTTCTTTTTGGGGTGTATTTATTACCACATGCTGTCCGGCAAGCCCCCACTTTTTGAAACCAAAGATCGGGTACAACGGTTAAGCATCACACGTTTTCAGAATATTGTTCCGATTACGAAAGTTGCCGCCCAACTGCCAAGAAGTGTGGTCAAAGTTGTCCAACAGGCAATGGAATTAAATCCTAACCGGCGATATAAATCGCCCATGGCCGTGTTAGAAGACCTGCAGAAGGCTGCTCGTAGTCTCATGGACGCACAAATCGGACTTGGAGAGTCGGCGAGCTTGCCAGATGACACCGAAACAGAATCACAAATCGATTCCAGGGTTCTGGAAGGTGAATCCCGTACCGTGATGATTGTCGAATCGAATATCGAAGTACAAAATATCCTCCGAGATCGCCTCAAGCGATGTGGATATCGGGTATTAGTTATTAGCGATCCGGGCCGTGCTATTAATCGTCTCGAGGCGTTTTCCGAACCCGATGTCGATTGCGTTATATTCAGCACTGCTGATATCGGCGCAAGTGCCGTGGAAGCGTTTAACCGACTTGCCACGGGTGAATATACAAGCGATATTCCAGCCATTCTCCTGCTCGGAAAAGCTCACAGCTCCTGGAAAGACCACGCCAAGCTGGACGAACAGCACGTTGCGGTGTCCACACCGATCCGCCTGGGCGAATTACGAAAAAGTCTTCGGCAACTGATTCCCAAAAAAGACAAATAATCCTTCTCGTTGGCCGATTCATGCCAGAAAGCACTCGATCGGAGTACGGTAAGGCCACTCAGTCAAGCTGGATATCCATTTCCGCCATCAATATCTTCATATCGTCCCAGACATATTTCTTGGCATTAGGATTCCTCAAGAGATAGGCTGGATGATAAGTCGCTAACACCTTGATACCACGATAGTCGTGAAATTTGCCACGCAATTTGCCAATGGACAGCTTGGTATCCAAAAGCGTTGCGGCCGCAACCGCGCCGAGACAGCAAATGAATTCTGGCTGGAGAATTTCCAGCTGTTGTTCAAAAAACGGACGACAATTAGCAATCTCGTCCGACTCGGGATTTCGATTACCCGGAGGTCGACACTTAACGACATTCATGATGTAGACGTCTTCACGCTTAAGTGTACATGCCTCGATAATCTTGGTCAGCAGTTGTCCAGCCCGTCCAACAAAAGGCTCACCTTGTCGGTCCTCATCAGCACCCGGCCCTTCACCAAAAAATACCAACCTGGGTTGGACATTTCCAACACCAAACACAGTTTGTGTCCGGTTTTCTACTAGGTCAGTACACTTGCGACAGCGCGCCACTTTGCGCTCAACGACATTCAGCGCCTCGGTTCGTTCTTTAAAAGTCATTCCAGAATCTCTAATCGGAGCATCCAACAGCCGGGATTCGGCTGTAACGGTAGTCCGTTGGTTGGAGGATACCGCAGACAACGGCAATGGACGATCCTCTTGTTGGTCAACGTCCGGTTTTTCACCTGTCACCTTTGAACTGGCCATTTGCGACGGGGTCTCACTTCGCCGTTTCAAATGGGTCACTCCAGCATTCCGTAAAACCCTGAGCCGCCCTGACAAAACGCGAATCGAGACCGTAGAATCCGTAGGATCAGCAGAGTCCACCTTGGTACTCCTTACTGGAAGTTCCTGTCAAACGACAAAAATGACGACGCTTGCCATTCGAACTAAGACAAGCAGTCATGACGCCATGGCAATATACGAAATGGACCCACACTCTGACTAGCTGGACAGCGAAGATTAGGAGTCGCTAGGCAGCGTAAATCACGGAGAGTGAATGACTAAAATCCGGCTGGCACTTTGGAGAATTTTCACCGATTTGTACAATTCAGCATCATGGGGGAATTCAAATTTCCTCCTCGTACACCACGTGAAGTATTGCAAGGGACAATCCCCCATCTGCTAGCGAGATTGACCGTGTATGCCTATAATGGGGATGTTTGAGTTTCAGCCAGTTCCTTCCAGTGCTCCTCACTTCTCTTCCTTGAAGTATCAATCACCGTCATCCGATGGCTACTCCACAGATTGTAATCGTAGGCCGACCCAATGTGGGTAAATCCAGCATTTTCAATTGGCTGGCGGGAAAACGTCTGGCAATCGTCGATCATGTTGCGGGAGTTACGCGAGACAGGATGACGCATCTTGTTCAAGAAGGTTCCCACTTTTTTGAAGTGGTGGATACAGGCGGGATTGGGATCAACGACGTTGACAATCTAACTCGGGAAATTGAAGAACAGATCGACGTTGGCATCGAGGCGGCAGATATTATTTTGTTCGTCGTTGACGCACGGTCAGGTTTGATACCGCTGGATCGAGACGTTGCCAAACGATTACGTAACGCCAATAAGCCCGTTATTTGCGTGGCAAATAAATCTGATACTGAAATACTTGAATCGAATGCCGAAGAGTTTTATCGGTTAGGCCGAGGCAAGCTCATTTGTGTCAGTGCTCTAATGAATCGCAATCGTGATGGCCTGTTGAAGATGATTGTTGAACGGCTTGCGACCTTGAATGATAAAGACGTCGACCAACCCGAAAATCCAGAGATGAAAATTGCTATTGTGGGACGACGCAACGTCGGCAAGAGTACGTTCGTCAACTCGCTCGCCAAGGCAGAAAGGATGATTGTCAGCGAGATTCCGGGAACAACCCGCGACAGCGTCAATGTGCGATTCGAGCTTGATGACAAAGCGTTTACGGCAATTGATACGCCAGGATTGAAACGCAACAAAAGCATAAAGTCAGACATTGACTTTTACAGCACGCACCGGGCAAAACGCAGCGTGCGGCACGCTGATGTTATTTTGGTACTCTTTGATGCAACTCAACACATCAGCAAAGTCGATAAGCAGCTGTGCAATTATGTTGCCGAACAATACAAGCCCTGCATTTTTGTCGTCAACAAATGGGATTTACTGTATGGCAGTCTACCAACGGAAAAATGGGTGACTTATTTGCACGATACTTTTCGAACGATGACAAATATGCCGATCGCATTTATCACAGCTAAAACGGGAAAAAATGTAAAGGCTTTGGTAAATCATGCTCAACTGTTACACAAACTGTCCCGACATCGTCTGGCCACATCCGATTTAAATCGTTTGGTCCGTGCGGCTTTAGATCGTAATCCACCGCCGTTGGACGGCAACTTGCGACCAAAAATCTATTACGCCGCACAAGTTGGTATTCAACCGCCCACCATCGTACTGGTCTGCAATCGCCCGAGCGCCTTCAGTACGACTTATCGACGTTATTTGCTGGGGGTGTTTCAGGACCAGCTTGATTTCGGCGAAGTGCCTATTAAGTTGTACCTGAATTCACGATCACGCAATGATCAACGCGACGAATTTTCTCAGAAAACTAAAACGATGGACCAACCGTAAGGTTAGCTCCTGATCCTTGGATTTTCAGCTCAGTTTTTAACCGAGATCAACTCCAATGCAGAGGGAATAGTAATTCTATCAGGCGGTTTAAATACCTTGGTCGAGCCGTACCGTTCATTGCACAAGGCTGGTCACAAACCAGTTTGAATCCGGTAGTTGATGTTCTTGCGAGAGTTGTGTACGTTGGATTGGTGGTAAAGGTACTGCCATTGGCTTTGGCAGCATTTGAATCCAATTCGGCGATGGAATGAAACACAATTAAACACACAGTTCAGAAAACACACAGTTAAGGAACTCTGTTTTGACCGACAACACAACACCCCGCGTTGGTATTCTGATGGGCAGCGATAGCGATTGGCCTAAAATTAAAGATGTTGCCACTGCACTCGATCAGTTTTCAGTTCCGTATGAAGTACGAGTCATGAGTGCTCACCGTACTCCTGAAGTGGTAGCCGAATATGCGAGTTCAGCAGAACAACGGGGCCTGCAGGTTGTCATCGCCGCAGCTGGTGGAGCTGCTCATCTTGCTGGGGTCATTGCGGCTCATACGCCTTTGCCGGTGATCGGACTCCCTGTGCCTACATCCAATTTAGGTGGACTCGATTCGCTTCTATCAACCGTTCAGATGCCTGGTGATGTGCCCGTTGCTACCGTAGCCGTTGGCATGGGCGGCCCCCGCAACGCCGGCCTTTTCGCTGTACAAATTCTTAGCACGGCTGATGCCAGCTTGCGTGATCAATTTGTGAAATTCAAAGCAAGCCTACAAGGAAAGATTGCTGAAAAGGACGCCCGTCTGCGACAATCGCTCGGCGATGAAGGATAACGAACCAACATTCGCGGCAACGATATTGACGAAAATGGCGGTTTGCTGGATACTTGGAGTCAGTCTCTTCTGCTGGCAATGCCAGCATCGGTTCGAATCATTCCGTTCGGAATAAGGACTTCGCCATGGCGATCGCGGACAACCGCGACCTGGAGCAATATTGCCGAGAAACCGCAAAGCAGGCGCGTCGTGCTGCTGCTCGCCTTTCTCAGCTACGCGGTGATGTAAAGAACCATTGGTTGAAGAAGTCAGCACAAGTTCTCCGTCATCAAAGTGATGCTATTCTGACAGCTAATCAGGAGGATCTCGACGCGGCTCCCGGCTACGGTTTAACCGATGCACAGATCGATCGTCTCCGTTTGGACAAGGATCGCATTGACGGGATAGCTCTTGGACTGGAAGAAATCGCCGCTTTACCAGATCCTGTTGGCGAGGTTTTACAATCGACGACACGCCCCAATGGCCTGGAAGTGTCCAAGGTCTGCGTCCCTCTGGGAGTGGTCTTCTTTATTTATGAATCACGTCCCAATGTTACCGCCGATGCAGCAGCGATCTGTATGAAAAGTGGAAACGCTGTTATTCTACGAGGTGGCAAGGAGGCAGCCCATTCCAGCCGGGCAATTGTTGACATTCTTCGTTCGACGGCAGCCGAATCGCATTTGCCGGTTGACGCCATTCAATTGGTCGATACGGCGGACCGAGCTGCTGTTGGACATTTTCTGGCCATGGATCATTTGATCGATGTGGCGATACCTCGTGGTGGTGAAAGCCTGATACGTCGGGTTGCCTCCGAGGCCAGGATGCCAGTGATCAAACACTTCACGGGAAATTGCCACGTGTATGTCGACAACGCTGCCGATCATGAAATGGCCCGTCAGATCGTGTTGAATTCAAAATGCCAACGAATGGGCGTCTGTAATGCTTGTGAATCGTTATTAGTTCACGCCGGCATCGCTGCCCAATGGTTACCTCAACTGGGTCGAGAATTGATCCAGAGTGGTATCGAAATCCGAGGCGACTCAACCGTCTGTGAATTGATTCCTGAAGCTGAGACGGCTGCTGATCAGGACTATTTTACCGAGTATCTGGGGCCTATTCTGTCCATCAAGTTGGTCACGTCACTCGATGAAGCTATTGATCATATCGATCAATATGGTTCCCATCACACCGATACCATCGTCACCAATGATTTAATGGCCGCACGGGAATTCGCCTCGCGCGTCGATAGCTCGGCGGTCATGATCAACGCTAGCACACGCTTCAATGATGGTGGACAATTCGGACTGGGCGCCGAAATTGGAATCAGCACCGATCGGTTTCACGCTCGAGGACCTTGTGGACTCAAAGAACTGACCACCTACAAATACATCGTTTATGGAAACGGACAAATTAGAGAATGAATTTTCATGCTTCGGAAGCAAAAAAGTCGCTGTTCTGGACAAAGCCTGGTCCTGATATTTGAAGACTGGTGACACAATCCGGCCAGCGACCTCAAAACAACAACCTCGTATCGCTGAAAACTGAAACAGATCACTGAAGTCAAAGGATTGACCGATGGTGGGTGAAGTTCTGAGTCGTGAGGAAATCGAAAGTCTGTTAGGTGCGATGACAGCCGGATCACCAAAGGCCGGCGAGACGACAAAGGACACCGAACCGGCGCATTCGCCATTGAAACCGGCAGCACCGGGTACTCTGTCGAATCCGACTCTCGAGCATGTGACACCGTATGACTTGAAACGACCCGATCGGGTTGGCAAAGAACAGATGCAAGTGATGCGGTCACTACACGAGGGATTGGGAAGAAATTTGGCTGTTTCTTTGTCAGCCCTATTGCACACGATCGTTGACGTCAAACTGACCAGCGTTGACCAGCTGACCTACAGCGAATTCATCTTCAGCCTGGAAAATCCTAGCTGTTTTAATGTTCTCGAAGCAACAACGCTGGACGGCAATTTGATTCTCGATATCAATCCATCAATTCTCTACCCGATCATTGATCGACTGTTAGGAGGGGGGAATGAGACAATCCCCGTCGGGCGACGACCACTCACTGAAATTGAACTTCGTTTGGCAAAGAGGGTTACCGATATTTTTCTGCGCGAGATGCGACTTGCTTGGGAAGGTGTCGTCGATTTGGAATTGAGCGTCAAGCGAGTAGAAAGCAATCCGCAATTAGTCCAAATTCTTCCTCCAAACGAAGTGGTGGTGTTGGCCAGTTTCAAAACAACTATCAAAGACGTGCATGGAATGATGAACCTTTGTATTCCATTGAATTCGATTGAACGGATTGGCAACAAGCTTACGTCGAATTCGTGGAAAAATGATGGCCAACAGGAAAGTTCATCAGAATTTAAAAGCGAGCTTGCACAACAGCTGGATCGAACTCAGGTAGAAGTTGTCGTTCAGCTCGCTGAAACCCGTCTCCTCATGGGTGATCTCCTGGGACTCCGTGTCGGAGACGTGATTACGACCGAACAAGATTCTCGACAGGCTTTGCCTGTCACAATCGAGGGCGTACAGAAATTCACCGCTCGGCCGGGAACCTACAAGGGCCGTCTGGCCTTCCAGGTAGAAGAAGCAATCTCCCCAGAGAAATAACACGATTACCCGGGCTGGGTCAACAAGTACGCTCCTGGACGTGTTTGCAGCAAGCTCTATAATGTTGTGACCTCGGCTGTGATTCTTGCCCAGCTGGTCAGCGGATTAATAGAAGGAGCGAACATCGTGCCTGAGAATGTCGTTATTGTTGGCAGCGGTCCAGCCGGATGGTCAGCAGCCATTTATGCATCACGCGCCAACCTGCAACCACTTTTATTCGAAGGAACCGTCCAACAAGAAATGATTCCTTTGGGTCAATTGGCTTTCACCACCGAAGTAGAAAACTACGCAGGTTTTCCAGCAGGAGATATTCGTTCGTTTGTTGAAAGCGCTGTCGACAAGGAACGCCATTGGAATCTACCGCCCGTCCCAAGTGACCATGAGCGTGACGGGCGGCCCCATTATGCCGTGCAGGGCGTGGAATTAATGGAACTCATGAAACAACAGGCCCTGAACTTTGGTACCCGGGTCCTTGGCGAAGACGTGGTTGACATCGACGTGAACAATCGGCCTTTTAAAATCATTTCTAACGGCGATCAGACGGTCGAAACGCACACGGTAATCATTGCTACAGGAGCACGCGCTAACTACCTGGGACTCCCGTCTGAAGAAGCGTACAAAAACAAAGGGGTAAGTGCATGTGCCGTTTGCGATGGAGCATTGCCCCGGTTTCGGAGCAAACCCCTGGTGGTCGTAGGGGGTGGTGATTCGGCGGTGGAAGAAGCGACTTATTTGGCCAAATTCGCCAGCGTGGTTCACCTTATTCACCGACGCGACCAGCTGCGGGCCTCTAAAATCATGCAACAACGCGCGTTGAACTCAGAAACCATCGACATCGTCTGGAATCATGTTGTTGACGAAGTCCTGGGTAATGAATCCGAGGGTGTTACGGGCGTTAGAGTCAAGAATGTTCAAGATGGTAGCTTGCAGGAACTGGAAGCCAGTGGGATGTTCACGGCGATAGGCCATACTCCAAACACACAGTTCTTGAAGGGCAAGTTGGAAATGAATGACAAAGGCTATATTCAATGGACGGCGCCCTTTCGAACGGAGACAAGTGTAGAGGGTATCTTTGCAGCAGGCGATGTCGCTGACGATTACTATCGACAGGCGATCACCTCAGCAGGAACCGGCTGCATGGCTGCCCTGGATGCTGAAAGATGGTTGGCTGAAAGAGAATAATTCTTTCAAAAATAAATGATTGGGTTGACAACGTGAGATTTGAAATCAATTTTTATCTCCACAGCTAAAGGAATTCTTTTCCTGATGAATGACCGCGAATCTAGTGCCACTGCTAACTCGGGCGTCGAGCGTGATCGCAAAAAATTAATTGCCGCAAAAGATCAGGGTTGTTGTGCCACGCTCGGGATTTACACGCGTTTGTCTGGGCCAGGTTGGTTACAAAGCGCCATCACGCTCGGTGGCGGTTCCCTCTCAGGGGCCTTGTTTCTAGGGATCCTCGGTGGCACGGACATGCTTTGGCTTCAATTGGTGGCCATCGTAATGGGCGTGGTAATGCTCAGCGCAATCAGCTACGTAACGTTATCAACTGGAAAACGGCCCTTTCCACTTATCAACGAGCACATCAATCCCGCCTTGGGTTGGGGATGGTTGATGGCCACGATTACGGCCAACATGATCTGGTGCATGCCGCAATTCGGGCTCTGTTTTGAAGCCTTGGAGAAAAATCTGATCGGATTTGGCAACACGGATGCCTACAAAGCCGCCGTTGCCGACGGCGACAAAATGTATGGATACAAGATTACCATATCTGCCATCTTTTTTGCGCTGGCCGGTGTCCTGGTTTATCTCAACAGCCAACGTGGCCGGGCGGCCAAGATTTTTGATGGAGCCCTGAAAGTCATGGTTGGTATTGTTGTGATCTCCTTTTTTGGAGTGGTCATCACTTTATCCAGAAACGGCGATTTGGCCTGGGGAACGATTCTTTCAGGATTTATCCCTGATCTAACCCAATGGGTGAAACCTGCCGGAGCCGTTGCTGACAACATCAGCAGTTTTACCGGAGAGACCGCAGAGTTTTGGAGCCAACGCGTCGTGAACGCCCAGCGAGACGTGATGATCGGAGCAGCAGCTACTGCAGTCGGTATCAACATGACGTTCTTGTTGCCCTACTCGATGTTGGCCCGAGGTTGGGATAAACCATTCCGCGGACTGGCACGGTTTGATTTGTCGACTGGTATGGCAATTCCTTACATTCTGGTGACCAGTTGTGTTGTGATTGCTGCCGGTACCATGTTCAATGGAAAGATGGATGAAAAGTTTGGCAGTCATGAAATTGCGGTCATGAAGCAAAGCCCTCTCTACAAAGATGGCAGTACCCATCTGATTGCACGTTTGGAAACAACCGACGATACGGTCAAGGACCTTTCAACCGGGGAAAAAGAATCCCGAATTGCTAAGCTACCCAAAGCCGAGAAAGAGGTTGCCGCTTCGCTGGTCAAACGAAACGCTTTTCAACTTTCCGAATCCCTGGCACCGCTGCTGGGTTCTACCACGGCAAACACCGTGTTTGGAATCGGTGTACTGGGCATGGGTTTTTCGTCGATCATTATCCTGATGCTCATTAACGGCTATGCTTTCTGCGAAATGCTCGGCAAAAAACAGGGAGGAATGCCTCACATTGTGGGCTGCCTGATGGCTGGCCTGGTGGGAGCCAGTTGGTGGCTGTTCTGGGACGGTGACGCCAAAATGTGGTTGGCGATTCTGGTTTCAGCTTTTGGCATGATGTTGTTGCCAATTGCTTACGTGACTTTTATGCTCATGATGAACAGCAGAAAAATCCTTGGTGACGACAAGCCGGAAGGAAGCTCCCTGTTCTGCTGGAATGTCCTCATGGGAATTTCCGTACTGGGTGCAATTGCTGCTGCGTTAACCGCAATTGCCGGCAAGGCCAGTCATCCGGTTGCCGGCCCGGTAGTTACCAACGTTGGTGTTATTTTGCTAGCCCTGATTTTTGCGGGCTTCCTTTTTGAACCGCGATTACGAGATAAAATCACCAGACAGAACACTGATCGCGAATAAACACGGAGTTGGTTCCAAGGGTTCATTGTGCCAGGGAAATGGAATCGCAGATATGGATAAAATCACAGTATTAGCAGCTCGCAG
>Ga0310342_100000361_pt1 | contig 24807 bp, 31 predicted proteins | sample S15DNA20500_MG_FD_206155 | JGI IMG/M metagenome (GOLD analysis project Ga0310342, IMG submission 206155) | Marine microbial communities from station ALOHA, North Pacific Subtropical Gyre - S1503-DNA-20-500_MG | ecosystem: Environmental > Aquatic > Marine > Oceanic | place: Pacific Ocean: North...
ATCCTCTCCCTTCTCCTCTGGGAGTGCATCAGCTATAACTTCTTCCTCTTCTAGATCCTCTCCCTTCTCCTCTGGGAGTGCATCAGCTATAACTTCCTCCTCTTCTAGATTCAACTTTGTATTATTAGAGTCTAAATCTATATCGAACTCATTAGAAGACGCATCCATTTCATATTTAGATTCATCTTTAAAAACATTTAACTTTTTTGTCATATCAGATACTAACTTTTCAAAATCAAAGACTAGATTTTTTTTTACTTCTTTAATTTCTAGTAGTTTTTCATTTAATGAATGAACTTTATCATAAGCTTTAGAAAGCATTGCTTCTGATTCTTTCTTTGCTTTTTCAATAATCAAATCAGAATCTTTATTTGCATTTTCAATGATTTCAGAACCTGTTTTTTCAGCTCTTTTAAGTGTTTTTAATAAAGTTTTCTCAACATTTTTTAATTCTTCAGATTCTAGTTTAGAAGTATTTAATTCTTGTTCCAACTTATTAACTCTGTTCAGAATTGATTGCCACTCCAATGATAAGTTATGTAAATAAGATTGTACTTCACGAGTATCAAATCCCATAAAACTTTTTTTGAATTTTTTTTGTTTTATTTCAAATGAAGATATATTTTTCATATAATTAAATTCAATTTTAAATTAAACAAATTTTTATTAGAATTATTAAAATTATTAAATATTTATAATGCCTCTCATAAATTCACACAGAATATCGCCTAACTCTATACTAGGTATTTGGAAAATAGATGAATCAATTGATGAATTGAAAAAATTAAATAGAATTGAAAAATTTGGTCTGAATGAAAAAATTAATGAAAAAAAATTTAAGGAAAGCATAGCTTCAAAAATGATCATAAAAAAACTATGTTCTATTATAAAATTAGACTTTCATGGAATTTATAAAAATCCTTCCGGAAAACCTTTTTTAATAAAAAATAAGGAATTTATATCAATTTCACACTCTTATCCTTATGCTGTTGGATTAATTAATAATAATAAATGTGGAATTGATATTGAAAAAATAAGAAAAAAGATTTTAAAAGTTAACACAAAATTTTTAAAGAAATCAGAAATTAATAGAGTTGGAAAATCTTTAATAAAAAACACTATTTACTGGAGTTCAAAAGAAGCTCTTTTCAAAGCTTATGGAGGATTGAATGTTAATTATATTAATGATATTTCAATAATTCATTCAAAAGATTCTAATAAATTAATTGGAAAAATTAAGGATGAAAAATATCTCCTTTCAATTAAAAAGATAGAAGACTTTATCATTACTTATACTAATTAATTTTTTTCTTTTTTAAATCTCTTTTGATTTTTTTAGAATTTTTACCCAATGGAGCAAAAAAGTGTTTGGGATTTTCATTAATATGAGATAAGAGTTTATCTAAATCAATAACAGTTTTATTTAGATTATTATATAAGGAATCTTCTTTCAATAGTTTAGATAAAGTTCCTTCACCATTTTCAATATCATCAAAAACATTATTCATAGAGGATAAAAGCAAGTCTATCTGATTGAAAGTTTTGTCAAAATGTATTTTATTTAAATCATCAAAAGTCGTTTGAATACTTGAAAGCAAAGGATCAAGTTTATCAATCTTATCATTCATATTTTCCGAAAGAATTTTTAGATTTTCTAAAGTTGAAGATAAATTAGATTTATTGGTATCAATAACTGAATTAGCGGCATCTAAAACATTATTTAGGTTGTTTAGTGTGGTAGAAATTAAATTTCCACTTCCTTGTAAACCCAATAATAAATCATTTAACCTACTAATAGTAACACTTAAATTATCAGTAATGGGGCTAGCGCTTTCCAGAAGTTCCGAAAGTCCACGATCAACATCTGATTTTATTGTATCTCCTTCCTCTATAGGATTAGAAGTGCTTCCAAATGATAAGATTATTGCCTTACTACCCAGTAAATCAATACTACCTAAAGTAGCTATAGCAGTATCGCCAAGTATTAAATCATCATCAACCTCAAGAGTAACCAAAATTTTATTATTAAGTTCCTGAAGTATATTAATTTTACTTACTCGACCAACAGAATATCCATTAACCATTACAGGATTTGAAACTATAAGTCCATCAACGTTATCATAGACTACATAATATCTTTTTGTAGATGATAAAAAATCTATCCCTTTAAGAAAATTTGAACCAAAGTATAACATTAATAAACTTACAAATCCAATTATACCGACTTTAAATTCTTTATTCATAAAACAAAGTTAGTTAATTGCCTCAACTTGATTTTTATAATCTCTAATTGCCCTAAAAATAGCTGAAGCTATATAAATTTGATGTGTTTTATTATTTAATTTTTTTTCTTCCTCTCTATTAGTTATATAACCAGTTTCAATAAGAACACTTGGCATAGTTGTCATCCATAAAACAAGAAATGGAGCCTGTTTAACACCCCTATCATATAAACCAACTCTTTTAGAAAATTGTTCTTGTACTAAACTAGCTAAAAGTGCACTATTTTCTATCTTAGACTTTTGAGTTAAATTAAGTAACATTATAGATTCAACTGAGTTTGCATCATAATCTTTATAAACTTCTTTATAATTTTCTTCGAGTTCTATAACAGAATTTTCCCTCTTTGCAACATTTAAATTAGCTGAAGACTTACTTAATCCCATAATATATGTTGAAGTTCCTTTGACAGATGGTTTATTAAAAGAATCACAATGGATGGAAATAAATAAATCAGCATTATTTGAATTTGCTATTTGAGCTCTTTTATTAAAAGTAGGATAGTTATCATTATTTCTAGTATAAATTACTTTTACATCAGGAAGATTTTCTGAAATTATTCTTCCTAAATGAAGAGCTATTTTAAGAGTTATATCTTTCTCATAAGAAATTTTTCCTATTGATCCAGGATCTTTTCCTCCATGACCAGCATCAATTACTATAACATCTAATTTGTATTTAGAAAACCCATTGATGTCAAACATCGTTAGAAAAAATTGTGCAATTACTATAAGTATCAAAATATTATTTTTCATTTCTTTCTTAACTTATAAATAAATGAAGATAAATTTGTGTAAATGTGCCAATTTTTAAAAAAACTCGAAATTTTATTTCAATTTTGAAACATATAATCACTTTATTGACATGTTTTTTATTAACCTTTGATATTTTTAGTCAAAATAATCTTGATTTCTCCAAAAATGATTCTTTAAATATAATTAAAGATACATTAATTAATAAAGTTGATTCTCTTATTCAAAAAAAAGGCGATATAGAAACAACTGTAAAGTACGTCTCGAAAGATTCTATATTTTTTAATCTAAAAGAACAAAAAATGACCCTTTATGGTGATGCAAAAATCGATTATGGAGAAACAAAACTTGATGCAAACAAAATAGAAATTGATTGGATTGAACAAACACTCGATGCTAATTTTAGCCTAGATTCTACTGGAAAAAAAATAGGAAAACCAATTTTTACAGATGGAGGTCAATCTTATGAAACAGACAAAATTAAATATAACTTTGAAACCAAAAAAGCCTTAATTTCTGGAATAGTAACACAACAAGATGAAGCATATATGCAAGGTGTAAAGGTAAAAAAGAACGAAATAGATGAGCTTTTTATTCAAGATGCTAAATATACCACTTGCAATTTAGAAAATCCCCATTTTTATATTTCTGCTAATAAAATTAAAGTTATTCCTGGTAAAAAGGTTATTTCAGGTCCATTTCATTTAAAATTTGGAGAAATTCCTACACCATTAGGCTTTATTTTTGGAATGTTCCCACAACCTAAAAAGACCATTTCAGGTATTGTTGTTCCAAGTTATGGAGAAGAAAAAAGAAGAGGTTTCTATTTAAGGGACGGAGGATATTATTTTGCTATTAATGATTATTTAGATCTAAGAGTTACAGGAGATATTTATTCAAAAGGGGGGTATGGAGCTTCGATAAGAACTAATTACAAAAAGAGATATGCATTTTCAGGATCACTAGGATTTGACTATAATAAATCAAAAACGGGAGAAATAGAGAATGCTTTTGAGAGTAAAGATTTTTCTTTTTCATGGTCACATTCACCAGATTCAAGAGGTAAATCAAGCAGATTCTCTTCATCAGTCAATATACGTACTAATTCATATAATCAAAATAAAAATTTGGTATATAGTGATTTCGAACAGAGTATATCCTCTCAGTTTAATTCAAATATTTCTTATTCTAAAACTTTCAAGGGAACACCTTTTAATTTTTCATCGAACCTTAGACATAGTCAAAATGTACAAACTAAAATTGTAAATCTTACTTTACCAGGTATCAGTTATAATATGAACAGAATTTATCCTTTTAAAAATTTAGGGAAACTAGGAAAAACAGCTTTGGGTAAGTTGAGCATTAGTCACAGATTTTCAGGTCAAATTAAGTTATCTAATGCTGCTGCTTCTTCAATTTCTGACATTAATATCATAAATCATAATGGAGAAAATTCTGAATCACTAGATTTCAATTTAGATAATATCAACAAAATAATGAAAAGATCAAAAATTGGTGGTAAACACTCAATTCCAATCTCTACTTCTTTTAATCTTTTTAAATTTTTTACCATTAGTCCAGGTATGACTTACGAAGAATTATGGTACTTAAAAAAACTTTCGTATTCATACGATGAAATTGAAAAAGGGGTAAGAATCGATACTATAGATGGTTTTTCTAGGCTTTGGTCATACAATACTTCAGTGTCAATGTCAACAAGAATTTATGGCACATTATTTTTTAAAAAAGGAAAAATAAAAGCAATCAGGCATGTAATTACACCTCAGATTTCAATGTCGTTTCGTCCAGATTTTACAAAAAAAAAATATGGTTACTATAACGAAGTACAAATTAATGAACAAGGAGAAACAAAAATTTATAATAATTATGATAGATTTTTGTTTGGTAGTCCTTCAGCCGGAAGTTCAGCATCAATGAATTTTAGTATTGGAAATAATCTAGAATTAAAAGTAGAAGATGAATCAGACTCTATTAGCGGCACAAAAAAAATTAAGATTTTTGATAATTTATCATTTAATTCAAGTTATGATTTTTTAGCAGATTCATTTCGACTAAGACCAATTGGATTTTCCACCCGAACTTCTTTTTTTAAAAACCTTGTCAGCCTTAGTGTAGGAGGAACTATTGATCCCTATACCTTTGTTCTAGATAGTATAGGAGAAAACTTGAATGGAAATAATATTTATTATCAAAGAAGAGTTAATGAATTTGCATTGAAAAATAAACAAGGAATTGGATCTTTAAGCTACATGGGTATTGCTCTTGGATTCAGATTCACTCCTAATGACTTCAAGAATGGAGATGATTCTGAAAAAGAGTCATCTTACGGTAATAGTGAAGAACTTGATTATATCAATAGAAATCCAGAAGAATACGTGGATTTTAATATTCCGTGGAGTTTTAATGCTAATTATAGTCTTAGTAGAAGAAAAATTGGATATCAAGATGCTAATATTACACAGACTTTTAATTTGTCAGGAGATTTAAGCATAACAGAAAAAACAAAAGTTTCATTTAGAACGGGTTATGATTTTAAAAATAAGATGCTCACTCAATCAAGTATTAATGTAATAAGGGATTTACATTGTTGGAGGTTGAGTTTTAATTGGGTGCCTTTTGGAAGGTTCCAATCATTTAATTTAACCTTGAATGCTGTATCGTCCCTTTTACAAGATTTAAAACTTGAAAAAAAGAGTAGATTTTTTGATAATCTCTGAAAAAATTTATTTTTTAGGTTTCATTTGTGGAAATAAGATTACATCCTGAATAGAATCTGAATTAGTCATTATCATAGTTAATCTATCAATCCCTATACCAATTCCAGCTGTTGGTGGCATTCCATACTCTAGTGCTTGAAGAAAATCCTCATCTAAAACCATTGCTTCAGTATCACCTTTTTTTCCTAATTCTATCTGATATTCAAAACGTTTTTTCTGGTCTATGGGATCATTTAACTCTGAAAAAGCATTGCAAACTTCTTTACCATTACAAATTAATTCGAAACGTTCAACAAGTCCTTTTTTAGATCTATGTTTTTTTGCAAGAGGTGACATTTCAATAGGATAATCTGTGATAAAAGTTGGTTGAATTAAATTTTTCTCACATTTTTCACTGAAAATTTGATCAATTAGTTTACCCTTTCCCATAGACTTGTCTGTTTTAAGATTTAATTTTTTACAGAGCTTTATCAGTTCTTTTTCATTCATATCAGAAACATCAATTCCAATAAACTTTTTAATGACTTCAAACATAGTATATCTCTTCCATGGCTTTTTAAAATTTATTTTATACTTACCACACTGGATTTTAGTATCATCATATAAATCAAGTGAAAGTTGTTCAAAAATTTCTTCAACAAACTCCATCATCCACAAATAATCTTTATAAGCAACATACAATTCACATTGAGTAAATTCCGGATTATGAAATCTAGACATTCCTTCATTTCTAAAATCTTTACCAAATTCATAAACTCCTTCAAAACCTCCTATAATTAATCTTTTTAAATATAATTCATTAGCTATTCTCAAATAAAGAGGAATATCTAAACTATTATGATAGGTTGTAAATGGCCTAGCTGATGCTCCACCATAGATTGGTTGCAATATGGGAGTTTCAACTTCTAAATAATTTTTGCTTTCAAAAATACTTCTAATCTTATTTATAATTCTTGATCTTTTAACGAAAACTTCTTTCGAAGAATCATTAATTATTAAATCTACATACCTCCTCCTATATTTAGTTTCCTTATCACTAAATGCATCAAAAACAGTTTTAATACCTTTTTCATTGGTAATTTCTTTAACAACCGGAATAGGTTTTAGAGATTTTGAAAGCAATTTTAAACTATTTATATGGATTGTAATTTCACCTAATTTAGTTTCAAAAACAAAGCCCGAAATTCCAATAATATCTCCTAAATCCAATCTTTTCTTGAAAAGAACATTATATAAAGTTTTATCTTCTTCTCTACAAATATCATCTCTTCTAATATAAAGTTGTATTCTTCCTGTTGAATCTAAAATTTCTGCAAAAGATGCAGATCCCATAATTCTCCTAGACATTAATCTCCCTGCAATTGAAACATTTTGAAGTTTCTTGTCTTTTTTATTCAAATTAAACTTATCCTTTATTCTTTTTGATGTAATATTAGTTTTGAATAATTCTGTTGGATATGGATTAAATCCAAGATTTATTATTTCTTCTCGAGATTTTCTTCTCTCTAATTCTTGTTCACTTAAAGTCATAAACTATATTAAAGATAAAATTTTTCTTCTTTTCATTTCACTTTTTACTAAAGTAAATTGCCTACTAGTCTGTCCCTTAACAGAACTGTTTTCTTTAGCTCTCCTTATAAGATAGGGAATTGTTTTTTCAACTGGGCCAAAAGGTATAAGTTTAATTACATTATAATTACTATCTGCTAAAGCATATGATATATTGTCACTCATACCAAATAATTGAGAGAACCATATCCTATTGTCATTTTCTTTTATTCTAAACTTTTTCATCAATGATATAGCTTGCAAAAATGAATTCTCATTATGACTGCCAATCCATAAAGAAATTTTTTTGATATTATTAATACAGTATTCTAAAGAAGCATCAAATTCCATGTCTGTATGGTCTTTAGTGGATTGAATTGGATCATCATAATCCAAATTGATAGCTCTTTGTCTTTCCTTTTCCATATATGCCCCTCTAACCAATTTTACACCTAAATAAAAATTTTCATTTTGTGAAAACTTATAATTATTTTTGATTCTTTCAAAAGCTCCTTTTCGATAACACTGAAAAGTTAAAAATAGAATTACTTTCTTTTTATTATATTTTTTCATCAAGTCTAAAGTAACGGAATCTATCGCTTCTTGTATCCAAGATTCTTCTGCATCAATTAGTAAATTGACATTATTGTCTGCTGCGCATTTACAAATCTTATCCAATCTGTTTTTTAATTTTAAATATTCAATTTTAGAAAAATTTGTGTTTTTATTAGAACTTATCTTTTCAAGAGAATCAAAAGAAGCTAATCCAGTAAGTTTTACAACATAGAAAGGGAGTTTTATTTTACTTATTGAAGTAATAATATTTATCGTTTTATTCATGTTTTTCTCAAATCCTTCTTCATTTATCTCCCCTTCAACTGAATAATCTGGCATAGCAGAAATATTATATTTGGATAAAGATGAAATTATTTTATCACATTCACTAAGTGTTTCTCCTCCACAGAATTGAGAAAATATTGTATTTTTTATCATATTCTTTATGGGTAATTTCAATTTTAAAGCTACTTTTAATAAAATAGTACCTATTTTTACAAGCAATTGGTTGTTTAATATCCAAAATATAAAAAAAGATTTTTTTAATTCTTTATTTGACTTGCTTATATAGGCTAGTTTTGTGTTGTTGAACAAGTTTTTGTTAATTTGTTGCATTTATAGTAATTAAAATAATTTGAATTTAAACATAATATTAAATGGCTACAAAGTTAAATATTGCTCCAATTAATACATGGCTTAATTTAGAGAAAAAACCTTTCATTATATCAGGTCCATGCAGTGCAGAAACTTATAGTCAGCTATATTCAACATGTAAGCAACTAAAAAGTATTGGCATTCAGGTAATGAGAGCTGGTGTTTGGAAACCTAGAACAAGACCTGGAGCATTTGAAGGTAATGGAGAAGAAGCTTTAAAATGGATAAAGGACATTAAAGAAGAACTAGGAGTTAAATTTACTGTAGAGGTAGCAAATCCTTTACATGTTGAGTTATCAATAAAATACGGAATAGATATATTATGGATCGGTGCGCGAACTACTGTAAACCCATTCTCAGTTCAGGAAATTGCCGAATCAATAAGAGGGTTAGATATTCCAATACTAGTAAAAAATCCCATAAATCCTGACCTTTCTCTTTGGATAGGCGCACTTGAAAGATTAAATAAAGTTGGAATAGAAAAAATAGGTGCTATTCATCGAGGGTTTTCAAGTAATGACAAATCAAAATATAGATATTTGCCACTATGGAAAATAGCAATAGATTTAAAAAGTAATTTACCAGAATTGCCAATAATTTGTGACCCATCTCATATATGTGGAAATAGAGAAATGATATTTGATGTTTCTCAAAAAGCCTTGGATTTAGATTATGATGGTTTGATAATAGAATCACATATAGATCCTGATAATGCCTGGAGTGATGCTAAACAACAAATTACTCCTAATGATGTACATAATATTATTCAAGATTTAAAGTTGAAAAAGAAAAATGAAAATAATCAAAATTATAAAATATTACTTGAAGAATTAAGAGACTCAATAGATAAAGTAGATAGAGACTTGATTGATATACTAGTAAAAAGATTTGATTTAGTAGAAAAAATTGGAGAATTTAAAGAGGATCAGGGATTAACTGTTTTTCAAATTAAAAGATGGAATGAGATTTTTAAATCCAGAAAAAAATGGGGAAAAAATAAAAAATTGGATATTAATTTTATAGAAGAGCTTTATAAACTAATTCATATTGCATCAATCAAAATTCAGACTGAATTAGAAAAAAAAGAAAAAAATAAAGTATGATTCCTTCAAAAATATTGTTAACTAATAATATAAAATCCGCTATAGCGGATTTTTTTTCTGAAAAATCTTTTTCCAAAATCGGAATTATTGTTGATGAAAATACAAAAGAACTATGCTTACCCAAAATAATAACTGCAATAAATCAAAAAAAATATTGTATAATTGAAACAAAAAGTGGTGAAGAAAATAAAAATATTGATTCGTGTATTTTAGCATGGAAAAAATTAACTGATTGTAAATTTGATAGAAATTCCTTAGTAATAAATCTTGGGGGTGGTATAATTTGTGATATGGGAGGATTTATTGCTTCTACTTTTAAAAGAGGAATAGAATTTATAAATATACCAACAACATTATTATCACAAGTAGATGCAAGTATTGGAGGTAAAATAGGAATAGATTTTATGCAATACAAAAATCAGTTAGGATTATTCAAAGAAGCTTCAAAAACAATAATTTCCACAGAATTTTTAAAAACATTAAATAAAAGAGAAATTAAGTCAGGATTTTCAGAAATATTTAAACATTCCTTAATAAAGGATTCAAAATATTTTGACGAAATCATTAAAAATAACTGGAATTATCAAAATTGGGATCATCATATCAAAAAGTCAATTGAGATAAAATCTAAAATTGTCACAAAAGATCCTGAAGAATTAGGTTTAAGAAAAATTTTAAATTTTGGACATACAATAGGACATGGGGTTGAATCAACTTTTTTAAATACTAAAAATAAATTATTGCATGGTGAAGCAATTTCTGTTGGAATTATATGTGAATCTTTTATTTCAAAAAATAGATCTGGATTAAAAGAAATTGAATTAAATAAGATAAATAAATATATATTAGATAATTATAGTTTTGAAAAAATTCATCATCACAATATCAATAAAATTATCAATAATATTGTACAAGATAAAAAAAATATAGATGAGATTATTAGAATGACTTTACTAAAAAAAATAGGTTCTTCAACATATGATATCTCTGTTACTAAAAAAGAAATAGAAGAAAGTGTTCTTTATTTTAACAATTTATTGAATAAATGAAATCAATAAATCTTAGTTTTTTTAAATACTCTGATATTGGAAAAATAAATCTTAACTCATCCAAAAGCGAAAGCAACAGAATTTTAATAATTCAAGCTTTATGTAATAAAAAAATTAATATCCATAATCTTTCGAAAGCAAAAGATACTCTTATAATGAAAAATATTCTTTCGAATGAAGAAAAAAAAAATTGGAATGCCAGAGATGCAGGTACAGCAATGAGATTTCTTACTGCATATCTTGCACTAAATCATAATAATAAAAGTTTAACAGGTACAAAAAGAATGCAAAATAGACCAATTAGTCTATTAGTTAATAGTTTAAATAAGTTGGGTGCAAATATTTCATTTATAAATAAAAAGGGATTTCCTCCACTTAAAATAAAACAAAAAATAAAGCAAAAAACAAACAAAATAACTATAAAAGGAAATATTAGCAGTCAATTTATTTCTGCATTATTGATGATAAGTCCTAAACTAAAAAATGGACTAGAATTAAAAATATTAAAACCATTTTATAGCAAACCATACATAATAATGACACTTAAAATAATGTCTCATTTCGGAATTAAATATAAATTTAGTAATAGTTCAATAATAATTCATAATCAAGAATATAAAGGAGGAACCTATAATGTTGAGTCAGATTGGTCAGCAGCAAGTTACTGGTATAGCATACTTGCGTTAAATAACGATATAAATACATTAACATTAAATGGATTAAAAAAGAATTCGTTACAAGGGGATATAATAATATCAGAAATAATGAAAGAATTTGGTATCAAAACTAAATTTAATACTAATGGAGTAACATTGAATAAATATAAAAAAGAATTAAAAAAAATGAAAATTGATTTTACAGATTGTCCCGATATAGCACAAACTGTAATGGTTGTTGCAGCAATGAAAAAAGTTAAATTGGAATTGAAAGGGTTAGAAAGTTTAAAGATTAAAGAAACAGATAGAATCAAATCTATGAATTATGAACTCAATAAAATTGGTGCAAAATTAATTTTCAATAAAAAATGGAGATTGGAATATTTTAAAACAAAGAATTATGATAATATTGAAATAGATACTTATGATGATCATAGAATAGCTATGGCTTTCGCACCAATTTCTTCGATAATCCCTATCAAAATAAATAATCATAAAGTAGTAGAAAAGTCGTATCCTTCTTTTTGGAGGGATTTAATTAAAGTGGGTTATGTAATAAAAGAAAATAATTAGTTAAATTATTTTATATATCTAAAGTCTTGATCTTTTTTTAAATTAAGAATCGAATTGTAAATTAATTTTATACAATTTTCAATATCATCTTCATGTGCGGTTTCAACAGTAGTATGCATATATTTCAAAGGGAGAGATACTAAAGAAGAAGCAACGCCATCATTAGAATAAGCAAATGCATCAGTATCAGTTCCTGTTGTTCTAGATGCTGCGATTAATTGATAAGGAATTTTCTTTTTTTTAGCTGTATCAATTAATAACTTTAATAAATTATTCTGTACAGCAGGCCCAAAAGTTAAACCGGGTCCATTTCCACATTTTACATCACCATCTGTTTTCTTATTATACATCGGAGAATTAGTATCATGAGTCACATCAGTTACAATGGCTACGTTTGGTTTTATCTTTTCCGCTATCATTTTAGCTCCTTTTAAACCTATTTCTTCCTGAACAGAATTTACTATATAAAGACCAAAATCAAGATCTACTTTATTCTCATTGATTCTTCTGGCTACTTCAGCAATCATAAAACCACCAATTCGATTATCTAAAGCTCTTCCTGTAAAATATTTATTATTCAATCTCATCAACTGATCATCAAAAGTTATTACGCAACCAACATGAATACCTAATTTTTCAATCTCTTTCTTAGAGTTACATCCTACGTCTATAAAAAGATTTTTTAGACTTGGTAATTCTTCCTTTTTCGGATCTCTTACATGAATTGCTGGCCATCCAAAAACACCCTTTATTATTCCTTTTTCTGTATGAATATTAACTCTTTTTGATGGAGCTATTTGATGATCAGAACCTCCATTTCTAATAACATAAATATAACCATCATCAGTTATATAATTTACAAACCAAGAAATTTCATCAGCATGAGCTTCTATAACAACCTTATAATTTGAATCTGGATTAATAACCCCAACTAAGGTACCGTAGGTATCTGATAAATATTCTTTTATATAAGGTTTCAAATAATCTAACCATATGCTCTGACCAGAACTTTCAAAACCAGTTGGTGATGGGTTATCTAAGTAACTAAAAAGAAAATTTTCACTCTTTGAATCCATTTTATGATATATTAAAAATTATCGATCTGGAATATAATAAATATCTTCAGTTTTTTTTTTCATTAAATACTTTTCTCTAGCAAATTTTTCCAAAAGTTTATCATCTTCTTCAAAAGCTTTTTTCTCTAATTCAACTTTTTGAATCTCTTGTTCATAATAATCAATTTCACTACTTAATTCAGAGATTTTTTTATTCAATTTGTATCTACTTCTAAATCCGTTTGAATCAATTACAAGCATCCAAAATAGAAAAATTAAGAAAAATAAAAAATAAAAATTTTTAAATAGTTTATTGAAATTCTTTTGAATCATTTTTCAAATATATTAAATATTATTGTGATGATATAAGGCATCTTTGCCTAAATACTCTTCTATTCTTAATAATTGATTATACTTAGCGTTTCTATCCGACCTAGATAATGATCCAGTTTTAATTTGACCCATGTTAAACGCCACAGCTATATCAGCGATGGTCGTATCTTCTGTTTCACCAGATCTATGAGATATGATTGAATTCCAACCAGCTTTTTTAGCCATATTTATTGTAGATATAGTTTCCGTCAGAGTACCTATTTGATTTGGTTTAATAAGTATTGCATTACCACATTTTTTTTTAATTGCCTTATCTAAATATTTAATATTAGTAACAAGATTATCATCCCCTACTAGCTGACATTTATTTCCAATTCTTTCTGTTAATTTTTTCCATCCATCCCAATCATTTTCTGCACAACCATCTTCAATACTATCTATTGGATACTTTTTAACTAATTTCTCTAAATAATCAACTTGATCAGATGAATTTCTAGCTTTTCCATTTTCACCTTCAAATAAAGAATAATTATATACGCCATCTTTATAGAATTCACTAGAAGCACAATCCATAGCAATAGTTACATCTTTATTAATTTTATAACCTGATATATCAATAGATTCAATAATTGTTTCAATAGCTTCTTCTGTGCCATTTGAGAAATTTGGAGCAAAACCACCTTCATCACCTACAGCAGTACTTAAATTTTGTTTTTTTAATAATAATTTCAAATTATGAAATATTTCAACACCACATCTTAAAGCTGATCTAAAAGAATTAGCTCCTATTGGTCTAATCATAAATTCTTGAAAAGCAATAGGAGAATCTGAATGAGAACCACCATTAATAATATTCATCATTGGTATAGGAAGTAAATTAGAATCATCATTACCTAAATATCTAAATAAAGGAATATTTCTTTCTTTAGCAGACAAATGTGCTACAGCCAATGAAACACCTAAAATCGCATTAGCACCTAAATTAGATTTATTTTTCGTACCATCTAAATCAATTAATAGGTAATCTATTTTTTTCTGATCAAAAGGGGAAATTCCTATAAGTTTTTTTGAAATTATTTTATTTACATTTTCAACTGCTTGCAAAACGCCTTTTCCTAAAAATTTAGTTCCTCCATCTCTTAGTTCAATTGCTTCATTAGATCCCGTTGAAGCTCCTGAAGGAACAGCTGCTCTTCCAATAAAATTATTGCTAGAAAGAATTTCAACCTCTACTGTAGGATTACCCCTAGAATCTAAAATTTGCCTTGCTCTAATTTTTTTTATTTTTGTCATCAATAGTATTATAACATCTTTATAAAATTATCAAATAAATATCTTGAATCATGAGGTCCTGGTGAAGATTCTGGATGATATTGAACGGAGAAGGCCTTTTTGTTTTTTAATCTTATACCTTCTACAGTTTTATCATTTAAATTAATATGGGTCAACTCAACATCTTTGGAATCATTTGTATCAGTCATATCGACAGAAAATCCATGATTTTGAGAAGTTATTTCAGATTTTCCAGTTAAGAGATTTTTAACAGGATGATTTATTCCTCTGTGTCCATGATGCAATTTATATGTTGATATTCCACAAGCTCTTGCAAGTATTTGATGTCCTAAACAAATCCCAAAAATTGGAATATTATTCTTAAGAATATCTTTAACAGTTTTAACAGCATAATCCATTGATGCAGGATCTCCAGGGCCATTAGAAATAAAAAATCCATTAGGTTTCCATTTATCCATTTCTCTAAAATTTGTTTTTGCAGGAAAAATTTTGCATAATGCTTGTCTTTTGTTAAAATTTTTCAAAATTGATTTTTTACAGCCAAGATCTAAAACAGCTATCTTATATTTATAATCTTTATTTCCATAATAATATTGTTTTTTAGTAGTTACTTTCGATGCTAATTCTAAATTCTCCATTGAAGGAACTTTTTTTAACTCCGAATTTAAAAAATCACTTGATAAATCATCAGTAGAAATTATACAATTCATAGCACCTTTACTTCTGATATGTTTTACTAATTTTCTCGTATCTAAATCATAAATTCCTAAGGTATTGTTTTCCAGCAAAAATTCTTCTAAACTTTTATCGGCCGAATTACGACTAAACAAATTTGAATATTCATTTATAACAATTCCTCTTACTTGACTTCCTAAACTTTCCTGTTCATCAATTTTTGTTCCATAATTACCAATATGTGATGAGGTATTAACTATAATTTGACCATAATATGAAGGATCTGTATATATTTCTTGATATCCTGTCATACCAGTATTAAAACATATTTCACCAGTTGCAAAACCTTTTTTACCTAATGCTTGTCCTTGAAAAATTGTTCCATCATCTAATAATAATTTTGCTTGATATTTATTATTTAAGATCATTAATAAATAATTAAATGACTTCAAAAATAAGAAATAAAAAAGGGATTAAATAAATTTTAATCCCTTTAGTTATGAGCTTAAATGCTTTTATAAAATTATTTAGATTTTTTATTAACATTTTTCTTTTTAGGATTTGAATCAACTGAAGATTTAGTTTTTTTTGTTGTATTGATATCATTTTCAGTTTTAGATTTTCTTTTTCTTCTCCTTCTCTTAGAACTTTTTACATCAGTATCTATCAATAATTTATTAAAATCTACAAGTTCTATTAAACACATTTCAGCGTTATCACCAAGCCTTGAACCCATTTTTATAATTCTAGTATATCCCCCAGGACGATCTGAAATTTTTTGAGAAATTTCATCAAATAACTCCCTAACTGAACTTTTATTTTGCAAATAAGAAAAAACCGTTCTTCTTGAGTGAGTTGTGTCATTTTTAGCCTTAGTAATTAATGGTTCAACAAATTTTCGTAATGCCTTAGCTTTACTTAAGGTTGTAGAAATTTTTTTTTCTAAAATTAATGAAGAAGCCATGTTAGATAACATTGCTTTTCGATGGGACGGAATTCTACCCAAATGATTAAATCCTTTTCTATGTCTCATTTCTAATGACTAATCTAGATTATATTTTTTTAATTCCATACCAAAACTAAGTCCTTTATTTTCAATAAGTTCTTCTAATTCAGTAAGTGATTTTTTACCAAAATTTCTAAATTTCATCATATCAGAAATTTCTATACTAACTAAATCTCCTAGGGTTCTAATATCAGCAGCTTTTAAACAATTATATGCTCTTACGGAAAGATCTAAATCATTAAGAGAAGTCTTAAGTAATTTTCTCATGTGCAATAATTCTTCATCAACTGCTTCAATTTCTCCTGATGTATCTTCTGCAAATTCCATATCTTTATCTGAGAATAAAACAAAATGTTTAATTAGAAGTCGAGCTGAATTTTTTAACGCATCTTCTGGATGAATAGAACCATCCGTTTGAATATCAATTACCAACTTTTCATAATCTGTTTTTTGTTTTACTCTAGTATTCTCAACAAAATATTTAACATTCAATATAGGAGTGAAAACAGAGTCAATACTAATAAATCCTATTTCTTCAGTTTTAACTTTATTTTCTTCAGAAGTAACATATCCTCTTCCTTTTTCAATCTTTAAATTAATTGAAAATTTAATACTTTTATTTATCCTGCAAATAAGCTGATCTGGATTTAATATTTCATAAGAATTGGTAAAGGCAGCTATATCTTCTGCTTTAAATTCTCCTTTTTTTGAAAGTTTTACAGTAATAATATTATCAGGATCATCACCTATACATTTAAACCTAACCATTTTTAAGTTTAGAATTATCTCGGAAACATCTTCAACGATACCTTCTATTGTAGAAAACTCGTGAAGAATATTAGGTATTTTTATAGCTGTTATAGCATAGCCCTCAAGTGAAGAAAGTAAAACCCTTCTTACAACATTCCCAATTGTAACACCATATCCTGGTTGAAGAGGTTTAAAAGTAAAAAGTCCATGAAAATCATCAGACTTTTCCATTACTATTTTATCTGGTAGTTGAAATGAAAGTAGTGACATAATATTATAAATTTATTTTAACATTTTATTTTGAATAAAGTTCAACAATTAATTGTTCATTAATATTTTCTGGAATGGATTCTCTATTAGGAATATTTAATACTTTACCTGAAAGAGCCTTAGGGTCCCATTCTAACCATTTATATTTATTTGAATTTGGATTATTCACTAATTCAGTTATCACAGAAAGTGATTTAGATTTCTCTCTAATACTTATTAAATCTCCTTCTTTAAGAATATAAGAAGGAATATTAACTATCTCATTATTTACTAGTATATGTTTATGCCCAACTAACTGTCTAGCTGATCTTCTAGTTTTAGCGATACCTAATCTAAAAACAACATTATCTAATCTCGATTCTAATAACTGAAGTAAATTTTCTCCAGTGATTCCAGATTTTCTGGAAGCTTTGTTAAATAAATTATGAAATTGTTTTTCCAAAACACCATAAATGTATTTTGCTTTTTGTTTTTCTGATAATTGAACTGCATATTCAGATGGTTTTCTTTTTCTTCCTCTTCCATGTTGTCCCGGAGGATGAGGCTTTTTCTCAAGTGCCTTAGTATCACCGAAAATAGGTTCCCTATATCTTCTGGAAATCTTTGATTTTGGACCTTTATATCTTGCCATAACTTATAAAATTAAACTCTTCTCCTTTTTGGAGGTCTACATCCATTATGAGGTAAAGGTGTAACATCAGTTATTGATGAAACATCAAGGCCAGCATTTTGAATACTTCTTACTGCAGAATCTCTTCCAGAACCTGGACCCTTAATAAAAATATCAACCTTTCTCATACCTAAGTCATAAGCTGTTTTTACTGCATTTTCAGTCGCAACTTGAGCAGCATATGGTGTATTTTTCTTTGATCCTCTAAAACCCATTTTTCCAGCAGAAGACCATGAAATAACCTGACCTGAAAGATTTGTAATTGAGATTATAATATTATTAAAAGAACATTTTATATGCGCCTGACCAATATTACCAACTACAACTTTATTTTTCTTTTTAGATCTTTCCTTTTTATTTTCATTCATAAATTTTTCTTATTTAATAGCTTTCTTTTTATTGGCAACTGTTTTTCTTTTTCCTTTTCTCGTTCTAGAATTATTTTTAGTTTTTTGACCTCTAACTGGTAATCCTTTTCTATGTCTTAGACCCCTATATGATCCAATATCCATAAGTCTTTTTATACTTAATTGAACCTCTGATTTTAAATCTCCTTCTATAGTATAATTGTCATTTATTAATTTCCTAACCACATTAGATTCCTGATCTGTCCATTCTCCAATTTTTTTATCATAATTAATTCTTGCTTTTTTTAATATTTTTTGGGATGATGATTTACCAATACCAAAAATATAAGTTAGTGCAATTTCACCGCGTTTATCATCTGGAATATCTATACCTGCAATTCTCATACTATTTATCCTTGTCTTTGTTTGAATCTTGGGTTTTTTTTATTTATTACAAATAACTTTCCTTTTCTTCTTATCACTTTACATTCATTACTTCTCTTTTTAACTGATGCTCTAACTTTCATTTTTTTTTACTTATATCTATAAACAATTCTACCTTTAGATAAATCATAAGGCGACATTTCTATTCTTACTTTGTCTCCTGGCAAAAGTCTTATATAAAACATTCTCATTTTTCCAGAAATATGTGCAATTATTTCATGTTCATTATCTAGTTTGACTTTAAACATAGCATTTGAAAGAGATTCCACTATCAAGCCGTCTTGTTCTATTGGTTTTTGCTTCGCCATAATAAAATTATATACTTCTTCCTTTAACTTTACCCGATTTCATCATACCATCATAATGTCTCATCAATAAATAACTTTCTATTTGTTGTAAAGTATCCAGAATAACGCCAACCATTATTAAAAGTGAAGTTCCGCCATAAAAAGTTGAAAAACTCTGACTAACTCCAAACATCATTGCAAAGGCAGGTAATATTGCAATGATAGCTAACAAAAATGAACCAGGCAAGGTAATCCTATCCAGAACATTTGAAATAAAATCTACTGTTTCATTTCCAGGTTTTATTCCAGGAATAAAACCATTATTTCTTTTCATATCATCAGCCATTTTATTGGGATTAATTGTTATTGCAGTATAAAAAAAAGTAAACATAATAATAAGTAAAGCAAAGGTTAGATTGTATGGCCATGATTGCATATTTGAAAATGAAGTTGCAATATATTGAAAAAAATCTGAATTTTCAGCAAATTGAAGGCCAATTATGGCTGGAATAAACATTAAAGCTTGAGCAAAAATTATAGGCATAACACCAGAGGAATTAACTTTTAAAGGGATATATTGTCTTTTACCTCCAAATAGATTACTTCCTATAACCTGCTTTGCATATTGAACAGGTATCCTTCTTATCGCTTTAGTAACCATTACAGTAAACATCACAACACCAAATAAAACTGCAATTTCAACTACAAAAAGTAAAGCTTGACTCATTCCTTTGGATATCGCTTCAGCTACAAGACTTCCAGGAAATCTTGAAATAATTCCGATCATTATAAGCATTGATATTCCATTACCTATACCCTTATCTGTTATTTTTTCTCCTAACCACATACAAAAAATTGTTCCTGATACAAGAATTATAACACTAGATAAAGTAAAAAAGAATGTGTTAGAAACTAATATTGCTTCCCTAGGAATAGTAGCACTTATATAAGCAATACTTTGAAAAGAGGTAATAATTATAGTAAGATATCTGGTGATTTGTGTCATTTTTTTTCTTCCACTATCTCCTTCTTTTTGTAATTTTTGAAAATAAGGCATTGTAACTCCTAATAATTGAATCGCTATCGAAGCTGATATATATGGCATTATACCTAAAGCAAAAATAGAAGCATTACTAAAAGCTCCACCCAAAAAAGTGTCTAAAAGACCAAAAATTCCACTAGCATTTTCTTGTAATTTTGAAGGATCTATACCAGGCAAAACAACAAAAGAACCTAATCTAAAAATAGTTAAAAAAAATATAGTGTTGATAATTCTATTCCTCAATTCATCAATTGAAAATATATTTTTTATAACAGAAAACAACTTAATCATTTGAAATTATTTTAACCTTACCACCCAATCTTTCTATGGCATTTATAGCAAATTTTGAGAATAAATGAGATGAAATGTTAATTTTTGATTTTAATTTACCCCTACCTAATATCTTTATCAAACTATTATTATTTGCTAAACCATTATTTATTAACACTTTAGGATTTATTTCTTTTAATTTTTCTTTGTCAACAAGTTTTTGCAAAACATCAAGATTAATTGGTTTAGTATTAATTCTGTTTGGAGATCTAAAACCAAATTTAGGAACTCTTCTCTGAAGTGGCATTTGACCACCTTCAAAACCAAATTTTTTTGAATATCCTGAACGTGACTGTGCCCCTTTGTGCCCTCTTGTTGAAGTGCCTCCCTTACCAGATCCTTGACCCCGGGCAATTCTTTTTTTTAATTTTATTGAACCTTTAGCCGGTTTTAATGTATGTAATTTCATTATTATAAATTTTTTATACTTACAAGATGTTCAACAACTTTTATCATACCTAGAATTTCAGAAGTAGATTTTTTTTTAACAGATTTATTAATTTTACCTAATCCTAATGCTTTGATTGTTCTCTTCTGATTTTGATTTTGTGAAATCAAACTTTTAATCTGAGTTATCACTATAATATTGTTTTTATTATTAACCATGAAATATTTTATTTAAATCAACACCTCTTTGTTTTGATACAGCTAGAGGATCTCTTAATTTTTTTAAACCATTGAAAGTTGCTTTTACTACATTATGAGGGTTTGAAGAACCTTTTGATTTAGCCAAAACATCTTTTATACCAGCATTTTCAAATACAGCACGCATTGCTCCACCAGCAATTACACCTGTTCCAGGTGATGCTGGCTTTATTAAAACCAATCCTCCTCCATACTTACCAGTAGTTTCATGAGGAATAGTATTTTTTAATATAGGAATTTTTAAAAGATTTTTTTTAGCATCATCAGTTCCTTTAATAATAGCATTTGTAACTTCATTAGCTTTTCCTAAACCATAACCAACTACTCCATCTTCATTACCCACAACAACAATAGCTGAAAAACTGAATCTTCTACCCCCCTTTACGACCTTAGTAACTCTAGAAATAGATACTACACTTTCCTTTAATTCTAACTCGCTGGCTTTAATTCTTTTCATAATTTAAAAATTTAATCCTCCTTCTCTAGCACCTTCAGCAAAAGATTTAATTTTACCATGGTATTTATATCCACTTCTATCAAAAAGTACATTTTTTATTCCTGCAGAAACTGCTTTTTTTGCTAATTTAACACCTACTTCTTTAGATATAATCATATTTTTTTTTCCTTTTTTTTCTATTTCTATAGAGGAGCATGAAACCAAAGTATTACCTAATTCATCATTTATAATTTGAGAATAAATAGCCTTATTGCTTTTATAAATAGATATTCTTGGTCTAATTTTTGTGCCATTTATCTTAGTTCTTATTCCCTGTTTAATTCTTTTTCTTCTTAGTTGTTTATTAAAATTCATATTTCATAAATTTAACTAGTTGTTGCTGCCACTGCCTTACCAACTTTTCTCCTAATCCATTCCCCAACAAATTTTATACCTTTTCCTTTATATGGTTCTACTGGTCTTAATCCCTTTATTTTAGCAGCAATTTGACCAATAAGTTGTTTATCAATTCCAGAAAGTATAATAACTGGAGCCTTACCTTTAACTGTTTCAGTATTTACTTTTAATTCTGAAGGTATTTCAAAATATATATTGTGAGAATATCCAAGACTTAAATTAAGTATATTTCCTTGAGAAGTAACTTTATAACCAACTCCAACTAATTCAAGTTTTAATTCATACCCATCAGATACACCTATAACACAATTATTGATTAAGGATCTATATAGACCATGAAGAGATTTATGTCTTTTTTGTTCAGTTGGTCTAGAAATAATGATTTGATTATTCTTCTCTTTTATAGAAAATTCAGAATTAAAATCTTGAGAGATTTCACCTTTAGGTCCCTTGATGTTTATTGAAGAGCTTTTTATTGAAACTGAAACTTCTTCAGGTAAAAAAATTGGATTTAGTCCTACTCTAGACATAATAAATTATTTAATAAACATAACACAAAACTTCACCACCAACCCCCAATTTTCTAGCTTCTTTATCGGTAATTACACCCTTAGAAGTAGACATAATTGCTACCCCTAAACCATTAATTACTCTTGGCAAGCTATTTGAATTAACATATTTTCTTAATCCAGGTTTACTTACTCTTTTAAGTTTTACTATAGCTGAATCTTTAGTTTTCCTATTATATTTCAAAGCTATTTTTATTTTCCCTTGGACTTTATCGTCTTCAAACTTATAGTTCAATATAAAACCTTTATCGAGTAAAACTTTAGTCATCTCTTTTTTAATATTTGAAGAAGGAATTACCACAATTCTATGCTTTGCTTTAGTAGCATTCCTAATTCTAGTTAAATAATCAGCTATTGGATCTGTCATTAATTTAATTCTTAAAAAACTGCAATTTTAATCAATTTTATTTTCATAATAAAATTACCAACTAGCTTTAGTAATCCCAGGAATTTTTCCTTCAGAAGCCAATTTTCTAAACTCTAATCTTGAAATTCCAAATTTTCTCATAAAACCTCTCGGTCTACCTGATAAATTACATCTATTATGTAATCTAACAGAAGATGAATTTCTTGGAAGTTTATCAAGACCTTCCCAATCACCTTTAGCCTTAAGTTCGGCTCTTTTAATTGCATACTTTTCAACAAGTTTTTTTCTTTTATTCTCTCTTACTTTTACTCCATTTTTTGCCATAGTTCTATTTTTTTATTATAAAAGGCATACCAAAAGATCTTAATAGTTCATAACCTTCATTATCTCTAGAAGAATTTGTTACTATTGTAATATTCATTCCAGTTAACCTATTTACTTTATCAATACTAATTTCTGGAAAAATAATTTGCTCTTTAATTCCAAGTGTATAATTACCTTTACCATCAAATCCCTTATAACTTAGTCCTCTAAAGTCTCTAACTCTTGGCAAGGCAACAGATATTAATCTATCTAAAAATTCGTACATTATATTACCCCTTAACGTTACTTTCGAACCAATTGGCATACCTTCTCTTAATTTGAAATTAGAAATAGAGTTTTTAGCAAAAGTAGGAACTGCTCTTTGACCAGTTATCTGAGAAAGTTCGTCAACGCTTGATTGAATTAATTTTTTATCATTAACAGCAGCTCCTAAACCCTGATTTATACTAATCTTATTAATCTTAGGTACTTGCATAATGGTGTTAAAATGAAACTGTAATTTCAATTTTGGAACAATTTCTTTTATATACTTTTTTTTGAGTCTAGGCAAAATCATTATTTAATATTTTTTTTTGTTTTCTTTGAAAATCTAGAAATTTTACCATCTTTATCCCTTTTTCTAAAAATCTTAGTAGGTTTTCCATTTGAAGGATCTATCAACATCAAATTACTAATATGAATTGAAGATTCCTTTTTTTCAATTTTACCTTTAGGATTATCAGCCGAAGGTTTTAAATGTTTTGAGATTAAGTTTAAACCCTCAACTATTGCACGGCTTTTAGCAGGAAAAATGGTTAAAACTTTAGATGTCTTTCCTTTATCATTTCCTGATATAACCTTAACTGTATCTCCTTTTTTTATATGTATTTTCATATCATTAATATTTATAATACCTCAGGTGCAAGTGAAATTATTTTCATAAATTTTTTTTTTCTCAGTTCTCTAGCAACTGGTCCAAAAACTCTAGTCCCTCTTGGTTCATCATTTTCATTCAATAAAATTACAGCATTATCTTCAAATCTTATATAGGAGCCATCCTTTCTTCGCACCTCCTTTTTAGTTCTAACAACTACAGCATTCGAAATACTTCCTTTCTTGACATTACCTGAAGGCAATGCGTTTTTTATAGTTACCACAATTTTGTCTCCAAGAGAAGCATATCTTTTTTTTGTTCCACCCAATACTCTAATACACAAAACTTCCCTAGCTCCACTATTGTCTGCTACTTTTAATCTACTTTCTTGTTGTACCATATTTATTTTGCTTTTTCTATTAATTTGATTAATCTCCACCTTTTTCTCTTACTCAAAGGTTTTGTTTCCATTACTCTTACCTTGTCTCCTGTATTACATTTATTTTCTTCATCATGAACTAATATTTTTGAAGATTTAATCATATACTTACCATAGATAGGATGTTTTACTTTTCTTTCTACAATTACGGAAATAGTTTTATTCATGGTATTACTAAAAACAATGCCTTCTCTCTGTTTTCTTAAATTTCTTTCCATAATTTATTTTTTATTAATTTTTTTAGAATTTATTTCAGTTTTAATCTTTGCTATCAATTTTCTAGATTCCTTAATTTTCATAGGATTCTCAATAGGGGTTACAGAATGAGAAAATTTTAATTTATTTAA
>Ga0310342_100000362_pt1 | contig 24791 bp, 22 predicted proteins | sample S15DNA20500_MG_FD_206155 | JGI IMG/M metagenome (GOLD analysis project Ga0310342, IMG submission 206155) | Marine microbial communities from station ALOHA, North Pacific Subtropical Gyre - S1503-DNA-20-500_MG | ecosystem: Environmental > Aquatic > Marine > Oceanic | place: Pacific Ocean: North...
GATCCTGCGTGTGTCTTCATCCGTCTGGCGCACGGTGTCATAGTGGTGAGCATGCCACTTGCGGAAGAGATCGTTCTTGGGGAAATAGGGCGGGGGAGTCACGGAAGCGGGATCCACCTTGTCAGCCCAATTCCTGGTGTTGCTCTTACCACCTGCCAGTTGAATCTGACCGAACCATGGCTTGTCCTTGGGGATCTTTCTCCATGCCGCCAAGTCGCGTTTCCTTCCCTCAACTGAGTACAAGTCGCTGGCCTTGAATACGAAGTTGTAGTCTTCCTTCCCTGAGTTGAAGGTTGCATAGCCGTTCCTTCGAAAGAGTTGAGGAACTGTGGTAATCCCCTTGGGGAGATGGATGGCGCCCTCCTTGCTTCTTGAGGAACGGTGATTGTGCAGTCCGGTAGTGGTTTGATAGGCGCCGGTGATCATGGCAGAGCGGCAGGGAGAACAGACGGGACAGGGGACGTAGCAGCGGGTGAAGCGGACGCCCCGGGTGGCGAGGGAATCGATGTTGGGCGTCTTGCCCGCGTTGACCGCGTCCCCGTAGCATCCGATCCACGGCGACATGTCCTCGATGAAGATCCAGAGGATGTTCAGCCTGCTCTTGGCATGGCAGGGCCAACCGGTGAGCAGGAGCAGCAGGCAGAGGATCGGAGTGAATCGGTTCATTGACAGATCCCCATACGGAGCGGAATCGCTAATCTCTCAGAGAGAATGTCCCGAGGCGCAGGCATGCGACTTCTCCTCCTCTGCTCCATCCTGTCGAACAGGTCGCCCCGGCTGACGGGAAGCATGAGCTTGCCCGAAAGCGCCTCGTGAATCCTGTCGCGCACCTGATCCACCTCCGATTCCAACTCGGATACCTCGGTTGCCAATCTCCGGATCTCCTCTTCTCTTCCCCCCTTGAGAACAACAGAGAGCAGAGACGAAAGCCGGGTCACACATTCCTCCACCTTCCGACCGTGATCCACCACGTGACGAACGGAGATCGGCCAAACAAACCCGAGAACGCCAATTCATGAGAATTGGTAGTGTATTTGCATCTGGTGACGCTTGGATATGACGATTGTGCCAAAGAATCAGGCACCAGACTTTGTGACAGAGTTGTCACTTTTGGGCCTCGTTTTTCACACTGTGCCCAGTTGGGGGACGATGGCAGTATTTCACCCCATTGGTTGATGCGGGGAGCGTCAAGTCATTGAATCCATTGCATCAAGCGGCGTTTTGAATCGGTGTGGGCAGGAAGGATCAGGTAGATCCGGAAGGCTCAGGGAGTGCTGTTCTCCAGTTCTGATTCAGAGGGGCTGCAGAAGGGTGGACTACCCACGCCTCATGCCGCCTCGGAGTAACCCTAATGTGGCCCTTTTCGTGGTTCTCCCAGCGATTTTCCGGGCTCATTACATCCACAAATCTCTGAAATTCACGGGGTTAATGAGACAGAGCCTGGATTTGGAGTTATTCCAGAAACGCCTCGACTTGCGAAGCGCCGTTGAGTCATATCAGAGACGAAACTGTTTTTACAATGTGTTGACAAAAACAGGGAAATAAATCCGTCCCGAGCACGTTTAATAAATAGGGAAAAGCATCGGAAAAGGAAGGTTTACAATGGCTAGATTAGATTCAGACAGCAGTCTCCGCGTCTATCTCCGTGAAATATCGAAGACTGATCTCCTCACCCCTGCGGAAGAGGTCGAACTCGCTGCGCGGATCAAGAAAGGGGATAAGAAAGCCCGGGCTCATATGATCAAGGCGAACCTGCGCCTGGTTGTGAAGATTGCACAGGACTATTCCGGCTATGGGCTTCCCCTCGCCGATCTCATCTCGGAAGGAAATATCGGCCTGATGAAGGCAGTGGAACGATTTGACCCGGAGAAGGGCGGCAAACTCAGCACCTACGGGTCCTGGTGGATCAAACAGTCCATCAAGCGAGCGCTGGCCAACCAGAGCAAGACCATCCGGCTACCGGTCCACATGGTGGACAAGATTGCCAAGATGCGGCGAATTTCCGCCCTTCTGGCGGAGTGCATCGGACGGGAGCCTTCCGACGATGAGCTCGCGGAGGAACTTGGACTGCCGCGCCGGAAGCTCGCCCTCCTCAAGCGTGCCTCCCAGCGTCCGGTTTCCCTCGATGCACCCGTGAATGAGGACGAGTCAATCGATCTCAGTGATATCATAGGTGATGAGCGGGCTCAGAGTCCACTGGACGCACTGGTCGATAAGAACATCCACAATCAACTCGATGACCTTCTGGAAGTTCTCGATGAGCGCGAGCACCGCATCATCGGTGCCAGGTTCGGGCTGAATGGCAAAAAACCAATGACTCTTGAAGAGGTCGGCAGAGAATTCGGGGTGACCCGGGAACGAATCCGGCAGCTTCAGAACGCTGCGCTTGAAAAAATGCGTAAAGCGTTACGTAAGAAGGAAAAGCCGATTCCCAAGGCGGTTCAGGCCCCTTCAGGATTGGCTTCATAAGATACAATCCATTGCGATTGGGATCGCAGGTGTAAAGAGTGCCGGGTATACTCCCGGCGCTCTTTTTTGATCCTGAACGGCAGCGCCGACGTCCCGGAGGACGGAAATTAATCTGTGGCCAGGGCTACCAGTTGCTGGTGCCTCGCAGGGGTTCCAGGTCCTCGTTGTAGATATTGAATTCCAGGCGGGAGAAGGCGTTAAGCTTGAACTCCACTTCTCCAAAGGTCTGGCTGTATCCTTTGAGGCTATCCTTGGAGAAGGAGTCGAGGCGGAAGGTGATGCGGCCTCCCTCCCGCAACCAGGCCCGCACATCTCCCTTCTTGCGGATCGGTTCCTCGTAGTCACCCTGCGAAAGATCGATGGTGCGCATCCTGTCGACGGGAATCTTCATCTTGCAGAACTCGGTTTCGACGGCGAGGACTCCGTCCTGGACGAGGCCTACTTCACCGACCACAACGTCGCCGTTTTGCAGGCGGATCCTCTGACCATCCAAATCTTCCTCCTCGGGTTCCTTGAGGACTTCGGCATTTTCCGGCAGGTCACCTTTCCAGGGACTGACCCGGATGCGGCTCACGTGGATGGGATAGAAGTCTTCCGAGATAAAGTGCAGCCAGTTCCCGAAGGTTCCGGCCTTGGGGTTCTCGTCAGTCCATACCTGGGCCTGCCTACCGTCGATGTAGAGAGCGATGGTGCCCGCCTTACGGTCCAGATAGAACTCAAACCGGACTTTCTCCTTTTCCGCCAGATCGGCAATGTTCGCCTGGCCTACGATCTTTGACCCACCGGCAGCACGGGCAACCCAGCGTTTCCGGAGGTAAACAAAACGACGCTGACACACGAGATCGTAGCAATTGTCGGGTTGGGTGGTTTCTCCTTCATCGGAGAGGAGAAGGACCCGGAAGCGAAGAGAACTGCGCCAGGCGAGGTCGAACTGGATGTGGCAACGTTCAGGGACCTCGATTTCACGGGCAATTCCGGCGCCCTTGGTCGATGAGAGAACCCCGCTACTGAGGTTCCAGGCATCCTTTTCACCTTCGATGAGCCAGGAATCAAAATCTTCCGGTCCGGAGTAGAGGATTTGCTGTGAGCGTTGGATCTCAAGGTCTGAGGCCATCGTGCGCCGGATCTTCAGATCCCCCCCGTACCAGGTTTTCAGGGTGACGTGGTTTTCGTCGAGAGCGTCGAGCTGGCCCCGGAGGCTATCTCCGTTGGTGAGGAGGAGAAGGGCCTGGTGGCCCTCGCCCTGCTTGGGCTGCTGGCCCCCCTGCAATCGCATCTCCAGGATGGCGGAGGGCTTTACCGGGATAGGCTGGTGGAGGAAGTCGGCGTGCCACTTCAGGTTCCCGTTCTCGTCGATACCCTCGGGTTTTCCGCTGAGCCGGTCACGATTGGCAAATTTGAGGGTGCCCGCCAGTTCACTGGCATTCCTGGCAGGCGGCAGGGGGGCGGCCCGTTCAGCATCGGCAGGTCCCTCCTGGGACAGGACGAAGGAAGGAAGGAAGGTCAGGAGCAGGAGAGCTTTCTTCATGGTTCCGGTTCTTCTTGGGAATCCGCTTCCTTGGTGTGGACGAAAAGCCGTTCAAGAGAGCTGCGATCAAGGGTGAGTTTTCCCAGCAGGGGATGAGTGGCTTCCAGAACCTTCTCTTTCAGTGCCAAGCTGGAGAACTGCAGCGTTCCGCCTCCTCGAAGATCGAAATGAATCGGGGCTTTTCCATTGGGGGGATCGGGGGGGTGCTTGAAGTACAGTGATGAAATCCTGGTGGTGCGAACCTTGAGGGGCTGATTATTGAAGGGGCTCTCGAAGACTATGCGGGTATTCCCCTCATCCTCCTCAAGGGTGATGGCGCTTCCGCTGAGGTGCATGCCCTCCACGTCGACCAGTCCATCGGTTTGAGGATCTTCGTGCCCTTCGTCCCGCCGCAACTCGGTGATGGCATCCCATTCATAGACTTCGAGGCGAGTGATGATGTTCTTGAGATCGCCGCCTGCCTGGCTCTGCAGCATGATGCCGGTGCCGGTGGGGAAGCTGTCTATGGGATCCGGAGTGCGCTGGAGCTTCTCGCCGTTGAGGTAGACGTAAATCTGCCGACGAATCCGATCGACCCGCAACTCGACATCGATGCCGTGACCGCGAAACTCCTGTGGGCGACGGTGCGACTGCGCGAGGGTGTGCCAGCGCCGTCCGCCCTCGGCGGTCTGCCGTTTCAGTTGTGAGCCCATCGAGTTTATTTCGAAGTAGTAGCGGTCCGCGTTGCCTGTGCGCTTGAGGAAGTCGTCACAGAAGTAGATGCGGAAGTTCGGACCGCTTTCCCATTCGAGGCGGAAACGCAGAATGAATTGGCGGGGCAGAACATTCTTTGCCGCAATTGTGCCACTGGTATTGCACGTCAGCTTGCCATTTTCCCATTCCCAGTCGTCGTTATCGATCCATTCGGAGAGCGGCTTGGGTCCGACATAAACAAGCTTCTGGGGTGTCACACCGAAGTCGACGGATCTGATGTGAGTGCGTTCAATGGTGAGGTCATCTGCATACCATGTGCGGAACAGGATCTGCCTGTCGTCCAGGGCACGCAGCGAACCGGGCAGGACGTCCCCGTTGACGAGGTGGAGCAGTTCCGGGTCGTTGTGATGCTCGCCGGTTTCCACGTCGAAGCTGATGGAGCGCAGGGCGCTTCCCCGCAGCTCAATGGGATCGCTGCTGAACTCGGAATCGACCACGATCTTGTGGTCTCCCTCGATGGCGCGCACGTTTCCCCTCAGGGTGCTGCCGTCTTTAAGGCTGATCCGATCCTCCGCCGCCAGGGGAGGGGTGGCGGCGAACAGGCAGAGGAGGAGTTTAAGATTGGCATTCACGGTTGCGGGCATCAGTAGTCGTCGTCCCAGGAATCAAGAACGCTTGGTCCGAATGAAAATTCCATCAACCCGACGTAGCGCAGATCGAGAGTGAGGTCTCCGAGGGCGGGATGATGAGCCCTCAGGCGGTCGGAGCTTGCTTCAACCGGGCGCATGGTGAGGCGCCCGTAGGGTTGCAGAAGGAGACGGATCCTCTGACGACTGGCTTCCTCCTCGTCTTCACCGGTCTGCATGGCCTTGGCAAGGCGGATTTCCTGCACCTCCTCATGGGGCACTGTCATATCGGCATAGGTCCCCTTGATCAGGAATTTTCCGTCCTGCAGGGATGCCAGCTCTCCTGAAAAGCGGTCGGTGCCGTTGGTGAGGAGAATAACGTCGCGATCCTCCGTCTCCATGCTTTGGGCGCTGTCGATCATTCCGTTCCAGGCGGTCACGACCACGTCTGAAATCCGCAGGCGGGCAGCCGAATTCTGTGAAGCGAAAGCGAGATAGGAGCCGGTTCCAACATAGCCCTGCCGGTCGTTCCACTGGCTCACGAAGCGACCGTCGGCAAAGAGGGCGATGGTGCCGGTTAAGCGGTCGCAACGTAGTTCGAACTCTGCCTGACCGGCCTCCTCAAGGCGCAGGTTGGCGCTGGAATTGGAAAGCCGGTCCATATCCGCTTTTCCCTCGTCAGTAAAGTCACAGCGGTAGATCTGCGCGTAATTGGAATAAATGGTGAGGACATAGCTGTGGCCATAGGTGTAAGCAAAACCCTTGGTGCCTGCTCCATCGGGCTTGGCGATGGGCTGTTTCTCTTTCTCGCCATCTTCCCCCTCCTTCGGGGGCGTCTCGGGCTGCTTCATGGTGGCGTGAAAGGCAATGGCTGCATTGAGTCGGTTACGCCAGGCCAGGGTGAAGCGAATGCGTACCTGGTCTGGCGACTTGGTGTCGATCGCAATGGGAAGCTGGCTATTGCTGTAGTAGGCTCCTCCACTGAATACCCAGGGGGGTTCGGACTCCTCGTCTTCCTCCTTCTCTTTCGCTGGTTCGTTCTCCTCTTTCTTCTTCTCAGGAGGTTCGATCACGGTCCAGTCGTCACCGCTGAAAGGCCCGATGTAGTGTACCAGTCCGCCATGAGGCCGGGGAGAGATCTGACTGACAAATTCCCGGGGGATGGAGACGTTTCCGGCGAACTCCGTCTCCATGATGAGATTTTCGGCATTCAGGCTGATGAGGGTGCCCGGAATGCGGTCGCCGTCCGTGAGTTGGATGTAGGAGGGGCTGCGGAGGCTTTTGCGGGAGCGTCCCCCGTGAAAGGAGAGGCGGCGGAGTTTCTGGGTCTTGAGAGTGATCGTGTCCCGGGCCTCGGAATGGCGCCAGCGGAGGTCGCCATCGCTCAGCCCAAGGAAGGCGCCATGCAGGGAATCGCCGTTCCGGAACCGGAGCAGGTCCTCCGGTTTTCCGGACTCCTCCGCTGAGGCGGCGAAGGGAGGGAGCATTCCGCAGGCGAGATATAATACTATCAATATAGTATTATATGGCCCCCGTGGCGTGTTATTTTTCATAGATGGGAAGAAAGCGGTAGTTGAGCGCGAGGGAGAGGAGTGCTCCCGAGGTACTGAAGGCCGGTCCCTTGTTGCCGGGCCATGCCCCTTCGCGTGTCTGCAGGGTGGAAAGATAGCGGATGTTCTTGGCGTTCCACTCTCCCCATATCTCCTCATTGGCGTGGAAGAGGGCCTGGGACATGTAATACTCGAAGTAGTATGGATAAAAGCGGTCTCGGTAATTGAGGCGCCTGCTGAGATAGTTGAGACTGGCCTTGTAGCCCTTGCTGTCCTTTTCCTTTGCCAGCGCGAGACAGAGTGATCCGATGGCGGTGAGGGTGGGCTTCCCGCTGCCAGCCGAGGTGTAGCCGTAGCCACCGTCTGATCCACGGCAGCGCTTGAGGAAGGCGTGACCCTTCTTGAGAGCCTCCTCGGGAACGGGAATGCCGGCATTGCGGGCCGCGTAGAGGGCGACCATCTGGGCCCCGGTCACGGTGGTGTCCGCATCCTGGCTATCCGGGGTATAGCGCCAGGCGCCCCGGTTGTTGCGGTCCTGTGCGCTCAGGATGAGTTCAACCGCGTTCTTGAGGGAGCGCGCCACCTTCTCGTCGCGCAGTACGCCGTAAACCTCCGCAAGGGCGAGGGTGGCGAAGCCATGGTTGTACATGCTGGATCCAATGTAGCCATTGCTTTCACTCTGGTTCTCCCTGATGAACTGGATGCCACTGCGGATGTTCCTGGCGTAGGGGCCGTGGTTGGGGTCCTCTCCGTGGGCGAGGAAGGCCATCACGCAGAGGCCGACCACCGCTGGTTCGCTCCCGTTGCGATCAGGCCAGTTCCCGTTCTTAGTCTGCGTGCTGGCAAGGAAGCGGAGCCCCTTCACGTACATCTGGTCCACCTGGGGGGGGATGGGGTCGTCCTGTCTGCGGGGCAGGGACTGGCTCCATGCCCTGGGAGGCGCCAGCAGGATGGTCACCGTGGCGATCGCGAAAACGGCTCTCATGTTTTTCAGCGGCCCTTGTTGTAAGCATCAAGAGCCTTCTGGAATTCAGGCGGCAGATGGGAACCCGCCTTGCCGGCTTTCTTACCGATCGTGCGCTCCTCCTTCTTGCCTTTGCCGGCGTCGGTGAATTCCTTGTTCGGCGAATCGGATTCGCCGTTCTGGCCTTCACCGGCCTGATTGCCTGCCTGTCCCTTGTTCTTTCCCTGCCCTTGGCCGGGATTCTTGCCCATCATTCGCTGCATCATGTCAAGCATGGCACCCATGCTCATTCCGCTGCTCGGTCATGTGCCGCCATTCTGCTGGGCTCGCTGCTTGGCCGCATCGAAGATTTTTTCGATGATCTCGGTCTCCGCCGCTATGGTGGTTCCGCTGGTGTCGGGCTCGTCGAGAGAGCCAATCACTTCGGCCATGATCTCTTCCACTTCCTCAAGCAGGGCGATGACCTTCTCATTCGTCTGTTCCTCGATGAGATCCTGGACATCGGCGGACAGCTCATCCTGTTCTCCCGCCAGGTTCTGGGAGCCCTCCCTGTGTTTGGCCACGCTCTTCTTCTGGTCCTCGGTCACAGGCTTGGGGTATTTGATTTCGGGAAGCTCGATGGCAGGGGTGGGCTTGGGAGCTTCTTCATCCTCCTGAGCCAAGGCGGAGGGGATGAGGTTGCCGATTGCGAGAGGTGCCAGGATGGCAAGGTAGATTGGTTTCATCGTATGGTCGGGATCAGTTGGGATTGCGGAAAAGGGATATTACTCGTCGTCGGTGTTGAGCGGTTTCAGATCTGGCAGGTCCTGGAGATGCAGGGTCCGGCGGAATTGCTCCAGCGCCCGCGTGCGGGCTCGGATATCCTGCTCGGTCTGGATCATCTTCATGACCTTCAGCATAAACTCAAAATCGTTGTCGTCGAGACCGGGATCATCGCCACCCCCGGAGCCATCGCCGCCCTCGTTGGGATCCTGTGGCGGGTCAAGGATGTCAGCCCAGGCCCTTAGCAGCGCAGCCCATTTTTTGGCGGCGGTGATAGCCATGAAGGTACGGTTTGCTGCGATCTTCTCCCGGGTTTCATCGAGATGGGAATCGACATTGGACTCACGCATCTCCTCCATGATCTGCTTGTGTTCCTCCTTCTGGGTGCGCGCATAGAAGTGCCCGAGGTCTTCGTAGATCCAGTGGACATCCGAGGCGGTCCGGCGTTGCTGCATGGAGAGCTCGCCCAGGATTCGCTGATCGACCGGATCAAGCTCGTCGTAGGGAGTTCCCGCGATGGTTGTCTCACCCTGGTCATCAATGGTGGCGATGAGAGTGTTGGCGACCCCGTCCTCCTCCGAGGCGGCGCGGCGCAGCCGGTTGACGAAAGTGCTGGCTTCGAAATTGCGGTTGGCCTCATTGGCGCCCTCGATGGTCTTACGCATCTTTTCGATCACTTTTTCCTGCTGCTCGATGGCTTCCTGTAGGTCCTTCTGGGACTGTTCAGGAGTTGAGCTGGGATCCTGCGCCTCGTTGAGTTCCTGCTCGACCTTGGGCATGTCCTGCTGGCTGAGTTCCTGCATCTGCTGCATGGTCTCGGCCATCTTCTGCATGGTATCAGAGCCTACTTCGCCATTCTTGAGCGCTTCACCGAGGAGTTCCTCCATGCGTTCGGAAAGCTCAGCCATCTTCTCTATGTTTTCCGCTTCATTGAGTTCCTGCTGCTTGAGGCGTTCCTGGTTGGGTTCGTTCTGCAGGTTCTCCGCTCCTTCCTGTTCGAGGCGGCGGTTTTCGTCGAAGTCGTTCTGTTCGCGGCGGGCGGCATCTTCCAGTTCGCCGATGATACGGTCGAACTTGTCCTTGAGGAGCTGGGCCTGCTCATCCTTGGTCAGGATGTGGAGAATGATGGGTTCGGAGTAGACCCGCTCGCGTCCCGGGAAGTAGTCTTCCACGAAGGCCCTCACCGCAAGTTGCTGGGGCTTGATATTACGGGTCCTGGGGGAAAAATGAACCACGCCCGAAATGCGGCGTTGGTTGGGTCCCCCGACCTCCAGGATATGACTCCCCTGAGAGGGGGTCTCGTCAGTGGGTTTCGTGAATTCGCCTGTCCACTCGTAGCCAATATGCCGGGCACCGTAGTCGTCCTCGGCCAGGATTTCGAAGCTCACGGTATCATCCGCCAGGATCACGGTCTGGCGTTCGATGCCCTGGATGTAGGCCAGCGGTTTCTGATCCTCCAGCGGTTCCACCCGGATCCGGTGGCCCCCAACATCCTCAAGGTCGTCGGTATCCCGCCAGTTCAGCTGCAACTCAAGGGGGGAGTCTCCCAGGGGAATGCCAGGGGAGGACATCCGCGTTCCTGAGATCTCCAGCGCAAAAACTTCGGGCGGGACCGGTGGTTCTTCCTCAACCAGGGCCGGAGCCTCCTCAAGGTCGCTCCCGCTTTCGTCCTCTTCACCTGTCCCGGGTTCCCTCCCGCCTTCCAGCAAGGGTTCAAACCCATAATCGAAGAGATCGCGCGGGGCTGGTTTTGGCAGAACGCGCACCGTGAGCGTCCCGCTCTTCAGTTCGCGCGCCTCGAGGGTGGTTGCCTCCAATGAAATCTTGCTCCCGACCACTACGTCGCCGGAAAGAGTACCCACCCGGAGCTCCCTCACTTTATCTTGGAGTTGTAGATATTCAGGGTAGCTGATTCTTGCCTGGACAGACTGAATGGTCGGTCGGGTTTGCGGAACAACTTCCACGCTGTGCCGGGCATCCCCGATGTTGACTGCCACGCGTCCCGGTTCCGACTGTCCGGGAAACTCGAAGGTGTAGCTCTGGTTGTCCTGCAACTTGGCGGCGACCGGATCCTGGATACCAAAACGGGCAGTTCCGCTGCCGGGCTGTTTATCGGATTTGGAACTCAGGGTGAAGGTGATCGCAAAGGGTTCATCCCGGGGGACGATGATGCGCTCGTTGAAGTGGTTGATCTTGGTGAAGGTGTAGCGCGGAGTATTGGAGAGCGGCATGAGCCAGCGCTTGAGTGCATTGAGGCCCGGCTTGGGAACCATGAGCAAGGCTGCTGCAGCCATGGCCACGGTGGCAAGGACCCCCAGGGACCAGGTCCGGTGTCGCGGGTTGGGGAGGGCTCGTTCAAAGTTGCGCCCCTTGGCCTGACGCGCCACCGCCTCCATGGCGGCGGCACGAAGTTCGGGGGAGAGAGACTCTTTGCTCTCCTGCTGGTGCTGCAACTCGACCACTCCGAGCAGGCGGTCGCCGAGGCGGGGAAAGCGCCGGGCTATAAGTCGGGCAAGCTGTGCCTCGTGGCGATGGCCAAAGACCCACCGGTGAATCCAGTAGGGAGCAAACAGGGTGAAGAGCGAGGTGCCGCTGATTAGGATGGCCAGGCGGACGGCGGAAGGAGTGTTCCAGACGCGGTCCAGGCCAAAGACGAGAAGGTAGGAGAAAAAGAGGCCGAAGATCCCAGCCAGAATCGCTTCCGCCACCTTCACCCGCCAGAGGCGTCCACGAAAAGAGACCAGCTGCCTCCTGAGGGTGTCAGGGAGCGGCGCATGCTGTTCCTTGGACTTCGGGGCTTGGTCTGCTGGCATGAATCTGATGTTGCGGAGAAGGAAGCCCTCTCCATTACCGGAGTGTTGCAGAGGACTAACGCGCAATCCAGTTGGAAATTGAAGCCTGGGTCTTACTTTGCCTCCTGAGCAAAGGGGAGGAATCCCTTTCCTGTAGAGCGAAGCCCGGGGTCTTTCCTTGTTGGAAAATCAGGCCAGATAGGGGTTCTTTACAATTTCCTGCCCGATCGTGGTAGACGGGCCGTGCCCCGGTAGGATTTCGGTGTTGGCCGGGAGGGGAAGGAGTTGCTCTCGAATACTGCGGATGAGGAGGTCGTGATCTCCGTGGGGAAAGTCAGTCCGGCCGATGCCTCCGTCGGCGAAGAGGGTATCCCCACCAAAAAGTTTTTGAAAAAGTGCCACGTGGAACACAAAAGAATCGGGCGAGTGTCCGGGTACCGCACGTAGTTCAAATTCAAGATCGGCCAGCGGGAGGGGACTGTTCTCCGTGGCGAGGATGTGCTCCACGGCAAACTCCTCGATCTGGATAGTGAGGCCCCAGGTTCGCAGGAGTCCTTCGAGTTGGAGGTCGCGACTGAACGGTTCCGAGGCGTAGATGGGTATTCCATTCTCGTGAAAGAGGGCGGCATCCTCCACATGATCAAAATGCTGGTGAGTAAGCAACAGACCGGTCGGTTTAACACCTTTTTGTTTGCAGAAGTGAAACATTCCCTCGGGGGCATCTATGGCCACCGCTCCGTTCCCGGTTTCAATGAGATAGCCGTTTGTCTGACAGAAACCGCCGCAGTGAGTGCTGATGTTCATGTGGGGGAAGTTTGAAGTCCGGGGGACCGGTTTTCAAGGTGCATGGATGGCGGATTGAAGTGCGGGCGGTCTAACATGTATTCTATTAGTCTGACCGGACGTGCCTTGCTCAATGACAGGATGCGACTGTGTCCAACAGGTGCCATCCCGGATGGCTGGCAGCTTGTTCCGCAAGAAGATTACCTGATCGGACTTGGGCCGCATACTTCAGATTTCAGGGTATTACCCTCATTTCAGAGGTATTTTTTCCCTACCAGGACAGCTCGGACGTCGCCGATAAAGACCTTGCTGCGGAGTTCGACAGGCAGTCGTTCGTGATCGTCACTGAACCACATGGTGGTGGTTTTCATCTTGTCATACCCAAGGAGGTTTCCTCCGGGGCCAATCTTCTGCAGTTTCAGATCCATCCGGAGGCACTTTAATCCGCGATGAATCTCCCGGCGCAGGACTTTGATGCGCGCGAGGTAGGGACTGGCGAAAGGGTGGAGGACCATGACCGTCTCCTGGCCCACCTTGAGATCGAGACTGCGGATGTAGAGGAAAGCGGAGGCGAGATCGTAGACGGGGGCCTTGCTGAAGGTGAAAGTGGTCTTTTTGGTCTTGGGGGCCTTGCCTTTCCGGTGAGGGGTAGTGACTTCCTTGCTGGTGACGGTTGAGCGGTACCAGTTGTTGGTCTCCCGGCGTTCGTCGGAGTTTGTTTCGATGGCGGCAAACATGGCCGGACGCAGGTCATCCTTCCGGAGAAATGAAGTGAAGTTGCAGTCGTAGGGAAAGAGTCCTTTGGCCACGCCGGTGCTGCCGCCGTAAATTTGAGTGATGATATAGTGAGGGTAACGTGAATCCTTGCGATCGAAGAGAAGGTTCAGATTTCCGGAGTTGATCTTGCCGTCCCAGTTTAACTCGAAGCTCAGGTGGACCGGTTGGAGTTTCTTGAGAAAGGGGCCTGGTTTGCCGGTTGTTACCTCTTTCTGCCATCCGCAGAGCGGGGAAGTGGGGATAACGAGAACAGTCAGGATACAGAGGTAGAGTTTCATGAGTTGATGTTGAGACGGCTTTCCCCCCGAAACATTCAAACAATTGTTTGAACGCGTAAAGTGATGGGACCCTGCAGGTCATCCCTCTCAGTGGGAAGATGGGGTGCCTTGCGCGGGTGACCGGAAAAGCCCGGGCAATTGCCTGCGGGACGAACCGCATCGGGAAACGGGGGGATGGGGAGCATCCGCATGAACTCCGATTCTTCCCATTGGAAGGAATCCTGCGGAGGAGCGGGGTTTCGTCCCTGCACAGGGTCGGGGTGAGTGCGGTCCCCTCAGTTCGATGGCCTGCCGTAGACTTCACCCGGATCGAAGGTGCGTTCCTCCACCGAATCGAGGGTCGATGGATCGCCGGGGGTGACAGTCCGATAGAAGCAGGAGCGGCGTCCGGTGTGGCAGGCTCCCGCGCCTTGTTGGCGAACATAGAGGATGAGAGCGTCCTGGTCGCAGTCGGTGCGGATTTCAAGCACCTTCTGGGTGTGTCCCGAGGTTGCTCCCTTGTGCCAGAGTTCCTGCCTGCTACGGGAGAAGTAGACGGCTTCCCCGAGTTGCAGGGTTCGCCGGAGGGACTCCTCGTTCATCCACGCCATCATGAGAGGTTCCCGGGTCTCTCCATCGATGGCAATGGCGGGGATGAGCCCACTGGAATCGAACTTGGGGCAAAACTCGGAGGTCTCGTCCATGGAGGCCTGGGAGTCGCGGGAGACAAAGGTGATGGTCGCGGGGGAATCCTGTTCGTTCACGGCGGGAGGCTGGAGGGAGGAGGAGCAAAGCGAAAGGCGGAAATGGGCGGAATGATCTCGCGAGCCGGTTTTGATTGCAGGGTGATGAGGGATTCGCTGGATTGGGCCATGGCGGTGACCGCGGCAAGGGCTTTTGAGTTGATGGAAGGGGCCCACCAGTGTGAGCGCCTGGCCCATGCCTTCCTGGTTTCCGGCCCGGCCGGCAGTGGGAAGCGGGACCTGGCGGCCCGGGTGATCGCGATGGTCAATCCGCCCGGGAATTCGGGAGGAACAGATCTCTTTGGTGAACCTGAAGAACCGGTCGCAGGAGCGGGACTGGATGAATTGGAGGGTGAGTTTGTGAGGATCGTCCGTCCCCGCTCACGATCCCGGCGCATTCTCATTGCCGAGATCCGGGAACTGGAGCACTGCATGCATCTCTCCGCCCCGGAGGGGACCTGGAAGGTGGGCGTGATCGCGGATGCGGATCGCATGTTTGACGAAGCGGCCAATGCCTTTCTCAAGACTCTGGAGGAACCTCCGCCAGGGTGTCTCCTTCTTCTGTTGACGGCACATGCGGAAATCCTGCTTCCCACCATTCGTTCCCGCTGCGTGGAGATTGTCCTGCAGTCCACCGCTGACCACCAGATTCTCCAAGAGGACGAGAGCATGGCGTTTGCGGCTATCCTGGCTGGCAGTGCGGACAGGCCCTCCGCCCACGGTGCCCTCTTGCTGAAGGCGGGTTTCGAGTCGCTCCTGGCGGCGCGCAAGGCGGAAATTGAAGAGGCGAATCAGGCAGCGCTGAAGGAGGAAGCTGATGCCTACAAGCAGGCCACGGAAGGGGACTGGTTGGAAGGACGTGAAAAGTATTACGCCGCAATGTCGGCTTCCGAATACCTGGCCGTGCGGTCGGCCCTTGTCGATTGGCTCATTTCCTGGCTGGGGGATGCGGTGCGCCAGAAGGTGGGCGTGAGCGAGTTGGGGTTTCCCCAATATGCCGACCAAACTGCCCGTTTTGCCGGGTGTCAGGAGTTGCACGCACTGCTCCAGAGGATCGATGCCCTGCAGGAACTCCGCGATTTCCTGAATACCAACGTGCCGGAAGGATTGGCGCTTGAGGTGAGTTTTTTGAAGGCCTTCGGGGCATAGCCTCCCCGGATGCCGGTATTCCCTGGATCCTCTCTGCGGCTTGAACACGATCTGACCGGACTGGGTTTCGAAATGGCGGGTGGACGAGAATAAGTCTTTTGCAATCAGTCATTTCATCGCAAATGACGCTCATGGATCGCTTCAAGGACAAGATCGTGGTGGTGACCGGAGCCGGTCGGGGAATCGGGCAGGCCGTGGCCGCTGCCTTCGCTAGGGAGGGTGCGAAAGTGGCCGTTTTGAGTCGCAACGAGCAAAGTTGCGGGCAATCGGCAGCTGCCATCAATGAGGAATATCCAGAGTCGGCCAGGTCCTATGCAGTGGATGTGTCCGATCATGAGGCCATGCAGGAATGCGGCAAGCAAATCGTTGTGGACCTGGGGAGCGTGAACATTCTGGTGAACAATGCGGGGATCACCCGTGATGGTCTCCTGTTACGCATGAGCGATGAGGACTGGGATGCCGTTCTCGATACCAACTTGAAAGGCGCCTTCAATGCCCTGAAGGCCTTTCAGCGCACCCTGATGAAGGCGGATGATGCACGCATCATCAACGTCAGCTCGGTCATAGGAATCATCGGCAACGCAGGCCAGGCCAACTATGCGGCCTCGAAGGCGGGTTTGATCGGGTTTACAAAGTCAATGGCGCGTGAGCTGGCTCCGCGCAAGGTGACCTGCAACGCCATCGCACCGGGTTTCATCCGGACTGACATGACGGAGATGCTGGGAGAGAAGATTCAGGAGGAGATCCTCAAGATCGTCCCCCTCAAGGACATGGGCGAGGTGGAGGAGATCGCCAACCTGGCTCTCTATCTCGCCAGTCCGGAAGCCCGCTACATAACCGGGCAGGTCATTGCCATTGATGGCGGCATGACAATGTGATTCGTCCCTGGATCAGGATGGCGGTAGCGCGCCACATCCGGGCTCCGGACCGGACTTCATCTTCCCCGGTGGGTCCAGTTTGCCGTTAACGGCAGGGGAAGCCCCTTTCTTGGGCGCTGAATCCAGTCCCGCTGGGAAGTCTATCGGGAGCCCTCGTAGGGCATGGCCTGTTCCGCGTCCACGCACTCCATAAGCCAACTGAAGAGTTTCCGGACCTCGTCGTCGTCGCTCCGGACGGCATCGAGGGCGGCCCAGTCAATATGATCGCGCAGTTGCGGGCTTGCGATGCGCCGCACATCGAAGCGTTCCATGAGAGCTTCAGTCTCGCGGGGTTGGGCGGTCAGGATGTGTTCCGGGCCAGGCAGGTCGTCGAGCACTTCGGCTGTCAGGCCGAAGGTGGTCACTCCGATTCCGAAGCGGTTGCTGAGTTGGCGGAGGGCGTCGGCAAGGGCTTCATCCTCGATGGGTCCGGCATAGAAGAGTTCCCCACCCTGGCACCATGCGCTCACGCTGAGGGCCTGGAAGAACTCTTCCCGGAATAGTTCGTAATTGGGCAGGAGCCTGAGGGTGACTGACTGCAGGCGGTAGGGGGGGAGGCCGAGACCACGCTTCAGGGCGAAGGTTTGATGATCAAGGGCCAGGCCCTGATCAACGGGTTCGCCAGCTTCCCAATCCACTATAACCATATCGGGAAATTTCCAGAGGTTGCCAAACGGCGAGTCCCTTGCCAGCGCGGCACGGAAGGCATAGGTGAACCGTCCGTTGATCTCGCAATAACGGGTAGCGGCCGCCCGGAACTTCCGGATGCGTTGCAGGGCGTGATTGACCGCGCCCTGGTCGCCGGCAAAGTCATCAAGGCGGCCTTGTGTCATTGAAAGCAGGTCCTGCGCCCCGGCCAGTGCTGGGACTGGAGCGGTACGTCGATAGTACCCCTGGCCCTTTTCCACCTTCGCGATGGGCGATGCCGGGTCGCAGGACATGATTGAAAAGTGATAACGCAGCGAGGCGTCGGAGTAGTCGCCTTCCAACCGCAGGCGAACCAGACGAATCAACTCGGTACCCTTGGTGGCCTCTGTGGGACTCGAAGGGAGGATATTTGGCAGAATATCGGTCAGTTGCTGGCGGAGACTCATGACGGATCAGACGATCGAGCGTTGGGCGCTATCCAAGTCCCCGGATTGAGTGAGTCGCAAGCAACAATCCGCTGGTTTCGTAAAAATTTTTCCAAATCGTGAACAAGGTCCCGCTTATTAACACAAAGTCCGTTGATACTCTCAAAATACCGGATATTACCCCCTTGGAATTCACTGGGTATCAACAGTGATTTTTCCGAATAAAGAGGCGATCCTTGACGTCTCATCTCCGCAACTGCGAGATTTCCAGCATGAATTCCGCCCCGTCAAAAATTTTCGCTCTGACCGCTGTAGTGACCTTGAGTGTGTTCTCGAGTTCAGGGCAGGAGGCACAACCGCCAGCGGACACGCTCCTGAAGACGGCTCGCTATGTGGCAACGTTGCAGCATCAGTCCTTGAAGGGGCACATCCGTAAGAACGAGATCAAGTTTCCGGTGGGCCTCTACATGCGGGGTCAGGAAATCCAGCTCAGTTACACCCAGCCCGAGGGGAAGAAGGATGTGCGGTTCCACATGCGTCTGAACGAGAAGCGTTATGACTTGTTTGACGTACTGGAAGGAGGAAAAACCGTGCGTTTCCCGGAAGCCAAACTGAGCAAGGCGATCGGGGGAACGGATCTTTCCTACGAGGATCTCGCCATGCGGTTTCTCTACTGGCCGAACGGTATTGTTGACGGCATCCAGAAAATCAAGGGACAGGAGTGCTGGGTAGTGCGCCTGGTGAATCCGACGCAGGCGGGGCACTATGCACAGGTCCGGGTGTGGGTGCACAAGAAATCGCAGGCACTCATGCAGGTGGTTGGATACAATGCGGACGGACGGCCGCTCAAGAGATTTACCGTCACCGATGTCATGAAGGTGGGGGACGCCTATACCCTGCGACGCATGCGGGTCGATACGGTGGATCCGGTGGGAAACCGGGTGGTGGGAATGACGTATCTTGAGTTTGACAAGCCCAAGGCGACCGGCCCCAAGCCGGGAGGGCTGCGTTAGCAGGGGTGTTCGGTCGCTGAAAAGGAGGGGGATCCCCGGGTGAAATTCGATCTGCACGGTCCGGCGCCGGGGGTCCAGGTCCCTGCCGAGGTCGGGTCACTACCAATTCTTCGTTACAGGAGCGCCCGTTCCCCGTAATGAGTTGTGCCATGCGGAGATCGGTGAAGGAGGTGCTCGACGGAACGGAAGCCGCGAAGGGTTTGACCGTGCAGGGATGGGTTCGAACGAGGCGCGATTCCAGGGATTTTTCGTTCCTTGAGATCAATGACGGCACTTGTCTTGGTAGCTTGCAGGTCATTGCCGATGCCGGTATCGAGGGCTATGACCAGGTCCAGAGCATGACCACAGGTGCTTCAGTGAGGGTGGGGGGGAACCTGGTGAACTCGCCGGGTAAAGGGCAGAAGTGGGAAATGCAGGCGACTTCGGTGGAGTTGGTCGGCACTGCTCCGGAAGATTACCCCCTGCAAAAGAAACGCCATGGACCGGAATTCCTCCGGGAGATGGCTCACCTGCGTCCCCGCACAAATCTCTTCGGAGCGGTCTTTCGCACGCGCAGCCGGCTGGCTCATGCGGTTCATCGCTTTTTCGAGGAGCGGGATTTTGTCTACGTGCACACGCCGATTATCACGGCCAACGACTGCGAAGGAGCAGGGGAGATGTTTCAGGTCACAACCCAGCCCGACGGGGGCAGTGACCAGGAGGACTTCTTCGGGAAGACCACTCACCTTACCGTGAGTGGTCAGCTTGAGGGTGAGACCTTTGCGTGCGCTCTGACAAATATCTACACCTTTGGACCGACGTTCCGTGCCGAGAACTCGCATACTTCGCGACATGCATCGGAGTTCTGGATGATCGAGCCCGAGATGGCCTTCTGCAATCTGGAAGGGGACATGGACCTGGCGGAGGAGTTTGTGAAGGAACTCACCCGTGAGATCCTGGAGGGACCCAATGACGATTTCGGGCTCTTTTCCAGATTCGTCGACAAGGGACTGGAGGAGAGGCTTCGCTGCATTGTGGACCGCCCCTTTGCCCGGCTCAGTTACACTGAAGCGGTAGAGATTCTGGAAAAATCGGGCCAGAGCTTCGATTATCCGGTGGGTTGGGGGGAGAATCTGCAGTCCGAGCATGAGCGCTATCTCACTGAGGAGCACTGCAAGTCCCCCGTGACGGTTTACGACTATCCTGAGGCCATCAAGCCGTTCTACATGCGGCGCAACGATGATGGGAAGACGGTGGCGGCCATGGATGTCCTGGTTCCGGGCATCGGGGAGATCGTAGGCGGCAGCCAGCGTGAGGAACGTCTCGAAGCTCTGCGCAAGACCATGAGCAAGGAAGGCTTGAGCGAGGAGGCCTACGGATGGTATCTGGACCTGCGTCGCTTTGGCACGGTCCCCCATGCGGGTTTTGGGCTGGGCTTTGAACGCATGCTCATGATGGTGACCGGGGTGCAGAATATACGGGACGTGATTCCTTATCCCCGGACGCCGGGCGTGTGCGGTCCGTAGGACAACTCCGGGAGGTCCCCCGGCTTGAGGAAGATTCCCGGCCGGTTATTCGGCCCAGTCCCGGAAGGATTGCGCCTAAGCAGGACCTGAAGCCAGTAACGCTTCATTCGATCCGGTCGATCACGATGATTCCCGTTTCGCCGAAGGCAGATTCGGTGGTGAGAGCGGGCAGGGCCTCTTCCAATGGGATGGTACGACTGATCAATTGTGCCGGATCCAGTGATCCCTGCGCAATGAGGGCAAGGAGCTCGTGGTAGTGATGGGCCTGCATTCCGTGACTGCCGTAAAGTTCCAGTTCCCTGGACACGATCCGGTCGAAGGGAACGATCGATCGGGAGTCCTCTCCGGTCATGAGGCCGACCTGGACATGCCGGCCACGGGGTTGCAGGCAATTGATCGAGTTGGTGGCGGTTATGGAGCTGCCTAGGGCATCAATGGAGCTGCGGGCGCCACCTCCCGTGAGATCGATAACGGCAGTGCAGACGTCCTCGCTGGAGGCGTCCACGGTTTCCAGGGCTCCCAGTTGCCGCGCACGAGAGAGTTTTGCGGGATCGATGTCGATCGCGATGGGCCGGGCTCCAAGTGCGCTTGCGATCATTATGGCGGAGAGTCCCACCCCACCACAGCCGTGCACCGCCAGCCAGTCTCCGGCCCGGACCCGGGCCTGGTGGGCCACCGCGCGGTAGGAGGTCGCCAGACGGCATCCCAGGCTGGCGGCCGCGGTGAAGTCGAGATCCTCCGGGAGTCGCACCAGATTTTCCTCGGCATGCTCCAGCATGACGAACCGGGCGAAGGAGCCCCAGGCATTGAAGCCTGGTTGAAACTGATCGGGACAGACCTGCTGGTCGCCGGCTTCACAGAAGCGGCACTTTCCACAACCACAGACGAAGGGAGCAGTTACCCGGTCGCCGGGCTTCCAGTTGATCACTCGGTTGCCGACCTCCTCGATGATGCCAGCGAATTCGTGACCGGGAACGTGGGGGACATGGATGTCGGGATCATGGCCCATCCAGCCGTGCCAGTCGCTCCGGCAAACTCCGGTGGCTTCGACCCGAATCACGACCCCGGTCGGAGTTGGGGCAGGGTCTGGAACGGTTTCGACCGTCAGTTGGCCCTGGAATTCCCGGAAGAGGGCAGCCTTCATGGGACTGGGGAGAGGGTTTCAGGCTCAGTCCGCAGCCCTGGGAGCCTTGAACTGAGGAGTTCAGTCCGGCTATTTCGCGCCGGTGATCATAGTCTTAAAGGCCGTGGCATGGGCTGACACGGTGGCTTTGGGGCCAGTGAATTTGGCAAAAACCGCTCCCTCCTTGCCCTCAATGATGGCACCCAGGAGGGCATATCCAGGCTTCTCGATCACCGGTCCACGCGGAGGACCCGCTTTGAACGTTCCCTCCGCGGAAACAAAGGTGACTGGGATTTTCCCGGCTTTTGCCTTTTCGGTCTTTGCCTTGATCGCTGCCTTCGGTTCCGTGAACTGCCCAAACCAGCGGTCCACATTGGCCTGCACTCCACCGCCTCCCCGGGGACCAAAGTAGAAGAAGACAATCTCGCCCTCGGCAGCATCGACTCCAACCCTGAGTTGGGCCTTTCGCATGAAGGAGGCCGGTTTAACCGAAACAAATTCCTTGGGTCCAGCGAAGGTTATGCCGGCGACCTTGAACTCTCCCGCATTTGCCGGGGAGCAAAGGAGCAAAAGGGAGATGAGGAGAAGGGAGTTGAGGAGCTTCATGGCGTTTCCCTACCGGCTGGGGCGGAGGTGGTCAAAGAAAGAAGGGAGATTTCCCCGCAGGAACAGCGATCGCCGCCCCGAATTCCAGATCATTTGGAAATGTGTATTTTCAAGGGAAAGATCTGTCTTTGCCGGTAGTGGAAAGAACCGCCCTCCAGGGATCGTTAACTAACCTCCAATCATCCCTGCAGGCTCCCTGAGCCAGAGAGGCCTTTCGGCTTCTCGACAAAAAAGCTTTCAAGGCGTGTTTGGTATGGACCACCTTAGTCCCCGGCCAGACGGCTCCCCAAGGTCTGTTGAGTCGCTGAAAACATCTCATTCCAGGCAAAACGCAATCTCAATTAAACAACACGAAATCATGGAAGATTCCATTCAATCCGACCGGAGGAAATTCCTCAAAACAAGCGGAGTGGCCGCGGCCGCTGCTTCACTGCCTGTGGCATCCTATGCACAGGTGGAAGGTAAAAGTGAAATCAAGGTGGCCCTGGTGGGTTGTGGAGGACGCGGGACCGGAGCGGTGTCGCAGACTCTCAACGTGGAAGGGGCCAAACTGGTTGCAGTTGCAGACGCCTTTGCGGACAAGACCCAGGGTGTGATCAATAACATCAAGGGTCGCTTCAAGGAGAAGGTCGATGTGCCTGCCGACCGTATGTTCCATGGCTTCGACGCCTACAAGAAGGCTATTGAGTTTGCGGACATGGTGATCCTGACCACCCCTCCAGGATTTCGCCCTGAGATGTTCGAGTATGCCGTTTCCAGAGGGAAACATGTCTTCATGGAGAAGCCTGTGGCAACGGATGCGACAGGCATTCGCCGCGTCATTGCGGCAGCCAAGGAGGCGGACGCCAAGAAGCTCAAGGTAGTCTGCGGTCTCCAGCGCCGCTATCAGAAGACCTACACCGCTACGCACCAGGAGGTGATGGAAGGCCGTATTGGCAAGGTGCTGGGAAGCCAGGTCTACTGGAACGGCGGCGGGGTGTGGGTTCGTCCGCGCCAGGAGAAGCAGACTGAAATGGAATACCAGATGAGGAACTGGTACTACTTCAATTGGCTTTGCGGTGACCACATCACCGAACAGCACGTCCACAATCTCGATGTGGCCAACTGGTTCATGGGAGGTCCTCCCACCGTGGCCCAGGGTATGGGTGGTCGGCAGCGCAGGATCGGTCCGGATTTCGGGGAGATTTTCGATCACCATTATGTTGAGTTGCAGTATGAGGGAGGTGGCTACACCAATTCGCAGTGTCGCCACCAGAGGGGCTGCATGAACCGGGTGACCGAGGTAATCATCGGGGAGAAGGGCCGCGCCTATCCGGGGCGCATTGCCGACAATGACGGTAAGATCATCTGGAAACTCAAGGAAAAGGGAAAGAACCCTTACCAGGTAGAGCACGATGAACTGCACCGCCATATCCGCGGGGATATCGCCATCAACAATGCATATTACACGGCGGAGAGTACGATGACCTCCATCATCGGTCGAATGGCTACCTACTCCGGGAAGGAGCTCAAGTGGGATGATGCGATTAATTCGGAGGTCAGCATCATGCCTAAGAATTTTGCATGGGATGCTGACCCGGGACCGAAGATCGATCCTGACACCGGACTGTATCCCTGTCCCCTTCCGGGAATAACCAAGGTGGCTTGACGGGAAGGAAAAATGACTCTGCAGAAGCCGGGCCTCTGGCCCGGCTTCTTTTGTTTGCAGGCAGCGGCAACGACGAATCGCAGCATCCAGAGGCCGTCCAGTTCCTCACGAAAAGGAATGCAGGCGCGGTGTGGCTCGGGAATGAAGCAACAGGTCCGCCGGCCCTGTTACGCGAGAATCTCCTTTACCACCCGACCATGGACATCGGTTAAACGGAAGTCGCGGCCGTCATGACGATAGGTGAGTTTCTCGTGGTCGAGGCCCAGCTGGTGAAGGATGGTGGCGTGGAGGTCATGCATGTGCACCTCGCCCTCCACGGCGTGATGGCCATAGGCATCGGTGTTGCCATAGGCCATTCCCGGCTTGAACCCGCCCCCGGCCAGCCAGACGGTGAAGCCGTCAGGGTTGTGGTCGCGGCCGGTCCCCTTGTCCTGGGCATAGGGTGTGCGCCCGAATTCGCTGCCCCACCAGACAATGGTGTCTTCCAGAAGGCCCCGTTGCTTGAGGTCCTTGAGCAACCCGGCAACCGGCTTGTCAGTCGCCCGTGCGTGCTCGATGTGCTTGGGCATATTGGAGTGCTGGTCCCAGGCCGGGTTGTTCGAGTTGTCGGTGTAGTTCACCTGTATGTAGCGCACACCCGCCTCGCTCAGGCGGCGCGCGCGCAGGCAGTAGCGACCGAAGTTGTCCGTGTCCTTCTCGCCGATGCCATACATGGCAAGGGTGTCCGGGCTTTCCTTGGACAGGTCGAGGATGTCCGGTGCCTTGTTCTGCATGCGCCAGGCAAGCTCAAAGGAATTGAGGACGGCCTCCAGCCTGTCGTCCCCGGGTGCACGTGATGCCTGCTCGGCATTGATCTTGCGCAGCAACTCAAATTGCTTGCGCTGTTGGACCGGGTCGGCGCCAGGGGCGGTGATGTTCTTGATGGTGGCATCCTTGGCCGGGATGCCCGCGCGACCCAAGGGCGTGCCCTGGTAGGCGGCCGGCAAAAACGCGTTACTGTAATTGCGCGGTCCGCCATTGCCCATGGAAGGGCCGATGCTGAGAAACCCGGGAAGGTTCTGGTTCTCGGTGCCGAGGCCGTAATTTGCCCATGAACCCATGCTTGGCCGGATAGAGTTAATCGTGCCGGTGTGCAGGAAGAGGGTGCTGGGCCCGTGTGCCACTCCCTCGGTGTGCATGCCCTTGAGGATGCACAGGTCATCAACGTGCCTGGCGGTATGGGGAAAGAGCTCGCTGACCGGTTGTCCGCACTGGCCGTAATCCTTGAATTTCCAGAGCGGCTTCATGACCCGGTGCTCGACGATCTTGCGCGTCTTGGCCAGCGTTCGCGCGTCATCGAAACGGATCATCTTGCCGTCATCACGGAAGAGGTTCTCCTTGTAGTCGTAGGAGTCCACATGGCTTACGCCGCCGGCCATGAAGATGAAGATGACACGCTTGGCCCCGGGCGCGTGGTGCAGCATCTTTGGCCTGAGCGGGTTGCCCGCTGCCATCGCCTCCCGGTGTGCCATGGCCCCCATGGCAAGGCCGCCAAACCCGCAGGCCATGTTGCGCAGTGCGCTTCGGCGGGAAATGTGGGGTTCGGGTTGCATGCTGGTGGTTTAGCGGCTTGGCGATGAAGTCAGCGTGAATCTAACAATTTTTGGAGGGATCATCAAGTCCGCCCTAGTTCAGGTAGCGGAAATCTAGGCTGGAGAACAGGCTCTGGAAGACATGGGTCCATGCGTTTCCCGGGTCCTTTGTCTCTTCCAGGAAACGCAAAATGATCTGCTCTTCCTGGAGGGTTGGGTTGCGCCCGAGTGCAAGTTGATAG
>Ga0310342_100000363_pt1 | contig 24785 bp, 21 predicted proteins | sample S15DNA20500_MG_FD_206155 | JGI IMG/M metagenome (GOLD analysis project Ga0310342, IMG submission 206155) | Marine microbial communities from station ALOHA, North Pacific Subtropical Gyre - S1503-DNA-20-500_MG | ecosystem: Environmental > Aquatic > Marine > Oceanic | place: Pacific Ocean: North...
GATCGGCGACAACGAGGGCAACGGCATCCCCCAGACGCCGATCTACGAGCTCAAGAAGGGTGGCTACTACGGCTTCGAGCCCACCATGACGCCCAACGGCTACAAGTGGGTGGTCGATCCGATCTGCTGGTTGCCGCATGACTTCGACCGCTCCGCCGGCGGCCAGAACTGGGTGACGAGCGAAGCCTGGGGCCCCATGAAGGGAGCCCTGCTGCATACATCCTACGGCCACTGCTCCCTCTACCGGATCCTGCTCGACGAGGTCAATGGACAGCTGCAGGGCCTGGCAACGAAATTCCCGCTTCGCTTCGAGAGCGGCATCATGCGAAGCCGCTTCCACCCAGGTGACGGACAGCTCTACCTCTGCGGCCTGCGGGGCTACGACACCAACGCGGTGCGCGATGGCGGCTTCTACCGGGTCCGCTATACCGGCAGGCCGCTGCGCATGCCCACCGGCTGGAAGACACGCCCCGGGGGCGTCGACATCAGCTTCGGCTGCGACCTTGACGTCGAATACTCCGGCGAGCCAAGCCGCTGGAGCGGCCAATGGTACGACATTCCCAAGGCGACGCCACGGGAGAAAAAACGCGCGAAAACGAAGCTGCCGATCACTGCCGTGAAGGTGCTGCCGGACAGGCGTACCGTCTCGATCGACATCAGGAACTTCGGGCCCGCCACCAACATCTCGTTTCGCTACAGGCTGAAGGCGGCGGATGGAACGATGCTGCGCGGCGAGCTGCACGGCACGGTAAACCGCGTACCTGGAAAGGACAGGTAGGAGGCATGAGTGCACCCACGACAGGAAGGGCGCTTGTCGGTGTTTCGGCCTGCCTGCTCGGCGAGGAGGTACGCTATGATGGCGACCACAAGCTCGATGGGTTCATCTCCGGCCCGCTGGCGCAGGCCGTGGAACTCAGGCCGGTCTGTCCCGAGGTGGACATCGGCCTGGGGGTGCCGCGCGAGCCCATCAAGCTGGCGCGCCGCGGCGATGACCTGCGCCTGGTCGCCAGCGAGAGCGGAACCGATCTCACCGCCGCCATGCGAAGCTACGCCGAGGCGAAGGTTCAAGAGCTCGACGCGGCCGGGATCTGCGGCTACGTGCTGAAGTCACGCTCACCGAGCTGCGGCCTTGGAAGCGTTCCGATCGACGGCGCCGAGATAGGCGACGGCCTCTTCGCCGCAGCGCTCAGCAAGCTCTGCGAACTGCTTCCGCTCGTCGAGGAGACCGGGCTCAATGGCAATGACAGCCGCGAGGTGTTTCTCGCCCGGGTGCTGGCCTACAGGAGGCTTCGCGACCTCTTCGACGGGGAGTGGACGATCACCGAACTCGTCGAGCACCACACCCGCCAGGAGCTGCTCCTCATGGCGCAGTCCCCCGAGCTCTATTCGGAGCTGGGGAGGCTCGTCGCCGACGCGGCCGGCCGGGACCCTGACGAGGTGGAGAGCTTCTACAGGCATCTCACGATGAAGGCCTTCAGAGAAAAAACTGACGCCGGGCAACATTCGACCGCCTTGTCGCATATGCAGGGCTACCTGCGGGACCGGGCCCCTGGAGAAGATTACGGTGAGCTGGAAAGAAAAATCGGGCTGTTTTGCGATGGCGAAGGAAGCCTGGCTGGGGTGCTCGATGATTTCCGCCACCTGGTAAAAAAACACTCCGTTGACTATCTCGCTGAGCAGGTTTACCTCGAACCCCAACCGATCGAGCTGCTTGAGCTGAAAGACAACCAGGAGGACTCCCCCGATGCTGCGCAAGGGTGACAAGGCGCCCGGCTTTCAACTGGCCGACCAGGACGGCGAGCGGATCAAGCTCTCCGAACTGCTCGAAGAGGGACCGATCATTCTCTACTTCTACCCCAAGGACTTCACCTCGGTCTGTACCCGGCAGGCCTGCATGGTACGGGACTCCCATGAGCGTATCGAGGCGGCGGGGCTGCGAGTCATCGGGATCAACTCGGAGAAGGGCGAAAAGCACGGGCGGTTTCGGGAGCATCATGGTCTCCCCTTTCGCCTGCTCGTCGACCCCAGGCGCGAGGTGGCGCGCGCCTACGAGGCCATCGGCCTCTTCGGACTCTACACCGCGAGGGTCTCCTACCTCATCGACTCCGACGGCGTGGTCATGGATTCGGTCCGCGCCGACCTGCGCCTGGCGCCACACGAACGATTCATCGGCAGGGCCCTCGGGGAGCGGGATCAGAGCTGAGAGCCCGGCTTCCCGAGCAGATGGCGCAAGGCATCCTCGAGCTCCGTGTGGGCGAACTCAAACCCGCTCTCGGCGAGAGCCTTCGGGGTGACCCTGGCGCTGCACAAGAGGAGCGCCTCGGCCATCTCACCGAAAACCGCCCGCGCCGCGAAGGCCGGCAGGGGAAACATCGTCGGCCGGCGCAGCACCCTGCCGAGCGTCTTCGTGAAGACCTTGTTGATGACCGCTCCGGGGGCCACGGCATTGACCGCACCGCTGATGGATTCGTCCTCGATGCAGTGAACGATCACCGCGGCGAGATCGTCGATGGAGATCCAACTCATGTACTGATCGCCGTCGCCCACCTTGCCGCCGGCACCCATTTTAAAGGGAAACAGCATCTTCTTGAGAGCTCCCCCAGCGGGGCTGAGGACGATGCCGATACGCAGCCTGACGACCCGGATGCCGGCATCTGCGGCGGCGACGGTCGCAGCCTCCCATTCGCGGCAGACATCGGGAAGAAATCCCTCACCGGCGGAAGAATCCTCGGTGAGAGTCTCATCCCCCCGATCACCGTAATAGCCGATCGCCGAGGCGCAAACGAGCACCTTCGGCGGCCTGGACATCTCAGCCAGCTTCTCGCACAGGAGCTTTGTTCCATCGACCCGGCTCTGGCGAATCCTCTCCTTGCGCAGGGCGTTCCACCTCGCCGCTACGTTCTCTCCGGCAAGGTGGACAACCGCCCCGGCGCCGTCGAGGGCCGCGGCATCGAGCTCGCCCTCCACCGGATCCCAGGGAACGAGATCCCGTCTCGACCACATGTCACCACCGCCGACATCAGAGTGTTTGCGCACGAGCCTCGCCACCTCATGCCCTCCGGACTCCAGGAGCGGCAGCAACTCGGAGCCCACCAGTCCGCCGGCTCCCGAAACGATGATCTTTGACATTCGCGATCCTCCCGCCTGAATGATACCCCCAACTCACCCTCGCTCGAACAGGATGTCGTGAAAACGCGGAGCGAAAACCGAGGCGGCAAAACCCTCTCATGAAGCGGGAAACGGGTTATATCGGCCCTGGTTCCGGTCTTTTCCCCCACGCCCGATGGAAATACCTTGAAGGACTCCTCCCCTCACAGTTACGGTGGTTGTGGTTGGTAATAACTCCAGGAGAATTCAGATGAGCAGTATTCCTCGCGCTCTTGCCATATTGACGGTTTTGATCCTGTTTGTCGTTTCGACGCTCGCTCCGGCGGCGCCCCAGGTCAGACCCCCTCTGCCTCCCGGCCTCAAGGGGAAAGATCTCGAGAAGCTCAGGAGAAGCGTCAACAACAACAACAAGAAGCGGCAGGAGGAGTACGAGAGAAAGAAGAAGGAAGAAGAGAATCGCTACCACGTGGTCCAGATCGGCCTGAAATTCGAGGTCGTCCAGAAGAAGAACATCGCCGCGCTCAAAAAGAGCGCCCCCGGGAAATACAAGGCGCAGTTGAGTGAATACACCAAGGCGCGCTCCGAGGCCAAGGAGAAGGGCGAGAAGTTCAAAGGACTCAAGCCCCCGAGCACGGTCTTCAAGGTCCTCACCAGGAAGGGCTACAAGAAGGAAAAAGACGCCAAGCTCAACGCCGGCAAGCTGCAGCGCCAGGTAGACTCAAAACGCAAGAAGTGATGTCTGAAGGGACATCTTCGAGAGCGCCGCCCCTGTTTTTAAACGACGGGTGTCGCCCTTGATTCCAGGAGAATCCGGATGAAACGCGGCTCTTCAACTCTGCTCACTCTCGCGCTCCTGCTCCTCTTCTGCGCTTCGACGCTCGCCTCCGGCGCGCTGCGGGACAGGCCGCCGAGACCGCCGAAGCCCCCGAGCGTTAAAGGCAAGGGCATCGGGAAGCTCGGCAAAGGCATCCTGAAATCGAGGAGGGGCCGTGGAGGCAGGAAGAACTCCAGGTCCAAGTCCAGGAAGCAAGCTGAGAAGAAAAAAAAGGAAGAAGAGAACCGCTACCACGTGGTGCAGATCGGCCTGAAATTCGAGGTCGTCCAGAAGAAGAACCTCGCCTCGCTCAAGAAAAGCGCTCCCAGGAAATACAAAGCTCAGATGAGCGCGTACGAAAAAGCCCAGCGAAAGGGCCGGGGCTCCAAAGCACCCAAGCCTCCCTCCACCGTCTTCAAGGTTCTCACCGACAAGGGCTACAAGACGCAGAAAGAGGCCCGGGCCAACGCCCAGCGCCTGCAGCGCAAGGTAGACTCAAAACGCAAGAGGTGAGGTCGCCCGCCTGCGACGTCAGCGCCCCGGGCTATACCGACGACAACGGAAGACCTCATCACACCCTGCTGCGTGGCGAGTTGTAGAGATGATAACCGCCTCCAGACATTTGCCGCAGAACGGCGGCGGCTGTATTATCTTCGCATGTCATTGGAAGAATACCTCGATCCCCAGGGCTGCCCTGCCGAACGTCCGCGGCTGGAGGATATGCACACCTCCACCTCGACGCTGCACGATGGAATAGACAAGGCGATTCGCTCGAGCGGAACGCCCTACCTCAATCCTGAGGGCAAGACCCTGCAGCTGGACCTGCTGGGCTCCCCCAATATGGTCGCCTGGCAGGAAAGCAAGCTCGCCGCGATGTTTGAGGATGAGTGCTGGTCGGGGCTTCCGCAGGTCTACGCCCGCTACGGCACCGAGACGACCGCCCGGCTGCTGGGCGAGGTCAGGAAGCTCGAGGGAGCCCGGGCCGCCGTGCTCACCGACTGCGGCATGCAGGCCTGCGCCCTGCTCTTTGACGTGCTCGTCGAGAATGGAGCCCATGCGATCATCATGCGCCAGAGCTACAACAAGACCCGGCTCTACCTGCAGAAGCTCTGCGAACGGGTCGAGGCCGAGTTCACGCTCATGGACGATGGCGACTACGAGGCTCTCGAGGCGGCCATCAAGGAGAACACCTGCCTCATCTTCGCCGAGACCTATACCAACCCGCTGATGCGGGCCCTCGATCCGGCGCGCATGGGAAGCCTTGTCCTGGAGAAACGCGCCGCCGGCTGCCCGAGGCTGCGCCTGATCGTCGACAACACCATAGCTACCCCCTGGGGTCCATCGAAGCCCCTGCTGGCCCAGGATGGAGTTGACTTCGTCGTCGCCTCCGGGACCAAGGCGCTCGGCGGACAGGACCGGGACCTCTGGGGCTATGTCGCCTCCGACAATACCGAGACCCTCAACCAGGTGATGGACCTGCAGGCCATGCGAGGCGGCATCCTCGACTGGAGAAGGGCGGAGGCCCTGCTGGAAAAACTACCCGAGGCCGAGGCTGCCTATGAGGGCCGCTGCGCGGGCGCCGTGAAGGTCGCGGAAATGCTGGTCTCCCATCCCCGGGTCTCGGAGGTCTTCCATCCAGCGCTCGAAGGCCACGTCGACAGCGCGGTCATCGCTTCTCACTACAGGCTGCCGGGCTCGCTGCTCAGCTTCCGCCTCGAGGGCGCCGACGAGGAGCAGACGAAGCGATTTTGCGACGTCCTGGCGACCTGCGTGATCCTGCGCTACGCGCTGAGCTTTGACGGCCTCGCCACCAAGCTCAACCATCACGGAACGGTCTCGGAATACTTTACCCCGCCAGAAGAGCTCGGCCGGCTGGGGATTGACCGGCTGGTGAGAATCGGCATAGGCCTGGAAGAAGCCGACGACCTCATCGCCTGCCTCAACTGGGCCCTCTGGCACCATGAGGGGGTAAGCGCTGATGACCTCGATAGCTGGAGAGAATCAAGAAGCCGGGACCTGGGCATTTACCCCGGAGAGAAAGACGATTAGAATCCGGATCGAAAGAACTACTGAGAAAACCACGGCAAAGCGACCCGGGTGAAGTTTACGGAAATACAATGAGCCAACTCGTACTGCAGTATGAAGACATGTATCGGCTGACCCACGCCCACCGGCGCAAAGGGATCCTGGGCGCCGTCCTCAGCGTGCTGGATGGAGCCCGCTACGACGAAGACTACGACATGATCGCGATGTTCTTCTTCAGCCTTCAATCAAAAGAAGACCATGACCAGGGAAAATCCCTGGGAAGCGATGAGTGCTTCTGGACCGAGGTCCTCCTCTCCCGCCAGCTCGCCGAGACCGATGGCTGGAAGAAGCTCGGCAAGAAAGCCAAGCTCAAGGTAATGTTCCACCACGCGGTCGAGAGCCTGAAGGAAGCCCGGCGCAAGCTCCGGCAGGTCACCCTGCACTGGACACCGGGCAGCGGCATGGAGAAGGGACCCGCGGTCGACCCCTCTGAAATCGACTTCCCCGGCATGGAGCCGATCATCATCGATTTCGAGCCAAGCGATGACTTGCGCTTCCTGGCAAGGACCGGGGCCGGTCTCTAGCGGGGCTTATCCGGCCACACCCAGCTTCCTTCGAATCGCGGCAAGAGGCTCCTCGAGCGAACGGGGGTCCGACCGCGCCAGGCTCTTGCCGTCATAGAGGACCTCCCCCTCCACCACGGTGAGCACGACATCCCTCGCCGATGCCGAGTAGAGCACCGTGGCCTCAACGTCCAGGACAGGCTGGAGATGAGGAGCGTCCAGGCCCACGGCGCAGAGATCGGCGAGCTTCCCCGCCTCGAGCGAGCCGATGTCGCCGGCGAGTCCGAGGGCCTCGGCGCCCCCAAGGGTCATGAGCCGCAGAAAGGCACCGGCCGACGGATAGTCCTCTTCGCGCCCGGCGCGCTGGAGCAGGGCGGCGAACCGGGCCTCCTCCAGCAGGTCGCAGGTATTATTGCAGAGCACCCCATCGCTTCCCAGCCCCACCCGTATCCCCTCCGCCAGCATGGCCCCCAGCGGGGCGGCTCCATGAGCCAGCTTGGCGTTGGATTTCGGACAATGAGCGATGCCGGCTCCCGAGGCGGCGATTCGCCGCAGATCATCCGCATCGCAATCGATACAATGGGCCAGGAGGGGAGCGGTTGCCAGCAGGCCGATTTCCTCGAAATACCCGATCGTCGAAACTCCAAGCGGCTCGACCTCGATGTCCCGGCTCCTGAGATAGTCAGCGAAAGGCCCCGAGGCGTTCCTGACAAAGGCGCCCTCGGCCGCCGACTCGGCGGCATGCACCGAGACCGGATATCCCTCGGCCCGGGCGAACTCCGCCAGCAACTTGAACAGTCGCGTCGAGACCGTATAGGGGGCGTGGGGAGAGATGCCGATGGTTACGCGGTCCGCCCCCGCGGCTCGATGCGACTCGAGCTTGTCCCGCAGACCCGCCAGGCTCTCCTCGGCCCGGGAGGGATCCGGTCCGAAAACCTCCTGGTAGAGAACGGCCCGCGCGCCGCCTTCTCTCAGCGCTGCCAGTGACACGCCGGCATCGGCGATATCAGCGATGGTGGTAATCCCCGCGGAGATGGCCTCGACAACACCGAGACGAGACGAGCAGAGGAGATCGTCTTCATCCAGGGTCTCGTACTTTGTCTCGGTCAGCTTCCGAATCCAGGCGAAGAAGTCCTGCTCCTCGAGAAAACCGCGCAAGGCGGTCAATTCCAGGTGGGCGTGGGTATTCACCAGTCCAGGCAGCAGAGCCGCAGGTCCCAGGTCGAGCCGTCGGGCAGCTTCGCCGCCTGGAAGCTCAGCGGCAAGCCCGACCGCGTGGATGCGGCCAGCGCGCACATCCACCGCCCCATCGCGCAATGGAGCGGAGCTGACGGGCAGAACCCAATCCGCGGTAATGAGCAGGTCTTCACTCATGCCCAAGAGCATAAGACAGCGAGCCCGCGGGGAAAAGAAAATGCCCCGGCAGTAGGGAATGCCCACGCAGGCTTGCCGCGGCCGATCCCTATTGCCGGGGCTGTGATCCCAGCGGTCTTACAGGACTTAATTATTCGAGGTGTAGCCGTTGAAACTGGCCTTGCCGAGATCTTCGTAGACCTCCTGCAGGCCTGGAATCTGTTTCATGTGCCCCAGGGCTTCCTTCTCGATCTGGCGAATTCGCTCTCTCGAGAGGTTCATACGGGTTCCGATCTGCTCGAGCGTCTGCGGCTTCTCCCCATGGAGGCCGAAACGCCTGGCGATGACCTCGCGCTCTCTGCCCTCGAGCCTGTCGAGGGCCTTGAAGATCGCTTTCGGAATCGTCTTCGTATGCAGATTCTCACTCTGGGCGTGCTCGTTGGTATCCTTCACGACGAAGAGGTTGCGACCGCCATCGTCGCCCTTGTCAGCCGCCGAGAAGAGAACGGTGTCACTCAGGATGCGCCTGATCCGAGCGGCCTCATCGTCTGAGAACCTGCAGTCCTCCTTGCGAAGGTCTTCCTGCACCCCCTGCGGGACCCGGATCATTCGCGACTTGTCGATCAGCGACTTGCGAATCGACTGGCGAATCCAGTAGGTCGCGTAGGTCGAAAAGCGGCATCCTCTCGTAGGGTCGAAGCGGAAAAGAGCCTTGTGAAGCCCCAGCACTCCCTCCTGGAAGAGATCGCTGCGGCGCATGCCGACCGGGTGGTAGCGGAAGACTTCCTTGAGCACCAGGCGCAGGTTCGGCAGCACCAGGTCATCCCTGGCCGCACTGAGCCTGCCGAGCAGCCGGCGAACGATCCGTTCAATCCTGGCGCTCTTCTCCAATCCGGCGACTCCATCCGAACCCAGCGGCTTCTGGAGGGCCTCTTTGGCCCAGTTGAAGGTGGTTTCGGGATCGAGCGGATAGGTAGAGAGAATCTCCACGCCCTTCTCGAAGCGGCCCCAGGTCTTTTCCGCGGCCTTTGAACCCGGCTTCGGATTCTTCGCGGCAAGAGCTTCACTCTCTTCCAGGGCCTTGTTGGCCACCTGATAGTCCTCAGCCATCTGGTCCCTGAGCGACATCCACGTGAACATGAGGCCGCCGTTGACCACCAGCTCATCCATCCGGACAAGAAAACGCCTGTAGCCGCCGACATGAAACGGCAGGAAGACTGCGAGGCGCTTCAGATTTGTCTGGATAATGGTTCCGGCCCGGCGTTCCTGGGCGGCATCCAGGAGTGGACGGACTGGAATCTGGAGATCGGAAAAAGACAGGGGGATCCTGTCATTCTGAGCTTTTCTGGCCTTTTCAGGTTCAGCGGGTTTTTTCCCGCATCCTTTTGATTCCCGTTTCTCTGTCTTCGGAATCTTGCCTTTCATAGCCTACCCCCTTTCTAAAACTTGCTTCCAGTTGCCGCTTTTCGCCGGGTTGTCTGCGCAGTCGAGCTGTTTTCCGTTTTCCGGACCGCCGGAATTCCTCTCAGAGAACTCTCCGAACGAACCAGCCTATTCGCAATAGGTCGTATGCTCGTTTACCGCGCGCTACCTCCTGTTGAAATGACGGCCACTTTCTCTTACTGAACAACCGAGTTGGGTCGACACTCCCCCGCCCCCGCATGGCTCTGGTTTTCCAGATCCGAGCAGGTCAGCCAGGAAATCCCGGTTCCCCAATCAATTGCCCTTTGAGCCACATGGCCCGATTTCTTACGGTCGGTTAGAGCCTCTCGACTCTGTCGCCACGGTAAGGTAATACACTTTTGTCACCAAACGGTCACGGGTCTCACAAATTCCGTAGCAATTATTTCTTTCGTTCATCTCATCAGACGAATCACAGGGTCCGTCCATTGCATAAAAAAAGTACCCCGAGGTATTTTTTTTCGTAACCTATTCCGGAAGCCCTCGTGAAAGACCTCACAATCCCCCCCGGGAGACCTTCCCTCAGGCTTCTGTGCACGAATTTCATTCCCCGGCAATCGCCGAGCCGAAGCGGGAACACGGTCCTGAAAATAACCAGGGGGTGGTCAGAACCGGACCGAACGCCGCAGAACTTCGCAGATATCATCTACCTGGGGAAGGCAGGCATCGACGAGCTCCTGGGCAAAGCCCACATAAGTATCTTTGGCGGCGACCCTCATGACCGGAGCATCGAGATACCCGAAGAGCTCCTGGGCGGCACGAGCTGCTATCTCAGCGCCAAAGCCGAAAGATCTATTCTCCTCGTAGACTACCACGAGGCGCCCGGTGCTCCGGGTGGAGGAGCTGATGGCTTCCCAATCGTAGGGCTGCAGGGAACGAAGATCGATGACCTCGACCTCGAAGCCCTCGCCGGACAGCTGCCTGGCGGCCTCCAGTGATTTCTGCACCTGGGCCCCGTAGGTCACCACCGTTACATCCTCTCCCTTTCGAACCGTGGTGGCTTTGCCGAGCGGAATCGTATAGTCGGCTCCGGGATCGGGGGCGCGGCTGTACTGCTGACGGTAAAGATGCTTGTGCTCCAGGTAGAGGACCGGATCGCCGCAGCGCATAGCGGTACGAAGCAGACCGATGGCATCCCTGGCGTTAGAAGGCATCACAACCCGCAACCCTGGACATTGACAGAACATCGACTCAGCGCTCTGGCTGTGATAAATCGCCCCGCCCCGGACATATCCCCCAGTCGGACAACGAATTACCACGGGACAGGAATAGGCGTTGTTGGAACGCCAGCGCATGAGAGCCAGCTCGCTGCGAATCTGGTTCATAGCCGGCCAGATATAGTCGAAGAACTGTATTTCGACCACCGGGCGCATTCCCCGGACCGCCATGCCGATGGCCCGCCCGACAATACCCGCCTCGGCGATAGGAACATTGTAGACCCTGCTCGAACCGAAATTCCGCTGCAGATCCTGGGTTACCTTGAAAACCCCGCCTTTTCCCTTCAGTTCCGCGAGGTTTTCTTCCCGAGAGCAGTCGGCAACATCCTCTCCAAAAACAACGACGCGGGGATCTCTCTGCATCTCGGTCGCCAGCGCCTTGTTGATGCCTGCGACCATGGTGATCTTCTCGCCGCCGACAACCGGATCGTTTTCCTTGTCGATAACGGTGGCGGGATTGTAGATGAACCTCGAGACCGTAGAGCCGTCGGGCATCTCCTCTTCCTTGATGGCATCGTAGATATCCTGGAACTCGTCATGAGCATCCTGCCTGATACGATCCCCATCGCTGGAATCGATGATTCCTTCATCGATCAGAATTTTTTCAAAAATCGGCAGGGGGTCACGCTCGAGGTCCGCCTCCTTCTCCGCATCGCAGCGGTAGCTGGCGTCATCATCGGAATCGGAGTGGGGCTTCAACCTCACCACGTGAGCATGCACCAGGGCGGGACCCTTGCCGCTTCGGCAATGAGCGACGGCCTCTCCAAGACCGGCAAAGCAGTCGAACACGTCGACACCGTCCAGCTCGCGCACAAAGAGGCCTGGAAAATCCGAGAAGGTGCGGGAGATGCTCCCGCCCGGGGTCTGGACCTCTGTTGGCACCGAGATGGCGTACCCGTTGTCCTGGATAACGAAGAGCACCGGAAGCTGGTTCAAGGAGGCGGCACTGATCGCCTCGTACAATTCCCCCTGGCTGGTAGCTCCATCTCCAGCGGAGACGTAGACCAGCTCATCCTCACTGCAGGTGGGCAAGGAGGGATTCGGCGGCAGGCTCCTGACAAGTTTTTTCACCTCGGCAGTGCCGACGGCCTGCAGGAACTGGGTGCCTGTCGGACTCGACTGGCTGACGATGTTCAGCTCCGGCGCGGCAAAATGATTCGGCATCTGGCGGCCTCCCGAACTGGGATCCGTCCTCTTGCCGAGGGGCTGGCGAAAAAGGTCCGCGGGGCTCATTCCAAGGCCGTAGACAAAGGTGCGATCGCGATAATAGGGATAGAACCAGTCCTTGCCGGGCCTGAGCAGCTTCGCGGCCACCACCTGGACGGCCTCGTGCCCCGAGCAGCTGAGCTGGAACTGGAAAGCGCCCTGGCGCCTGAGACGGATCTCCGCCTCGTCCATTTCGCGCGCTCTGACCATGAGATCGTAGACCCAGATGAGGTCTTCCTTCTTCACGGCAGCTATGGAATGGGTGCGGGTTTTGCTCTCCATCCGGTTTCTTTACTCCTGGATGCTTCGCCAAGTCCGGGGCTCACGCCAAGCCATCGTCGGCTTTGTCGCTCCGATGCATAAAAAGAAATCGACCCTCCAGAAGGAGTATCGATTAAGGGCTATATGCTCGATGGTTTTCAGCGAGAATGCAACTTCTCATCAGGTTCCGTACAATTTGGGGAACGTTAACGGAACCTTTTTAAGCAGAAAGAGTTACATAATGGGGGAAATGGCCGGGAAAGACTTTTTTCCCCATCCGGGAGAAAGTCCCGGGAAGGCAGAGAAAAAAGAAGCGCCCACGGCAATTCAACCCCAGAGGCTGGTGCTGAAATAACGCTCACCGATGTCGTTGAGGACGGTAACCACGACCCCTTCGTCGATCCTCTCCACGACATCCTGGACTCCCCTGAGATAGCCGCCGGAGGATTGCCCGACGAAGAGACCCTCGCGGGCCAGCGCCTGGCACATATCGTAGGCCTCCTCTATACCCACCTTCACCTTCCGGTCGACGACCGCTTCGTCAAAGATCTCAGGAACGATGTCGTCCTCCGTCTCCATGGGCTTGAGTCCTTCGATACCGGGAAAGGCATCGGGCAGGATCATGGTCACCTCGATCCCCGGGAGCTCCTCCTTCAGCCGCCGGCCGACCCCGGTGATCGTCCCGCCGGTCCCGACTCCACCGACGAAGTGGGTGATCTTGCGGCCGGTCTGCTCGAGAATTTCGACCGCCGTCGTGTGATAGTGCGCCTTCCAATTGTTCTCATTGCTGTACTGGTCGCAGAAGAAATACTTTTCGGGATCCGCCTCAGCCTGCCTGCGAACCTCGCGAAGGGCCTCATCGTAGCCCTCGATCGCGTCGGTAAATTCCAGCTCGCCCCCATGCGCCAGGATTCGCTTCTTGCGCTCTTCGGATGCGTTCTCGGGGACGATGAGCTTGACCTTGTAGCCCAGGGCTCCGCCAATCATCGCGTAGGCGATCCCGGCGTTGCCGGAGCTCGAATCGAGCACCGTACGCTCACGGGTAAGCCGACCGTCCAGGATGGCGCTCAGCAGCATCCAGAGCACCGGGCGATCCTTGATCGAGCCTCCCGGGTTGAAATACTCGACCTTGGCGTAGATCTCGACACCCGGCTTGGACAACCCGGGCAGAGACACGGGCACCAGGGGGGTGTTGCCGATGAGAGACAACCCCGGCGCAGCTTCGATCAGGGGCAGAAATTCATCGGGAAGCGTCGACAAGAGTTCTTCACTCCTCAAACGCCGCAAAAATGGGCGTAGTCGGTGTAGCCGGGGAATTCCTTTCCCTCGCCACAATACTTGCAGTCGGGATCCGCCTGGATCCTGAGCTCGCGGAACCGGGCCTCGAGAGCATCGTAGGTCAGCAGCCTGCCGGTAAGGAGATCTCCCTTGCCCAGGATAATCTTGATCACCTCGATCGCCTCGAGCACTCCGATGACGCCCGGAAGAACACCCAGCACTCCCGCCTCGGCGCACGATGGCGCCATCTCAGGGGGAGGCGGCTCGGGAAACAGGCAGCGGTAACAGGGCCCCTTGCCCGGCCAGAACACGGTCGCCTGGCCCTCGAAGCGGTAGATGCTGCCGTGAACATTGGGAATACCGTGCTTGCAGCAGGCATCGTTGACGAGGTACCTGGTGGGAAAATTATCGCATCCATCGACGATGACATCGTAGCCCTCGAACAATTCGTCGACGTTCGTAGAGTGAACGCGGTCATTGTGGGCGACCACCTCGATGTCGGGATTGAGAGCGAGCAGGGTTTCCTTCGCCGAATCGGTCTTGGGCTCCCCTACCCTGGAATCCGTGTGGAGAATCTGACGCTGGAGATTGCTCAGATCGACGACATCGTAATCGACGACTCCGAGAGTACCGATTCCCGCGGCCGCGAGATAGAAAGCCGCCGGGGAGCCGAGGCCTCCGGCACCGATGCACAGCACCCTGGCCTTCTTCATCAACAGCTGGCCGGCCTCGCCGACCTCGTCGATACTCAGGTGCCTGGCGTAACGTTCGCGTTCCTGCTCCGAGAGAGCCTCGGGCACGTCGACCGGGTGGCCACCCTGCTTCCAGCGGGTGAAGCCGCCCTTCATGGAGGTGACATTGCTGTATCCGAGCACACGCAGGGAGTTCGCCGCGAACAGCGAGCGTACTCCACCGGCGCAATAGGCTATGATCGCGGCATCCTGGTCAGGCAGCTTCTTGGCGGCCTGCATCTCGAGGAATCCCCTCGAGAGCTGGAGAGCGCCGGGAAGATGGCCGGAGCGGTATTCTTCGGACTCTCGAACATCCACGATGGTCACCTCGGAGCCGTTATCGAGAATCTTCTCGACCTCTTCCGGGCCCATCTCGGGAATGCTCTCGCGGTATTCCGAAAGCAGCTCGTCGTAACTCTTGCCGGCCATATTTCAAACCCGCCTCAACTCAGGAGTCCAGTCCACCGGCAATCGCCGGGACCACACTCACCTCGTCACCATCCTTCACCGGGGTATCGAGTCCCTGGGAGTGGCGAACATCCTCACCATTGACGAAGACATTGATGAAACGCCGGATCTCACCGGCATCGTCAAAGATCTTCTCCTGCAGACCGCCGTGGCGATTCTCGACATCATCGAAGACCTCACGGATCGTACCTCCCTCTACATCCACCTCGCTCTTACCCTCAGTGAATTTTCTCAGGGGAGTGGGAATCCGAATCGTTACCGCCATTCTTTGCCTCCAGGTGACATATCGACTAGTGGTAAACACGACATCCTGCCGGATGGGCAGCCCCAAAGGGGACACAACCATGTCGTAGTTACGATCTAGAGCCAGTCGGACGAGTATATCTGTCCCGGAAGGAGACTGCAACACCGCCTGATAGGCGCACTTGCAAATAAGGAGGCGCTTTTGCCCTCAGGGACGCTTTTTCGGCTCTGCCTCACCCCCGGAACTCTTTTTATCGGTCGCTTTCTCCGCCCCCGCCTTCTCCTGCCCGGGCCTGTCCCCGGGGCGGGAGAAATCCAGAATGCGCAGGTTCTTTTCCTCCACGGCACCTTCTGATTTTTTCAGCAGGGCGTGGCGACGGCGCTCGCTCTCGGGAGACTCACGGAAGGGCTTACAGAATCGCCTCCACTCGTTCTCCCAGCCCGCGATGATATAGAAGCGGAGCCGGGCGGGCGTCTTCAGCTCCAGGCGGCTGACCTTCTGGAAGATCTCTTCGAGGGTCTTGTCGGCGAGGTGGTAAATCTTCAGGTCGGTAGGAACCTCCAGCTTCGGATACCGGGCCTTGACCATCACGGTGCGGGTGTCGGTGAGGGCATGGAGAAGATAGGGAACGGCCTCCAGGCCGTGATCGGCCAGCTTCTCGATCACCCCGGCGGCCTCGATATCCTCCACCCGGTCAAACGAGTCGACCGCGAGCGACTCTATCAGGTCGACGACCTCCTTGTTGGTCAGCACCTTTCCCTCCAGGCAGAGCCCGGTATAGATGGTGTGCGCAAGGTAGCGGCGCAGATCCCAGATGGCTGACTTCTCGTTCTTCACGTTGAGGCGAAAGACCTCGGGAATGGTGATCTCCTGCAGAACCTTCCCATTGATATCCCGGAGCTTGACGACGATGGACCCGGCATACTTCCAGGCGATGATCTTGTTTCGCAGAATGAGCTCGGTATCGAAGACCGTCGATATCCGGCCGCTGATTCGATAGCGGGCCCTGGCTGGATTTTCGAGAATCCTGTACCCGGCGCGGCGCAGGTATTCACTCAGGTAGTTCTCCACCACCCGGGTCTGGGGAGTGTAGCGCTTGCCATCCATGGTCTGGGCCATCTCCTCGATACTGACATGAATCGCATCGAGCTCGACCTGGGACTTCGCCGGATCGGGACGTACCCGGGTCCGCTTCGGCAATTGCTCCGCAGGGAGCCTGGGAATGGGCGGTCTCTTCTGCGCCTTCTTATCCGGCTTGTCCGGGGCCTTCTCAGCCTGGCCCGCCGGAACCCGACCGCCGGACTGCAAAACCAGGATGGTCAGCAAAAACGGCATCAGCACCCGCTGAAGTCGCGAACGAACCTCTGGAAAGATCATCATTCTCCATAGCCTCGAAATAAACTGTTGTCCTGCCAGTTTAGACGATCCTGCCTACGCCCCTCAGGTGCAAAAAATAGTCTGAACAATGGTTTTTTCCGCTAAGATGCCCGGCATGACCGTCAAATTCACCAAGATGCACGGCATCGGCAACGATTACGTCTATATCAACGGCTTCGAAGCGTCCATCGAAGACCCTGCCGGGCTGGCCAGGAAGGTCTCGGACCGCAACTTCGGTATCGGCTCCGATGGCCTGATCCTCATCCAGCCTCCCGCTGACGACAGCAGCCATTGCCGCATGGAGATGTACAACGCCGATGGAAGCCGCGGGCAGATGTGCGGCAACGGGATCCGCTGCGTAGCCAAGTACGTCCATGACAATGGAATTGTGGAAGGCTCCGAGGTGCTGGTGGATACCGATGCGGGGGTAAAGACGCTCCTGCTGGAGACCGGCCCGGACGGCAAGGTCAGCGAGGTCGCGGTCGACATGGGAGCGCCCGGCCTGAAAAGATCCGAGGTGCCGATGGATGATGGAGAAGATGGAGGAGATGCCGCGATCGGAATCCCCCTGGAGCTCGAGGGCTGCCTCTTCCGGCTTACCGGCGTCTCGATGGGAAATCCCCATGCCGTCATCCGTCTAGATGAAACGCGGGCGCCGCAGGGTGTTGAGCTGGGAGACCTTGGCCAGCTGCGACTGGAGGAATGGGGCCCCCGCTTTGAGAACCATCCCTGGTTCCCGGAGCGCGTGAACACAGGATTCGTCGTGCCCCGCTCGCGCCAGGAGCTCGATTTCAGGGTCTGGGAGAGGGGCAGCGGCGAGACCCTTGCCTGCGGCACCGGCGCCTGCGCGGCGGTGGTCGCCGGCGTCCTGAACGACTGGTGTGACCGCGAGGTGCTGGTCCATCTCCGGGGCGGCGACCTCAAGATTCGCTGGGCTGGAAGCGGCCGTGAGGGCAATGTGTGGATGACGGGCCCGGCGACGGCTGTCTACTCAGGCGAGCTGTCCCAATAACCGGCCGTGAACGCCCCGACGACGGCTCTATCTGAACTTCACCCTGCCCTTGCCCTTGATGACCTCGCCAATCTCCACCGCAGGCTCACCCTCGTCTTCGAGCTGCCGGAGGACCGAATCGGAGAAATGGCGTGACACCACAAGCACCATCCCGATCCCCATATTGAAGACACGGTACATCTCCGACCGGGGAACCTTGCCCCTGTCGGCAAGGTGGCCGAAGATTGCCGGCGGCTCCCACGCCTTGCGCCGGATGACCACATCGAGATTGCCGGGAAGACAGCGCGGGATATTCTCGATGAGCCCGCCGCCGGTGATATGGCTGATCGCGTGAACGGGCCGTTTCTGCCGGTAGGCATCGAGAATGGAGAGTACAGGCTTCACGTAGATTCTCGTGGGCTCCAGGAGCGTCTCGCCAAGGGGCCGGTCACAGCCGGGAAGAACGCGCTCGAGGCTCCTGGCGCTGGAGCGTTTTCCAAAGAACACCTTTCTCACCAGGGAGTAGCCGTTGGAGTGAAAGCCGCTGGAGAGCAGCCCGATGACCTTGTCGCCGGCCTTGACCCGGTCTCCGAGTATGAGACGCTTCCTCTCGGCGACCCCCACCGAGAAACCGGCGAGCTCGTAGTGCCCGTTGGGATAGAAACCCGGCATCTCGGCGGTCTCGCCGCCAAGGATAGCGCAGCCGGACTGCCTGCAGCCATCGGCAATACCTTTGACCAGGCCGCTGATCGTATCAGGCTCCATCTTTCCCACCGCGATATAGTCGAGGAAGAACAGCGGCCTGGCGCCCTGGACGATGAGGTCATTGACGCACATCGCCACGAGATCGATTCCGATCGTATCCGGCACCCCCATCCTGTAGGCAACCTCCAGCTTGGTCCCGACTCCATCGGTACAGGCCACCAGGACAGGATCCTTGTAGTCGCTCTCGAGGATCCCTGGAGGATGATCGAGGCGAAACAGACCGGCAAAGCCGCCATGGCTGCCGGTAAGAACCTGCGGTGTATAGGTGCTCTGAACGTGGCCGGCTATGCGCTCTACGGCGGCATTACCGGCATCGATGTCGACCCCTGAATCCTTATAGGTGACCATCTTCACGCCGAGGCGTGCTCGGCCTCCTCCTCTCTCTCAGGGGTTTCCTCATCGTAGGGCGCCTCCTGGGGTTCCTCTCCCGCCTCCTTCGCGAAGGACGTTTTCTCCCGCTCCGAGATACCCGCATCCAGGCGCGTAAACTCCTGCTGGATTTCCCATTTCCACTTCTCGCCAATATCGTAGCGAAGCGCACGGCGCAGGCTGGTGCGAGCCAACTCAAAATCATCCTGGCGTACCGCCAGCACACCGATGCGAAAGAGCGCCTCGGGACAGTTCGGCTCGATCTTCAGGCACTCCCTGAATTCTCCCAGCGCCCCGGCGAGATCCCCCTGCAGATAGGACACGGTGCCGCGCTCGAGACAAAGCTTGCGGCGACGGTCATCCTCACTGACACGAGCAGGTTCGGTGCGCAGGAAAATATCGATCCAATTGGCCACCATAACGAGACAGAAGACGACCCCGAAGACCCAGACCATCGTCGTCTTTCCCGACCCCTGGTAGACAAGCCATGCGTTGAGGAAGAGGAAGCCCACCAACGCCGCGGCGGAAAAGATGCCGATGCCCAGGGCCTCCCTCCCCCAGTAGACATGCCCCCAACCGGGCACCAGGGAGAACAGCATGGCGGGTATTCGCTGTCTGGAATGTTCACTCATTTAGAGGATTATAGATCAGCGAGGCGATTAGAAGAAGAGTCCACCGCTCTTTTCAGGCAAGTACAGCGCAGAGTTCATCGATGGTTTTTTCAGGACTGGAGCTGCCGAGAACGGCTGAACAGACAGCGACCCTCCCGCCTCCACCCCCGTACACCCGGTCAATATTCGAACCCGTGATTCCGCCGATGGCAAAGACCGGCAGGTTGACCTCCGCGAGGATGCCCCGCAATCCCTCGACACCAAGTAGGGGACCGGCGTCCTTCGTAGAGGTTTCGAATACCGGGCCGGCACCGATATAGTCGGCCCCCTCACGCGCCGCTTCCCTGGCCTGATCGAGAGAATGAGTCGAGCGGCCTACCAGGATGCCCTCGCCGACGATCCGCCTGGCCTGGGCCACGGAGAGGTCATCCTGCCCCAGGTGGACCCCGTCCGCGTGACTCAGGAGGGCGATGTCCGGCCGGTCATTCACCACGAAGAGAGCGCCGCCGCGGGCGCATACCTCGCGCAGGCTCCTGGCGCGATCGAGGAGCTCCCGGTCATCGAGCTGTTTTTCCCGCAGTTGGACCATCCCTGCCCCTGCCGCGATGCAGCGCTCCACCACGTCCAGCAGGTCCCCAGCGACGGAGACCGCGGCCGTCGCCAACAGGCAGAGGCTGACCTTCTCGATACGTTCGCCGCGGCTGACATCCGCTCCGGCAAGGATCGAGACGGCCTTTTCAACCGAGTAGACCCGGTAACGAATTTCCTGCAGGACACCGACGGCGGCGCCCCGTGCGCGGCTGACCTCCTCGAGAACCCGGATCGCCTCGCCCGCGCGGCGTAAATTCCGGTAGGCGACCCCGGTCAAGTCCACCGTTTCAGTGGAACATTCCGGGGTCGCGCTATCTCGGCCCACATCCCCCTCGATATCCCTGGCGCGCAACAGATCCTCTCTCGAGATGCCCGCCGCGCTGGAGGCCGAAAAAAGCAGGTGCCTCAATTCCTTCAGCTCCGCCGAGAGACCCGGCAGGTCGAGCTGAAAGCGGCACACATCTTCGGCCACCCTCAGACCTTCGGAGGCGCGGTTGAGATTCGCATCGTAGAGCCGCAGGGAAGCTCCATCCGGGCACCCGGGAGTCTCGTTCTTTTCTGCCATGGAAATCGAACCCCCGCACAGGCAAACAGCTTCGTCGATTCAGACGGCCTCGCTGATCTTCGCACGCAATCCGCTGACCACGAGATGCACGACCACCATATGGGTGTTTTCAGCGATTTCCATATCGAGGACCGGGCTGTGAACACTCAGGTCAACCATACCCTTGAGCTTCCCTCCATTGAAGCCGCTGAAGCCCGCGGTAAACAATCCATTCTCCGACGCCCACTGCACAGCGCTGACCACATTCGGGCTGTTGCCGGAGCCGCTTATAGCGATGAGGACATCCCCCTCCTCGGCGTTCGTCACCAGCTGCTCACGGAAGATGGTGTCATACCCCCAGTCATTTCCAAGGGCGGAGATGAAAGGTACGCTGTCGGTCAGGCTGTTGACCCTCAGGCGTTTCTGAACCGTATGATCCTTGATGGTGCTCTTGGCGAGATCTTCGGAGAAATGGCTGGCCGTGGCTGCCGAACCTCCATTGCCGCAGATAAAAACACGGCTCCCCTCCCGATAGGCCTCGTAGAGCTTATCGACAAGAGCGCTGACCGCTTCGAGATCTGTCTTCTCGAGCAACTCGACTGTGCGCTTGATATGTTCGTCCATCCCCTCGATGACCGAACTCACTGATTCTGGCATGAATTATCCCTGTTCGACGGTTCTATTCCCTGGCGCCCGGCCCATCCCAGAGCCGACTGAAGACCGGCCTCCGCTTCGCGACCTCAAAGAGACCCCGCGAAACACCGGACAATTGTCACCTCTGAGTTCATATTAGCCCACCGCGGATTTGTCAAGAAACCAACAACCAAAGCTTCGGAGCGCCGGAGATCAGGCAGGTGGATCAGCCTCGGCCTCCGGAGGCGACTCCTCCTGCCTCTCGATGTGATAAAGGCGGATCTTTTCGTACAACGTCGAACGATTGATTCCGAGCACCTCAGCTGCCCGGCGCTTGTTCCAGTTGACGCTCTGAAGAACCCGCCTGATGTGTTGCCCCTCGATCTCCGAGAGAGTTCCCGAAGGCTGGGGATTGTCCTCCCGCCGGAGATCATCCGGCAGGTTCTCGGGATAGATTGTCGTTCCATTGGAGACCAGGAACGCCTCCTCGATAAAATGCTTCAGCTCGCGAATGTTCCCGGGCCAATGATAGGCCATGAGAAGCTCCCTGGCCCGCGGCGAGAGATCCACCGAACCCCTGTCCTCGTATTGAAGGACCGAGAGAAAGTGCTGGGACAGGGGCAGAATGTCCTCACGGCGCTCCCGCAGCGGTGCCAGCTCGATCTGGAATACCTTCAACCTGTAGTAGAGATCTTCGCGGAAGCCCTTCTTCTCCACGACGGAAGAAAGCGGCTTGTTGCTCGCGGCGACAATGCGCAGGTCAACGCTCCTGCCGACGGTGGCGCCCAGGCGATCGACGGCCTCCTTCTCCAGGACGCTGAGGATCTTCGCCTGGACATCAAGACTCATGCAGTCCACATCATCGAGAAAGAGAGTCCCTCCATCCGCCTTCTCGATCTTGCCGGCCTTGCCGCGGGAATCCGCTCCGGCGATATCATGGCCGGCCTCGTAGCCGAAGAGTTCGATCTCCAGCAGGCCATCTTCGATCGCCGAGCAGTTGATCTCGACAAAGGGCTTCGCCCGTCTCATCGAGCGGTCGTGGATCGCCCGGGCCAGGAGCCCCTTCCCGGTGCCGCTCTCGCCGCTGAGCAGGATGGTCGTATCGAAGCCCGCCACCCTCTTGACCCGGCGCTGGACCTCCTTCATCTGCGGGCTGACGCCGACGAGACGATTCTTCTGATGCAGGATGGTCTTCAGCTCGATGTTCTCGTCGCGAATCTGCTCGTAGAGTTCCTCCTTCTCCACGGCCAGGCAGATCAGGTTGCTGAGGATATTGGCGAAATAAAGATCCTCCTCGGTGAAGGCATTCTCCCGGTCCCGGTCATCGACGTAGAGAACCCCATAGACCTCCTCGGCCCTGAACAGCGGCAGGCACATGGCGCTGGAGATCTGCAGCTGCTTGAGACTGCGCGCATCCAGCCCGGCGCGTGAGGGCTCCGAATCCCCATCCCCGTCGGCGCCGAAGAGGATCGCGATGCCCTCCTGCTGCGCCCGCTCGACAATCGAGGAGCTGTAGGAGATAGGGCCGGCAGGATCCCGGGGGCTCCTCTGCACCCGGATCTCCAGCTCCCCCCCGGGCCCGAACAAGCCGATGAAACCGTACTTGACGTCGAGGTTGTCGAGCGCGGCATGCAGGGCGGATTCCAACAGCCGTTGGCGGTCCGAGATGTTCCTGATCAGCTCACTGAAATTACGCAGGATCCGGAGGTTTCTTCCGGGTCCCGCGATGGCCGCCACATCTTCTTCATCGTCATCCACCGTCCCCGAGATGGTCCTCTCGGAGCTGAGCATCTCCGGCGTATCCCTGAGATTCTGAAACGTCTCGCGGGCATCGACGACAGCCGATGCCGACTCCCCGGTTTCAGCGCTCCCGCCGTCTTTTACGATCGCCTCCGGTTGCTCTCCCCCCACCTGGAACTTCAGGTGTGTATCCCCCAGGAGTACCGCATCCCCAGCCTGGAGCAGGTGACGCACGACCACCTTTCGATTGACCCTCACAGGGTTCCGGCCCCCTACATCCTGGATAAAGTAGCAGCCGTCCTTGCTGGTGATGACCGCGTGCTGGCGAGAGACTCGCGGGTCATCGAGAATCATGTCCATAGACCGGTCACGTCCCACGAAAACCGTGCTCTTGACACTCTCAAAAATGTAGGGCTTTTTGCCGTGTTGCCGGATCTCGAATCGCAGCATGAAAAGATACGTTATGAAGTGCGGCTGGGCCCCGGTTCCGGAAACCGGGAGATGATAATTTCAGAGCGGCACCGGACACCTCGACTGTTCGACTTCGGGCCGACGCTCTCGGGATAGTAGTCCAGCCATGGAATAGTGTCAATGAAAGCGAGAGCCCACCTGGCGAGGTTCCACCAGGCGGGCCACGGAGAAAAAAAATCGCTCCCCGGTATTCCTCGCCCATAAAATACCTTAGTGTATCGGAGACGGCCCCGTGGTAAGGGCAGTGGCTACCCAACCTGGTATGGAGTTCAAGCTGGATGATTAAGTTATATTCCCCCGGTGACGGCTTCTTCGTTTCCTCCCGGCGGCCGGCCCTCTGTTTTCTCCTGCTCCTGGGCTGCGGTCTCCTGGGCTGCTCACCGGGAGTTGACTCATCCTCCAATGGGCATCAGGCTCCACCACCACCGTCCCCGCCGGCTACCGGGAGCGGAGAACAAAAAAAGCTCTCCGCCGATCTCGAGCAATTGAAAAAGGATATCCAGCCCGAAGGCCCAGCTGTCGCGGTCACCGAGAAAGAACCTCTACCGGAGCGGAAACCCGTCGAGGCGCCGTCTGGGAAACCCGGGGAAAGCGTCAAGGCGACCCCGCCCCCGCCGGAAACCGTGAAGACGCCGGAGCCCGCGAAAACACCAGCCACCCCGCCTGAAGGCGTCGATGAGAAGAAGCTGCTGGATACTCTTAAAAACAGGATGATCCTTTTCGGGCGGGCCTTCGAGTCCGGGAATCTCGACGAGATAAAGAAGTTCCTGATCGTCGATGACGACCTGAAGGCGATCCTTACCGGCGGCGGCTACAATATCCTCGGTGTCTCACTGGAAGCGCAGAACGAGGAGGCCGTCACCCAGACCCTCAAGGCCATCAGAGACGCGAAATTCGAATACGAATTCGTCCCTGGAAAAATGACCTACACTCCCAACAACAGTATCTTCAAAAAGAAGGTACCCACCATGAGCCAGAGCAAGATGCTGTTCAGGATTGACGGAACTCCTGTTCCCTTCATCTTTTACATCAAGCAGTTGGTCTGGTTCGGGGAGAACTGGAAGGTCTTCAACGCCGGAATCTGATTCCCGGCGAGCTGCCCCGCATCCACGAAACTCTGCCCGGAGAAGGAGAAAAGGCGCCTGCCCGGGGCTGTCGTCACCCGGCTGATCTCTGCCGTTGCGGCTGGAAAATGCGGGCAAAAAAAAGAAGGACGTCTCAGAGGAGTTAAGACGCCCTTAGAAAAGAAGTGAAGAGAAAATCTAATATTCAGATTTTGGGTGCCAAGGCGAAACCGTCATGCCTTGGACAGCAATGAATATAGCCGTTGTCCAATTTCTAGTCAAGACTGCCGCTGGTGAATTCCACAATTTTTTCACAGCCTCACCCTGTCCCTTAAAGTTTTTTACTCTAAGGGGTTAGGGCTATTCCGCGTCATGGATTGCTCGCCTGGATGACAAAACAGGTGGTGTCCGGGAGCTTCCACCGGCTTTTTTCACCCGGTTTCGCCTCAATAATCAGCTGCTTTACCTCCGGCAGCCTCCCGATTCGCTCCGCCCCCCCCCTAATCCGCTAAAATTCCACCCTGCAACAACCGCCGGCGGCTCTCCGGAAAACATCTCCCCTGCAAAGGCTTCTTTTTCTTCCCCGCAAGACTCCACATACCTATAAACCCTGCCTTCAGGATTATTGGGGAATAGCCGTAAATAATTTGAACTGCCTGAGATGCAGCTAAAACCGCGGACGCCGGGCAAGTTGAGCTCTCCGGAGCCGGCCTGACTTGCAAACTCCACTGAGTAGGATAGATTTCTTAGGCTCGAAAGGAAATCGATCCTCCGCCTTCTCCAACGGCTCCACACCATTGGAGGGGAGACAACCGAGGCTGATCAAGGTACAGCGCTTCATGGCCGTAAAATTTACTGAGAAAGCTGAAAAAGTGCTCCTGGCTGCCGGAGAGGCCGCCC
>Ga0310342_100000365_pt1 | contig 24751 bp, 36 predicted proteins | sample S15DNA20500_MG_FD_206155 | JGI IMG/M metagenome (GOLD analysis project Ga0310342, IMG submission 206155) | Marine microbial communities from station ALOHA, North Pacific Subtropical Gyre - S1503-DNA-20-500_MG | ecosystem: Environmental > Aquatic > Marine > Oceanic | place: Pacific Ocean: North...
AACTATGGACTGCCCTTTGACACTAAGAAGTTGAAGAGTTTTAAAGAGTTTTACAACCGTTATGGACAACTCATCATAGATGCGTAACGGAAATTGGAACCCTCTGTCCACCAACCGTTATACACGGACTTCGTGGCGGACCGAAGGACAGAGGGGTTCTTTTTTAAGGTTGACAAATAATAGCATTCAGGTATAATATAGATAATGGTATACAATGTTGAAAATTGTCCAGAACGAAAACGGCTAGTTACAAGCCGGATTCGATTGCTTATAAACAAGCCGTGGTTTGGTAACATGATTACTAGGCTACCTCTTGTTGACGCAACTGACTACGGCTGGTGCCAAACTGCTGGAACAGACGGCCGTTATGTTTACTACAACCGTGAATTCATTGCCAAACTTCGTGATGCAGAAGTAGACTTTCTGTTTGGACACGAACTTTTGCATTGTGTTTATGATCACCTAGGTCGACGCAACGACCGCAACCCTTTGATATGGAACATCGCGAACGACTTTGTTGTTAACGATACTCTTGTTGAAGAGCAGGTGGGTGAACTTATTACTACTGTTAAGGCCTGTTATGATCGTAAGTATCACGACTGGGCATCAGAAGAAGTATATGCTGATCTTATAGAGAATGCTGTCGAAGTTAGTTTAGATGATTTACTTGACCAGCATTTTGACATGGAAGGTGGAGAGAGCACTGATGAGGGTGGCGGTGGCCAGACTGTTAGTGTTTCAAGTGAAGGTAGTAAAGAAGGTGAAGACGCCGACGCAGATGGTGGTGACGGTGGCGAAGAGAAGAAGGATGAGCCTGGTAAGAACGGTCCTCCGAGATATACTAAGGAAGAGCAGAGAAAGATCAAAGACGAACTTAAGAACGCAATGATCCAGTCTGCCCAAGCCGCAGGTGCTGGTAATGTTCCTGCTCGTATTAAGAGGATGATTAAGGAACTTACTGAGCCTACAATGGATTGGAGACAACTCATTGATACACAGGTGCAGAGCATAGTTAAGGAAGATTACACTTGGATGAAACCTTCGCGTCGTAGTTGGCATTCGGATGCTATACTGCCAGCAATGAACTATGCCGATCAGATAGATGTTGTTGTAGAACTTGATGCAAGTGGTAGTATCTCAGACGACATGCTTAAAGACATGCTTAGTGAAGTTAAAGGAGTAATGACACAGTTTGGTGACTTTACTCTTACAGTGGCTACATTTGATACATCAGTTTATAACATGCAGGTATTCACTCCGCAGAACATTGATGAGATACATGAGTATGAAATCGAGGGTGGTGGCGGAACAGAGTTTAATTGTATTTGGGAACACTTAAAAGAGAACGACATTGACCCCAAAAAGTTAATCGTATTCACAGATGGTTACCCATGGGGCTCTTGGGGAGACCCGGATTACTGTGATACAATATTTGTGATACACAGTTATCCAAATAAAGATTTTGAAGCACCGTTTGGACTTACGGCGCACTATGAACCAACTCCAGAGTTGAGGATGGCGGCGTGATTTTAATTGGTGCTAAGACAGGTTTTTCGCATAATGCGAGGAAGGGAAGCCAGACCCTATCTGGAAATTCGGAAGGTTATAATATTATGACTAAGACTGACAAAGTGTTAACCGCACTTCAGGAAGGACAGGCTCTGACTGCCGCGCAGATCAGTGCTCGCTTTAACGTTGGTAACCCTGGTTCATTGATCCAGGCCCTGCGTTTTAAGGGTTATTCTGTCTACCTGAATACCCATACGGATACCAAGGGTCGAGTGACCAAGAAGTATCGTTTGGGTACGCCTTCACGCCGTGTAATCGGCGCTGGCTATCGTGCCATTGCTGAAGGTATGGTTGCGTAAGCACCAATTTCAATTCGGAGGGGGCTCTGTCCCCCTCCATTGATTTTTTTTAACAAGAGAACAGAGAAATGACAAACAAGAGTAAATTATTAGTAGGAGCAATGGCCCTTATTTTTATTGCATCTATGTTAGGCGGATGTGCTGGTACTTATACTAAGAAGGATACAGGTACAGCATTGGGTGCATTAACAGGCGGAGCATTGGCTTACGGTCTTGGAAAAGACTCGAGTAATAAAGAGATATGGACAGTGCTAGGCATTGGCTTAGGTGCAATGATGGGTTCCTCAATCGGTGCCCAGTTAGACGAACGTGATCGTTTACTTGCTGGACAATCTTTACAAACGACTATGGAAACTGCTCCTGATAACACTGCTGGTGGATGGAACAATCCTAACAGTGGTAACTCAGGAACTATTGTGCCAACACAGACTATAGTTTCAAATGGGCAACCGTGTAGAGAGTTCACCCAGACGATTATTGTAGGTGGACAGTCACAGCAAGGCTATGGAAGGGCCTGCAGACAGGCTGATGGTTCATGGAGAATCAGTAATTAAGAAAATGTTATTTCAATATGATACTAAAAAACTGTCTAAGGATAAGTTAGATATCTTTGAAAGTTTATTTAAAATGTGGTGCAGAGACAATGATGTCCTGCACTATGATAGTAGGATTGTTGGAAACCGATTAAAACTCGGTTTTCACGATCCTGAGGATGTGCTTAAATTTAAAATGGCAAATGGTTCCATGTGGAATCAAATTGATTTGTCTTACACTGATTAAGAATTACTTGTTTACTTCAATTAGTTCGTCAATATAATCACTAATATTTACTTCACATTTTCCAGTTGCATCTAAAAGGGCAGTAATCCATGTTTGCATGATTGCTACTCCATCAGCAGTGTGCGCCCCCATATATGCTTGGCCACCTAGTTGCATAATATAGTTATATTTTGAATTTGCAACTGCTCCTAGTTCTTGTGGATTAAGTCCATCTGCTTGTAGTTGTCGAGCAACTGATTGTTCTAGTTCTTGATATTTTGCAAATCGGTTTGCAAGTGTTCCACTTAATGACGATAATCGTTCTAAAGTAATATCATTTGGATCGATGGTTTGCATTACAGCATACGTTACGCCAAATAACTTTGCGAGTTGAATAGTTGCCGCTTGGCAGGTAGCAATTTCTTGTAGCAGTAACGGATAAATTTGTTCTTTTGTTCGTTGTACAGCTTCAGTTGTTGGCTCTAGAGGTGTAGGGACAACAGTCTCGGCATTCACAAGTGTGGAAGAGCCGATAAATAGTGTTAAGGTTAAAAACCCTATATAATGTACAAATTTTTTCATAGTTAACATAGTTTTTTACACTCCATAATCGGTTGACAAAGGTTGAAATTTTTGTTACAATTATAACAATACATAATAGTATTTATCAATTATCTGGTGCTATTATGATTAAGGAGATTATAAATGGCAGACAATGAAGGTGCAACAGAACAAGTTGCAACAGATGAACAGCAAGAGCCGGTTAATATAACAGTTGCTGATCTCCAGGCCCTTGTTAATTTAATAGATGTAGCAAGTTCGAGAGGTGCTTTTAGAGGTGCTGAGTTAACAGCAGTTGGCACTTTATATACGAAACTTGCAACGTTCTTACAACAGGTTACAAATGCTCAATCAGCTGATGTTACAACTGAAGAAGCAGTAACAGAAGAAGTACAAGAACAAACAAGTTAAGGAGGTCGTAATGGCGACAATGACAAAACATGTAGGGAAGTTAAAGTCTACTGGTAAAAGGGTAGCAGTGATTTTCCGCGAAATTTATGATGATACTGGAAATGTAACTGATCATACTCATGCATTAGTAGTCGACACAGATGCATTGCCTAACATGTGGGCAGATTCGTTTATGGATGCAGTTCTTAGTTCAGAAGGACAAGACACTATAAACTTTTTTGAAGTAGCAAATAGGAAAGTTTTACCTGATGGTAGAGTTATTCTACGTGCTCTAGTCGACGAAGGTAGAATGGTTAAGGTTCGTACTAATGAAGTTGTAATGGAACCAGACAATTCAATTAAGATTCCATTAAATGAATTAAATGAAAATCTTACTCTCATTGAGAGCGGTGTTACAACTGAGCCGCGAGGCACTATGTCACCAGAGTCAGCGGTTGAAATAATTAACGCACGGGAAGCTGGTGCAGCTGGTGCAACTACTTCAGAAGACTTTGCTGGAGACAATGCAAAACAACGAGCATGGCAATTGCGAACACAATCGCAAATGTTGCGTGAAGATGCAAAGAAACTTGATGTAGAGGCAGACAATATAGATCCACAACCCAAACGAGGAAGGGGTCGGCCTAAAAAGGCAGATGCCGATGCCTCGTCGTAAGGTTGATTTTAGTAGATACTTGGCTGAGATAGTTGCAAAACAAATACCAGTAAAGTTTGTTCGCAGCGTTACAGTAATATTTAAAAACGGTAAGAGATCGCAACTAACTCAGGACGAGTTAATGCATCCTTTACCTGTGGATTCAAATTTAAGTTGGGATAGGGTTGAAGAAGGGTTTGAAGGAGTACAGAATGTTGAAATTCATGTTAATCTTGACGCCCTTGGCGACCATATAGCTAATAAAACAGACGAAGTATTTGATAAACATTTTGATGATAGTGAGAAAGTATGAGTGAAGTTACATTAATAGACCATATGGGAACAGATTTATCAGTTGTTAATGCAGCTAGAGTATCGTTTGCTAAAAAGAACAATGAGTTTAAAGAGCCAGGTGATCGAGGTCTTATTAACTTTTTAGCCAAGCATGGCCATTGGACACCATTTGGACATGGATCATTATCTTACCATATAAAGGCTCCTATATTTGTTGCAAGGCAATTAGTTAAGCACCAAGTTGGATTAGTATGGAATGAGGTATCGAGACGATACATAGACTATGAACCAGAGTATTGGTTACCAGCACATTGGCGTTCTCGAGCAGAGGATAAGAAGCAAGGTTCAAGTGAGGAAGAGTTAGTTGACGAGTTAGATGGAATAGGCCGGACTAATGAATATGTTGCAGGTGCTGGTGAAATTGCTAACATCACATACAAAACTTTATTAGAGAATGGTGTATGTCCTGAGCAGGCTAGGATGGTGTTACCACAGAATGTTTATACAGAATGGTACTGGTCAGGTACGTTGTATGCATTTGCTCGTGTATGTAATTTAAGATGTCAACCTGATGCACAAAAAGAAACTAGAGATGTGTGTTGGGAAATAGATGCACTGGCTAAAGAAAAGTTTCCCGTATCGTGGAATGCATTAAGAAGCGAAATTTGAAAATAAGTTACAGTTATAATTTTGATTTTTTTAGTTGGATTAAAGGAGCCGAGTTAGTAGAATTAGATATAATTAATCCAGCAGATGATCCAGTGAGGCCGGAATTAGATAATGTATTCAGGACTGCTAAAGGTAGAAAAATATTTGGGTTACGATATCGTAACGAAATACAGGGTGTAGTCTGTGTTGCTTATGCCAATGATGTACCGATTACTATTGAAGAATTAGATCATATGAGTGATGCTGAAGGTAAAATAGCAATAGCATATACAGTGTGGTCTTTTAAAAAAGGTGCAGGGAAAAAGATTGTCAAAGAATTTTTAAAATATATAAAAACAGCAGGTAACATAGATAGAGTAATGACATTGTCTCCTTTAACGCCAATGGCTACACATTACCATATAAGAAATGGTGCTAGATTAATTAATATTAACGCAACGACACAAAATTTTGAGTATAAAATATAATTAAACTAGAGTAGTTTTTTTAGTTCTGCTGGAAGTGTTGGATCAATTTTTGATATCCAATTGTCTATGCATCTAGTTTCTATTTCTCTTGGTGTAGCATTTTTATCTAATCCAAATACAGGTCCGTTGTAAGATCTTATTTTAGTGTATTTAAAATCAATTGCTTTTATTATTCCGTTCTTATCAGATACTAAATTACACATAGCATTGTTACATTTATAAATGTTATGTTCTTTAAATGTTTTATATAAGTTAATAATTTGTTCTTTGATATCAGGAATGTTTTTGTGTAAGGTCTCTTTTTCATACATTCTTAATATAGTTGGTCCGCAGTATTCTTGTAGTAGATAAAATCCGTCGTTGATTGTTCCGTAGTCGTATAGTTTTACTATGTTGTTTCCTTCGAGTTGTTTAGTCCATTTAACATCAGTGTTAAAAAATGTTTCAATTGCATTGGTAGTGTTGTATAATGGTTTCTTTTTAGTGATAGTTAATCCGTTAGTACGATAGTATTTTCTTACTAGTCCTTCTTCTTTGTTTATAAAAACTTCTGCTAGTGTTCCTCTACTAGAATAATCATCAAAGAATTGTGTATAACCTGTAAGATTACTTTCATCCGGATGCATTAATTTCTCCTACTATTTGGCGATAGTATTGGGTTAATATTTCACGAGCAATAAATTCGTATTTAGGAGAATAGTGTTCTCCTATATTTTTTTTAAGCCAGTGTAGTATACTGTCTGTATCTTGGTGTACTAGGTCATTGCAGAAATCATATTTTTCGTAATTGTTAATATTGTTAAAGTCATTAATGTAAGCATCCCATCCGTCAGCGGCGGGTGATGGCCGGCTAGTACCTTGACGTTTTAATCGAGTGTAGTCTGTGTTATAACAAATTATACCGCGTTGGATAGAATATTCTTTGCTATCAGCTGTTTTAGAAGTTATTGTAATAATTCTAATATTTAAATTTTGTTCTTTGAGTTCGTTAATTGGTATTTTACCAGAAGGATCGTGTATAGCATATAGAACTAGTTTGTTGTGTAGTTCATACTCCTTATTTCTATAAAAGTAACTCTGTTCTGTTCGTGCATGTAATACAGTTGCTAAAAATTCAAAATAGTTTGCATATTCAGATACTTCTGTAGGCTGATTCTTATTTAAAAACCAATTAGTAATGCGTTTAGGTATATGTACAGGATATTCTACCTCTTTACTAGCTGGATGATCATTTAGTTGAATTTCAGAGAATACATTTTCAAATGTTTCATTATTGCGAGAGTCAAGTGCTTTCCAAAGTCTTAATAATAGTTGCCCACTTGATCCTGCAGGATAGTTTATAATAATTAGTTCATTGTTTTCCAGGAATGGATATTTCATTTTTCTAGTTCCATGGACAGGCAAATTCGATTAATTGTTTTGTCTCTCTTGTAGTCATCCCATTCTGTATTGTTTGTTGTACCAAATAATACTGTGTCGCTTGGTGTAAGTTTTAAATCGTTGCAAAGATTAATTTGTTTTTCTCTGTATTTGTTATATATGTAATCAGCAGAAAAATTCTGTATTAAAATGCTGTGCAAGTTTACACTAGAGCGATTAAAATATTCAATACACATTGGGGAATGCATTTGTTCTTCTTTGGTAAAGCATACACCAACACGTCCAGATGTTCCTGTTGCAAATGTTTTACTTAAACTAATTCCAACAAATTTAATACAATCATATGCATTGATATCAATTGGTTCTACACTACTAATTCCATGATACGCACAATCTAAGAAAACTGGAATATTGCGTTTGGAACAAATACCCATTAGGTCCTCAAAGTGTTCTGGTACTGTTCCTGTTGCTGAAAATGGATAACTTACAATAAATTTACTACCGCTGTAAATTGCCGTCTCCATAGTTGTTGCACCCATGCGTTTGTGTTGTGGGTACTCTCCTGCCATTACTATAGTTTTGCGTGTTGGATATGTTAAGTAAAAATTATTAAATGCATCAGTAATACCGTCAGTTATATACGCATATAACTTGTCTAGGCCAAATATTTTAAAATTGTTACCAGACTCGATCCATTTTAAGTATGATGAAATGAATTTTTGATCGTTTGATTCTTTATATAAAGACGACATGCTAGTATTTAAAATAAATGATCGTATGTCTTTATCAACTATTGGCTTTGCTCCTTTTACTATTAACATATTATATTTCCTACAATGTGAAGTCTTGTTATGTTAGATCCATTAAATGCAGTGTGATGATTATTTCTTGTGTTTACAAGATATGATTTTCCGCTTTCCATATGAAAGCATTCTTCCTCAATAACCATTCTGCATTTTTTGTTTGTAATGACAGGTATATGTATTCTATTTTCAGTATCTGCATGCCAAGTTAAGCATGTTTTCTTTAGCAATGTTATTATACGGATTCGTCCTAAATTGTATTCTGTTTTAAAAAGTTTGCATAGATTATATATGTATGTTCCTTCAAGTTCTTTGTTTATTTCAGTGAATGCCTCCTCAGTTAATGGTATTGCTCGTTTCCGTTGATGATTCGTTAGGAACTCATCAGAGTCAATGCTTGATGAATCAATATTATCTGTTTCGTAGTATGCAGAACCAACTCCGTGATACCATGGATCGACACATTCAATTGGATGAGTTAGGCACAATTGCCGATCACTAAGATGTAATTGATGTGTAATTAATAGTTCATTAACTTCTTTTTCTAGGGTTTTAATATCAACAGTGTGTTTAAGTTCTTCACAGTATTTCATTTTAGTGTTCCACCAAATAAGAGTAATCCACCTAACTCAGGGATAGTTTTTTCAAACGATTCGTTCCTAGCCTTATCGAGTCTATTTGTATAATCAGTAAAATATGTTAATAGATCAGTTCGGTCTTTAGCCATCATAAAATTACATAGAGAGTTCCAATTTTGTTTTTGTTTTTCAGTTGGGCCTTTATCCCAAAGTTTTTCCATAACTATATCTTTGTATCTTGGTTGTAAAACTTGTATAGTAAGATGCTCAGGTGCGCTTGCTTGGGTGTGATTAATCCATGCCTTATTACTGAATGGTTCTTTGTAATGTTGATCCATCATTTCTGCCCACCAGTAAGTAATGTTTGGTACATCTAATATATTGTATATAGTTATAGTAGGTCGGATGCCTACTTTAATATTCATGTGCTTACTTAATTGCATAAGTTCTTTAGTAACTTCTATAACGGTATCCCATTTAGAAGGATATCTAACGTATTCAATTATTGGTCCTACTCCATCAAGACTAGCACAAAATTCAATGTGTTTAAAATGTTCCCAGAGTTCTATTAAATCTTTTTTTGGTTTAACTGTAAGGTTAGTTGAGTAATTTAAATAAACATCTTTTGCCTGTCCGCATTCAACAAGTTTACGCAGTATTTCTTTGTACTCTGGCATAATAAATGGTTCACCACCTGTCATTTTAATATGCCTAATGTTTGGTAATACCTCATCTAGTTTATCTAAATCAATAGTGCGTGGTTCTGGGTTTTCTTTTATATAGTTTTCTATTTCCTCGTCTGTGTTTTTACCGTTAATATTTTCTACACCACCTACATATCTTTTGACTGCCGCCCAGTCTCTATACCAATTAGTGCTAAAATACGGCCCACACATGCGACATCTAATGTTGCATCGATTGTTGAAACTAAATTCTAGCCAAGTAATTTTAGGATTGTTTATATCTAGATCATAATGTAAGTCTTCAAGTAGATCTATGTCTCGGTTGTAGTTTTGTCTAATGCTTAACTTTTTACCAGCATCCTCCTCCTCCCAGCATTTTCTACAGCCAGGATGCCGTTCTCCTTTAATCATATGTTGCCTTAATTCTTGTTGAAATGGCTGATTAAACACATCATTGAGTGTTGAGTTGTTGCGTATATGATTTGTTTTAGGAACTGTTTGGCTAATAAATCGACAACATGGTTTTATGTTGCCATTAGGTCCTAGGAATTGATGATTCCAACCAAGTGAACAAAAAGTAGAACTAATATATTTCTTAATCATTGTAAGTCATGTGTCTCAGATAAGTTTGATCTTTTGTCACTAGTAAATTCATAATCTGTACCACATGTTCTTCCGCAAACATATAGTTTAGGATTGTTTGATTCTAGTGTTTGCTTCCAACTATCTTCTAATTTAGTTGTGTACCATTGATGATTAATAATGTCTTCTAATTTATGATTGCGTATAGAATTAAAGTCTTCGCCATATAGATTTGTTAAGTAGTTAAGTTGTGGTTTTTGTATATTCTTATCTGGGAAGTATTTTGAAGGACCCATCCAACAGCATGGCCAAAGTTTTGCTTCAAAGTCTATATAAATTGCTTGCATTTTTTGGTATTTACATTCAATTTGTGTATTGTCAATGTAGTTGTCCCAACTACCATAGTTTTCTAATATTCTATTAAATTTCTTTGCACTCTTTGTTTCCATTTCGCTTTTTTCGTTTGAAGTAAACTGCTTGTTTGAAACAAATCGAGATGTTTCTTTAAACATAATTTGTTTAAATCCTAGCTCTTTAGCAAGTTCTTTTGCTTTGGTAGTTTGGTGTTCATTATAGTCAAATACCAAATAATCCCATCTAGCATTTCCTCCAGCATTAATAAATGCTTGTACATTTTCTATTATCTTATTCCAATTGCTGTTTACTCTGTATAAATGATTTGTGTCTTCTAATCCGTCAATTGAGAAATATACATAATCCCATTCTCTATTTAGAACATCTTTTGCTAAATGCTCCCACCAGTCAGGCTTTCTTGCACTACCATTGGTATATAATTGCATAGATTGCACACCACTGTTTCTTATCCATTCAGCACATTCAAGCCAGTTGTTACTAGCGATGCTGTCACCATAATTACCACACCAAAATACTCTATGAAGTTGTTCTGCAAAGTCTTTGCCGAGTATGTTTTTGTAATCGTTAATAGTTAATTCAGACATTGGAAGACGAGGGTTAACTTTCCCGTTTTCTACTCTAGCACATTGTGGGCATAATAAATTGCATCGACTTGTATGTTCAAAATGAATTGCCTTAATATCACTATACTTTAAGTACATACATATACTTATTTAATTTTGAAAAGCCTAAGGACGCGGCGGAAAAAAGATAGTTTTCTTTTAGCATGATTCTTTTTAGTTTCTTCGACTAGTGCAGTTGATAGTAGGTGTACAGCATCTTTGATTATTTTTTCTTTAGAAAGCCATGGCTGATACATTTGTGTTCTGCTTTCAGGTGTAGAGTCTTCATAGTATTTTCTTTGCGCTTTAGCAAAGTCAAATATTCCTTGGTATTCGGCTCTTGGTTTTTCACATTGACCAAATAGTAATTCGCAGTGATTACATTTACAATGCTTACAATCACAATGACAGCGTCCTGTAACACGTTCTCCTACTCCTGCATATGCATGACAATTATGACCGCAGTTGGAACACGCTCCTAGTTTATTATATCTAGAATCTATAAGAAATTTAAGTTCTTTATATTCAGCAGTCCTACGATGCTGATTATACGGAATTGTTTTTAAGTATTCACGCAACTCGTATTCATTCATTTTAAAATTGGCTGAGGTTTATTACCCAATGCTTCTGGGGAATCTTTAGGCCATTGCCATCCGGTATCCCATTCCCAATTAACAAAGTTTTGTAGTACTGGTATTCTTAAAGTTTGTCCCTTTTTTATTACACCAGGTTTACGATGTTCACCGCCTACTATTACATGTTTAAACCACACTGCTTCAAATCGCAATCCCCAATCCCAGCCACCGGCTATCATTACGTCCTGCGTAGTACAATTTGGTCTCTTTGATTGAATTAACAATGCACCAAGTGGTGTCCACATTGGATGGCATACCGGGTGCGGATGTGATACAGTTGCATTACCTACCCATTGGCCACCGTGTAGATCTTCGGTTGCAACAAGAACAAATCTACCCTTTCGTTTAACAATTTTCACAAAGTCAGGAAATGACATAGTGCTAATATTTAAAGTAATCAGCTCAATAATTAATAACAGTATTTAACCTTATTGTACGGTGCAGTAAATAATTATAGTAATTTGTTATTTGTGGAGGTTTCAATTGATCAGCACACGAAAAAGATCATTTGTAAAAACAATTTCATGGAGAGCATTAGCAACATTTGATACGTTTGTTATTTCGTATCTGATTACAGGCGAACTTGCGTGGGCTAGTGCTATTGCTTCGTTGGAAGTATTTACAAAAGTAGGATTGTATTATTTGCATGAACGAGGTTGGGAAAAGATTAAGTTTGGTTTAAAATAATGCGTATATGTTTAGACAATGAATGTCATAAGATAGATGAATGTAAAGCATGTGAAAAGAATGTTTTAATTATCTGTTTTCTGATTAATCTTGTTATGTTTGCAGTTGAGTTATTCTATGGCTTGCGTGAAAACTCTGCTTCGTTGTTAGGTGATGCCGCACATAATAGTGGTGATGCTTTAATACTTGGCAGTAGTTTATTTGTAATGGCTTCTACATTGAGAGTAAAAGCAAGATTAGCATTAATTAAATCGTTTGTTATGTTAGGGTTTGGTTTGGTAACCTTTTTCCATGTTTTCCTAATTTTTTGGGCAGGAACAGTGCCAGCCTATGAAACTCTTACGACTGTAGGAGTTATTGCATTAGTTGGTAACATTATTTCTGCTATGTTATTAATGTATTATAGGAATAAAGATATTAATTTAAAGAGTGCATACATATGTTGTAGGAATGATGTTATAGCATCTGCTGGTATTATTGTTGCTGGTATTCTTGTAATGTTTACAGGAAGTTACTGGCCTGATGTTATTATTGGATCTTTAATTGGTGGAATAATTGTTCGTAGCAGTATGTTAATTGCAGAAGAAAGTCTTCAAGCATTAAATTTTAAAAAGATTAAGTAATATTACAGGTCCCACCAAATGTTAGTTTAAAAAGCATTGCGTCTTCATGTGTACGAAATTCATATGCAGTTCGACCGAATTGCCACATACCAGGAAGAGAATTACAAGGAATACTATGTCGTGCCCAACGAAAAGGTGTGTGCCTTTGGCACCACTTGATGGCTTTAGTTGTATCTACTTTATAACTACTTACAATTATTAATATTGACATTATATAACCATCGTAGGCATTGTTAGTGTACACGCCATTCCTGTTTTTATTTTAAAATTTTCAACGGGTACTTTAATGCCAGTAGCTACAAACGGCCATACCATAGGACTAATGTTTCGTCTAGTAGCAAATAGTGTTGGCTCAAATTTCATAGTAGTAGGTTCGGTTATGTCTGTTAAGAAATTATATTCAAACTCGATTGTCAATGGATATGTAGTTACATCATTGTACAAACGTGCATTACAATACTTGACAAGATCGCTTATTAGTTGCTTTGGTATATCATATTGGGATAGGAAATTATATACTTCTTCATAAAATTCTTCTCTTTGGTGATTTAGTATATTATCTCTATATCCAAGACTTTGACTTACTAGACCAAATACATGATCATTACAGTAGTTTTTTACTTTAGAAAAGTGTTTTTGAAGTATTCCTGTACTGGTGCTTACGTATCTGTGCCAATCATCATAAAATTGTTTTTTGTTTAAGATACCAGTTCTATCTAAATAATCAGCGGCGTCTCTGGTAAAGTTAAATTCGTGTCCGGTTCGAGTACACCAAGTCCATTCCCATATATATTTTAATTCCTCTTCTGTAAGCCAATTGGTACTAGTAACTAGTTCAATTTGTTCTGCTACATCTTCATGCACTACACCCGGAAATGGTTTTTTTGTTGTGGTAAAACCAAATTGTTCTCTGCTTTCTTGTGTTGCTATTTCTGCATTAGGTAATAATGCAAGAGGATAAAGGTAAGTACTCAATGCTTGATAGTTTGTTATAGTTAAATAAGTTTCTTTCCAACTGTCAACAGTCTCTCCCGGGTTACCAATAATCATTTCACAATCAAATGGTAATCCTATTTCCTCACATTTTTTACTAAAATAATCATATTGATTAATATTCAGGTTATCACGCTTAATTAATTTAAGTGCCAACGGAGTTAGTGTTTGTAAACTCATTATGAGACTTTGAATTAGGCCTGCGTCATGCATTTGTTTTGCCATTTGTAAAATATTTTCGTTTGCATTTTTTGCCCAATTGGCAAAGAATGTTCGTGGATATCCATATTTTTTTCTAGTTTCTATAATCCAGTCTACGATTTGTTGATCACGTTGTTTAAGCATTCCAAAGTTAGCATCTACACTGTATAAAAATCCAATTTTATTTTTACCACAGTATTCAATTTCTTTGTGTATTCTTTCTAAGTCATAATTAACTAGTTTGCTTTGAATTAATGATCCCCAATCGCAAAATGTACATGAGTAAGGACATCCTCTATTAGTTTCAATTACCATCGAATGATGAGATTTAATATCTTTTGGCATTGTGCCATCTAAATATGGACTAGGCATTTTTTCAAGATCGCGTTGTCTATGAAGTTTTTTATCAGTAAAAGTATTAATCCATCCAGCATGTGAGTTAACTGCAACATTAGGTAATGAGCTAATTGCTTTTTTATCTAGATTTAATAATATTTGTTTAAATGTTTCTTCACCTTCCATGAATACTACGATATCAACATAGTCATGTGTTTGCCACCAGACATTATTAATATCTTGTGGTATTTGTGGTCCACCATATATGATTAAACATTCTGGATATTGTTTTTTAACTTGTTGTGCTAATTGATCTGTGTAGTTTTCATTCCATATGTAAACACTGAATCCAAATATTTTAGGATTATCTAATTGATTAACAATACTAGAGCAATTAGTTTTTTCAAAAAATAAACCACTCAGTTGATAGTTTTTAGCAACCTGTTGATCTTGATATGCATAACTCCAAATGTTTGCAACGCTGTATGGAAGAAATTTATGACCGCCAGGATTGACTGTCATGGAAAAGTTAGCTAGGTATACATTTTTCATCATATAATACTTGACTATTGCTATAGTGTGTGTTAATATTTATAAATATTTAAGCATGACTCATAGGAGATAAGAAATGTTTACCCAGCGTAATCAAACTGCATTGGATAGATACGATCATGTCGAACGAACATACTCGTTGGCTGACGTTCAAAGTTTATCCGGCACACTTCAAGTCGAGCATACATTAGCACATATCGGAGCAGAGCATCTTTGGTTAATGTTAACAACTGACCCTTATGTTAAAGCATTAGGCGCAGTAACTGGCAACCAAGCAGTACAAATGGTACGAGCAGGATTAGAATCCATATACTTGTCAGGATGGCAGGTAGCCGCTGATAATAATACAGCAGGAACTACATATCCAGATCAAAGTTTGTACCCTTCTAACAGCGGCCCAGAGTTAGTAAGGAAGATTAATAATGCTTTTAGACGTGCAGACGAAATTGAAGTAGTTGAAGGCAATGAAGGAGACCATTATTGGTATGCTCCTATTGTAGCAGATGCCGAAGCAGGCTTTGGCGGAGCACTAAATGCTTTTGAAATTACTAAAGCATATATAACTGCGGGCGCTGCAGGTGTACACTTCGAGGATCAATTAGCATCTGAAAAGAAATGTGGACATATGGGCGGTAAAGTTCTTATTCCTGTGCAACAGCATGTACGAAACTTAAATGCGGCAAGGCTTGCGGCAGATGTTATGCGAGTGCCTACTGTTATTGTTGCTCGTACAGATGCTGAAAGTGCTACATTGTTAACAAGCAATATCGACGAACGCGATCATCAGTTTATTAGTGATGATAGAACGGAAGAAGGCTTTTATAAATTAGATCCTAAGCAATCCTTTGAACGATGTGTTGTAAGAGGACTTGCCTATGCTCCTTACTGTGACTTACTGTGGATGGAAACATCTACTCCTGATTTAAAACAAGCGGAACGGTTTGCAGAAGCAATACGCAAAGAGTATCCAGATCAGATGTTAGCATATAACTGCTCACCATCTTTTAATTGGAAGAAAAACATTAGTGAAAATGATATAGAAATATTCCAAGATGAACTAGGAAAAATGGGATATAAGTATCAATTTATAACGCTTGCAGGATTTCATGCATTAAATTATAGTATGTTTGAACTGGCACTTGATTATCATCAAGTAGGAATGCCAGCCTTTGCTGAGTTACAAGAAGCAGAGTTTGCGGCAGAAGCAGAAGGATACACAGCAACAAAGCATCAACGAGAAGTTGGTGCAGGATACTTTGATAAGGTTGCAGGTGTTCTTGCAGGTGGAACTGCATCTACTTCAGCATTAATAGGATCAACAGAGGAAGATCAATTTTAAAACCTTTGTATAAACCTAGCAATATGATGTACCCATGGAAGTAAACATACTCCCATTAATAAGTTTGCTCCTGTATGCATTAAGGCTATCTGTCTAGTTGGTCCTATAGGAAAACCGTCTGACACAAAAAAACTGGCTAACCAAATGGTGCCAGTTGTGCCTATGTTTGCTCCTAGTATAGCTGCTATTGCCGCCGGCAATGGAAGAAATCCGCTTGCCACCATTCCAACAATTGCAGTAGTACTCAAAGAACTAGACTGCCATGCTAATGTACACAAGATACCACCTAAAAACATCCAGTACGGATTAGTTACAAATGGTTCTAATTGTTTAACATGTCCTAGTGATTTCATGCCACCAGCAAACATTTTTAATCCAATATAGAATATTACTAATCCTATTATAATCTTAAACAGTGGTGTATCTAATATTCCCATAGGGCCCCTCCCTATAACTTTTTATCCAAAGCGTTATTATATGTTCTTTATACATATATTTAATTGATTAGTTAAATATTAGTATGCTAGACTGTCTTTTACTAATAATTCCTAAATTAGATCCTTATGGGCCGTTAATAGGGCCTAACTTACTTAAAGCCTGCTTGCAAGACAATGGGTTTTCAGCAAAAGTAAAAGATTATAACATTGAGTTATACAATAATATAAATGAGACACATGGATCGCTATGGTTTGGTGAGGATGATACCTTTCTTCTTCAAGACCATTACGATAAACTATATAATAGTACATTAAAACCCTACATAAAAAGATGGGCAAATGAGTGTCTAGAAGAAAATGCTAATTGGATTGGAATAAGTCTGTTTACTCAGCGGAGTAATTATATTGCTGTTAGTTTAATGCAAGAAATAAAAAGAAAAAATCCAAATCAAAAAATTGTTCTCGGTGGTGCTGGATTAAGTGATTTAGAAATTGAATCATCATTAGCTGTAGCAAACGAATATGGTGCTAAAATAATATGTGATGCTTTTATATATGGTGATGGTGAATCAGCGTTAGTATCATTATTGAATGGTAAGAATGTAGAATCAAGTTTTAAGTCCCCAATGCAAGAAGATGATTTAGATAGTATTCCTTTTCCTGATTACTCTGATGTTAATTGGAGTAGTTATGTTAATGATCCAGTAAATGATATTCCTGTTATCTCTGTTACTGGTAGTAGAGGATGTGTTCGTAAGTGTACTTTTTGTACTGTTCCTGCATTATGGCCTAAATATAGATTTCGTAGTGGACGTAATATTGCTGAAGAAATAGAATATTTGTATAAAGAAACTGGGTTAACATATTTTGAATTTACTGATAGTCTAATAAATGGATCTATGAAAGCATATCGTGACATGTGTATAGAATTAACAAAACTAAACAATCAATTAAATGATAAAATTCTATGGACTAGTCAATTTATATGTCGTTCCGAACGACAAATGCCTGAGAAAGATTGGGAATTAACTGCTAAATCTGGTTGCCAAAGTCTTGCTATTGGTATAGAGTCAGGTAGTGAAGCAGTAAGAGAGCATATGAAAAAGAAATTTACTGATGAGGACATGTGGTTTACTTTCGAAATGGCGGCAAAATATAATATTCAAGTTCGTACATTGTTATTAATTGGATATCCAACAGAAACAAAAGAAGATTTTCAAGAAACGATTGAATTAGTAGAGGGAATTTATAAAATAAATAAAAAATATAAACAAAGTAATCCGCATCATGTTTTTGCAGGCAGAACAATGTTTATAGTACCTCAAATTCCAGTGTATGCTATGGCAACAGAAATGGGTATTAATGATAGAGATAATGTATTAAATTGGGAATATAAAGATAATACGCGAGCTGTACGTTTACAAAGGCAAATGGAATTGTTAGAGGCGTGTGATAAGTTTGGATTTCATCAAAATAAATGGATTAAGGCTAGGTTACCTGCTTTAATTCATGAGTACAATGAATTAATGGATAATGATTTAAGTATTAAGCAGATTGCTATATGAAATTAGATTGTTTATTATTAATAATTCCTAAATTAGATCCAATGGGTCCTACTGTTGGGCCAAGTTCCCTTAAATCTTGCTTACAGGCTAATGGTTTTTCTGCGAAAGTAAAAGATTATAACATTGAACTATATAACGGCATTTATAAAACACATAATGATCTTTGGTTTGGTGAGGATGAAACGTTTTATGTAAAAGAAATGTATCTCGAGTTGTATAATAATGTATTAAAACCTTACATAGATAGATGGGCAGTAGAATGTGTTAATGAAAATGCAGATTGGATAGGAATAAGTGTGTTTACTCAACGCAGTGTGTATGTCGCAGTTGATTTAATAAATGAAATAAGAAGATTAAATCCAGATCAAAAAATAGTTGCAGGAGGTGCCGGACTAGATTATGATGATACCGAGAGTGTACACATGCTATCTATTGTTAATAAATTAATATTTGGCGACGGTGAGGATGCTATAGTATCATTATTAAAAGGCGAAGAAATAAAATATGATACTTCACGAACGTATTTACAAATAGATAAGTTGGATGATATTCCTTTTCCTGATTATTCTGATCTTAATTGGAGTGAGTATAGTAAAAGTGGGTTAGAGCCTATGATTTATGTTACTGGTAGTAGAGGTTGTGTCAGGGATTGTACATTTTGTGATGTTGCTTATTACTGGCCTAAGTATAAATTTCGTAGTGGTAAAAGTATTACTGATGAAATGATATATTTAAATAAAGAAACTGGCTTTACACATTTTGAGTTCAGTGATAGTCTAATAAATGGATCAATGAAAGCATATAGAGATATGTGTGTTGAATTAAAGGCAGTAAATAATCAATTAAATGATAAAATTACATGGGCAGGACAGTTTATATGTCGTTCTGAAAGGCAAATGCCTGAAGAGGACTGGGAACTAACTGCTAGTGCTGGCGCAAAAGAACTTATAATTGGCGTTGAGACAGGCAGTGAAGAAGTACGAATGCATATGAGAAAGAAATTTACTAATGATGATATGTGGTTTACATTTAAAATGGCAAAAAAATATAATATTCGAGTCACGGTGTTAACAATAGTAGGTTATCCAACAGAAACAGATAAGGACTTTCAAGAAACACTTAACATGGTTAAGACTATTAATGAAATAAATGATGGAACTGGTCTTATTCGTGTGTCAGTTGGACAATCAATGAAGATATTATCTAATACTCCAATATATGATATGGCTAATGATATGGGAATTACTAAAGGGAAGTTAGACTGGACATATAAAGATAATACTCGAAAGGTTAGACTTCGTAGATTAATTGATTTATTAGAACTTACTAAAAAGCATGGACACCGGCAGGGGCCTTACATAGAAGCACGACTGCCTGCATTAATTAAAGAATACTCTAATATATAAATGGATCTCTTTCCTTCAATTTTTTTAATCGACGCTTATGATCTCGATTTGTTTTGTAGGATCGAATTTTATCTTTGATCCATTGTTTAAGTTTATTCATGTTTAAATCCCATGCGTTTCCATCTTTCTTTATCCTGTTCCTTAGATAGAGGTTGAATTTCATCAAAACTAAATGAATTCTTCTCACTAAAGTAAAAGTAATCTTCCATTTTAATCATATGTTGACTAAACGAATTGTTTTTTATTACATCAGTTATTAATTTAGCCATTATTTTATTATTTTCTATGTTTAAATGATTCAAGCGGCTATCATTGGAGGAATCTATATCAATTTCTTTTTGTCCTTTTCCAAGTAATTCTCCTTCAGAGATGGATATATCGATTAATGCTCTGTTGCCCATAGGTCCGCTTGTAGGAATAAAGTAATCCTTTACTTCTGACCATGATACATTATAATTAATATTAGTTTTATGGAATTCATTTAGTAGAATACTATTACGAAAACCCGGAAACCACATACATTTTTTATTCTTTTGTTTCATTAGTTGGTCTATTTGCATTAATATTCCTGTATGAGCCATTGCATGATACTCTGGGTGCCATAATTCCATATAATATTGTTGTGCAGCTGTAATGAGTTTCTTAGTTTCTGACTTTGTAAGGGTTCTATGGTTTTTATCGTAACGATTTTTAAAGCGCGGGTTGCGGTCGTTCCGGTTACCCATCTCATTGACATATGGGTTGTTAAATATTAAACTTAATTTATCTGCAAGACTTTTGCATTGTTCATCTAATACACTTAATGGATTTATTGGTGTGCCGCGATAATTAGGCAGTCTAGAGTGCTCAGTAATACAGAATATAGTATAATCTGCTACCTCTAGGATTGATGGTTTTTTTAAATGGTGTTCCATTTGATTATCCCAGACACCTTTTTGCTGTTTAGTCCAGCCTATTACGTCATCGTTTTCGTGCTCTGAGTATAAACAGTCTTCGGCAACCGGAAGCATAAATTTTTCCATTGTATGATATAAACAATCACCGCCGTCACCTGCCATTATTATTGTTGCATCTAGTTCTTTTGCTACTATATACGGATAAGGTTTACAAGTTTGCCCACTAACATCCACACAACCTGCAATATCCCCTTCTTTATATGTTTTTGGAATAATATCACGGCAATAACTATCACCAACAAATGCTATTTTCATTTTAATACCTTACGCAAAAAGTCATTACTTATAAGTCTATGAAAATTAATTCCAGGATGACTTAAATCTCTAGCCAATTCATACTTTTCTAAAGGATCACACACAGATGGCACATCAGAATCTTCAGAATCTAATAGCATTAATGGTATTTTATGACTACTACTAATATATTTAATAGCATTAATATTCTTTTCATGATTAATTATACTATTTGTTTCACTTGCTAAAATATAATTAACTAAAACTGGATGGTCATTATTACTCCAGCCACCAATATTAAGAAAGCGACTTTTGTCCTCATCATAAAACTCTCGCCTATACATAGATGGTGTTAATATAAAAATATATTTTGGTTTTAATATAGGTACCCAGTGGTTTGCTAAACGATAGCATGTATCAAGTGAACTAGCAGGTTGACTTAAATTCCAACAGCTTAAATTTAACTTCCTACTAACTAGGTATGGCCAAGTGTTTTCATACGGCAATCCTGTACCAAACGATATACTACATCCTAAACACATAGCACCAGTTGTACTTGAAAATGAATCACTTCTAAACCCATGTTCATTAAATTTATATTGTATGCTGTCTTTAGTCCAACCTAACTTTTTTAATTGTAATTTAGTTGCTTTATTGCTTTGATGTTTATCAAACAAAGCTTCGGTATCATCAGTAAGCCAATTGGTTGGCTTGCTAGGTCTAGAGAGAGCACTATATCTACTATACCCTAAAAAATCATTCATTTTTTACCATACTTTGCTTTAAACTTACCTACTCTACCCTCAGAACTTATCTTACCTTGTTTGCCTGTATAGAAAGGATGACACTTAGAACATACTTCTACTAGTAAGTCCCTACATAGTGTAGACTTTGTCTCAAACGATTCTCCACAAGCACATCTGACTGTGATTGTCTCATACTTTGGATGGCCTTTCTTCTTCATATTACTATTTACTCGGTGTCGCGTCTAATAACGCTGTTGCCTCCGGCAATCGGTAAACAAATTTTTCTGAGCCTTGCTCTATTCGCTCTAATAGTATATAATAGTATATTACAGTTCCTAACCGTTTAAATAAATATGATTAATGAAAAACTTATTCACTGAGCACCCAAATAGTGCAGGACAATCTTACACTGAACACTTCTGGTTTGCTCTAACAATTGCAGGAACTTGTTTAGTTATAACTATTGTAGCAACAATACATAGTGTGTTGCCAATGATATTTAAAAACACTGGATCAACTCTACTGCAACAACTTAACAGCAAAATTGAAGCAAGAGATAACAACAGTGCAAAACTCAATTGACTACTATATAAAGTATATGCTTGGAGACTTACAATTAGACTACGACACGCTAACTCATTTGCGTAAGCAACTGATGAAGTATAATGATATACTGAGTAAGTACAGTCCAGCAAAACATCCGCAGATAGAACCAACATACACAAACAGATTAACCACACTAAGACACATAAAAGATATAGAAAATAAAATAGATAAACTAAGAGAACAATGGCCCGAACTACGCGGAATAGCACAAACATGGAGGTAGTCTATGCTTAATAAAAATAGAGATAAACCCAAGAAAGAAAAGAAAAAGCCAAAGAAGCCTAAGTAATTAAAATGGAATTATATCAATTAAATTACAATTATGTACGTTGTGGGGAGAAACCTATTGTGAACGATAAAGATAAAAAAGAATTTAATAAAAATAGAAAAGAATTATTGCGTATGACTACATATGTATACGGGGGAATATTCTTTTTAATTCTTTTATTTTGGTTATTCTAAAGTATTCTTACTATAGTAGCGTATAGTGTAAAGATCAGTTATAACCGTGGTTCCCATGATAGAACACAAGTGGTGCAATTTCCGTATTACCTGTGGCCCTGGTCCTGTCAACCTTATCGTTTGATGTCATATGGTATGGCCATGGTACCAGAACCATTCTAAACCGTTATGATTGACGGTTGTTTATGGTAAATATATAATAGTAGACAGTAGTAAAATGTCTACAATTGTAATTGTGGAGGTTACTGTGATGACCAATTTGAAAGTTAAGATGGCAGTTGTGATGTTAATAGGTTTAGCCATATTACTAATATTTGCTAAACTGTTCTAGTACCAGCCGAATTCAAGTATATTATTAAATGCTAATATACTCCCGGAGAAACCCTACAAATAGTAAGGGAATTCTGGGGCCAAAAACCTCTATATTGGGACCAAGTTTCGGAATCTTTAGGGGGTTTTTTGTGGCTAAAATACAACAAAATAGACCCACATTTATGGTTGACAAATCTGCGATCTCGGGTATAATGTATACATAATGAAAGAGCGAATCAAGGGGTATTTTACATGGATCTCATTCATAGTATTATGGGTGGGAATCGTGATAATTGCGGACCTTAATTGGCCGTCACATATGGGCGATAAAGGCGCCCTCTTAAAAGCGATAGGAATCTTATAATGCGTATGACTTTCGCACCAGGTTGGACCCAAGAGATTCGCCCCGAGAAGGAGCGCGAAGACTTGATGTGTTACATAAGTGACACCTTTAAGGCTGTCAATGGGTTCCGTCCTCGTTATGATCACACCGAAGATACTATAGAGGATCTTCGTGCAATGGCCAATAGTCTACAAGACGATGTGGTCGAAGCCGGCATCCGTGAGGAGAAGCGTGCCCTGCAGAAGAAGCGGGATAAGTCTGCTCACCGTGCCGCGATGAAGTATTACACTAACCTCAAGCCGCGCAATGACACGCTGAAGTTTGCCCTGCTTGATGCATTGGAGGCCTAATGGCAGACAAGAAGATCGTAGACAGACTCTACGAATATGCATCGCTCGTTCAGACGATGAACGATAACTATTGGAAGGCCTCTGGCTTTACATTTGGTCCCGCACCTTTAATAGACATAACCTTTGGCAGTCGTTATGCTAAGGTCATTAAGAAGGATCGGCACTATGTAGATGGCCCCGGATCGGAAGTTACCATCCGTGTTGGTTCTGTTCACTCCTTTGTTGACTTAGGTAATGGCGACATTCTTAAAGGTTCCTGGAAGGCGCCTGTAAAGAATGGTGTCCGCGGCAATATCTTTGCTGAGGACATAGGCGCTGACCGTGTTAACGAGCATGGCCCGGCTTACCTAAAGGGTCCTGCGTTCTGTAAGAGATCCGGCCTAGTATGAACTTAATACACGAACGAGGTATGTTTGAGATACAGTACCGCGAACCTACCCTTGGTGGCAACCGTAAGTTCCTTGCTAAGACGAGAACACTTATGGATGCGATCGCTTCTTTTAATTTACATAAGGGAGGCTTTGATACTCCCCTCCGTGTTAAACGAATTAATGTAGACGGCCTGCATACACATACCTGGACACTAGATGGCCGTTACAGTGTTCCGAGGCAAGTATAAGTGGCATACATCCGCACAGAAGAAGTAAGAGAAATACGCAATGCTCTTAAGGAGCAGTTCCCCAACCTAAAGTTCTCTGTAAAGAAACAACACTACAGTAGCATTAAGGTCACTATCAAGAAGGGTGATGTGGACTTCTCAGACATAATGCGTGACTTTGGTTATGCAGACATTAACCATTATCATCTAGGACAGTATGGCTCGCATCAGCATCTGTTAGAGAAGATCGATAAGGTTATAAAGAAGGCCCCAGCATTAGCTGAAGGTGGCCGTGAGTGGTATGACCGTAGTGATGCAATGACTGATTACTTCGACACTGCGTTCTACTATAACATAAGTATAGGGGACTATAACAAACCCTATGAGAAGGTGGCCTAATGGAAGAGTATATAGCATGTGTTATGCTAGTAGTATGGACTTACATAATAGTAAAGGTGGTATGGTAATGGACAGTAGAACATATAGTACAGTGTTACCTATGCTTATACTGGGAGGAGTATTGCTATATGCGATACTATACATAGCGTAATGCCCAGACCCAGAGCACGTAAGCATGGATGCCCTAAGGGTAGACGTAGGACAGGTAGTAAGATGCGTCGACTAAGGAACATGTTGAAAAAGAAAAAGAATTAAACGAGCCGACGACTTGGTCGGTGGCGAGTGGCCTTCATGGATGGTGACAT
>Ga0310342_100000366_pt1 | contig 24739 bp, 15 predicted proteins | sample S15DNA20500_MG_FD_206155 | JGI IMG/M metagenome (GOLD analysis project Ga0310342, IMG submission 206155) | Marine microbial communities from station ALOHA, North Pacific Subtropical Gyre - S1503-DNA-20-500_MG | ecosystem: Environmental > Aquatic > Marine > Oceanic | place: Pacific Ocean: North...
GACCCGCGAGAGAGGTTCGAGGATGCTCCCCTGGGGTTTTCTGAGCGGTTTTGCGACTTGTTTGCTGGTTTCTACAAGCTCCCGTCATGGTGGCAATGACGAACTATGTAAGGTTCTTTGATGACGTCTTTTACCTTGATCGAGGGCCGATTGTTGCGTCGCTACAAGCGTTTCCTGGCCGATTGCGAGCTTCCAGAGCACGGTTTAGTGACTGCCCACTGTCCCAATCCAGGCAGCATGAAAACTTTGGTCGATGGGGAGCCAGTAGCGTGGTTGCGACATGTCCCTACTCCGAACAGAAAATTGCCCTGGACTCTGACTCTGATCGAGGTTCGTCGGGGGCGAAAAGCACTGGTAGATACATCTTTGCCGAATCAAATCGTGGCCGATGGAATTCTCGCCGGAAAGGTCGCTTCGCTGGGCGATTTCGAACAACTCCACAGGGAGGTTCCCATCGGTCAAGGTACGCGGCTCGATATCGTACTCGGTGGTCAACAGAGACCGAATGAAGCCACCGGACAGATTTTCATCGAGGTCAAGAATGTCACCATGCTGTCGTGCTTTGATCGTGACCGTGCCGATTTTCCTGATTCAGTCACAGAGCGCGGTCGCAAACATCTGGAGGTGCTGACCCGGCTTTCAGAAAGTGGAAAAAGAGCGATCCTCTTCTTGTTACTGGGCCGTACCGATTGTAATAAGGTTGGCTTTGCTCAGGAGATCGATCCTGCTTACTGTGAGGCTCTCCGGGTCGCCGTCTCGGCGGGGGTCGAGGTGATATCGCACCGGGTTCGAGTTCGTTCCGGTAATTTAACCCTGGGTGAGTCAGTACCGATCAAATTGCCCGGAAGGGCCGAAACGAGTTAGCGAAAGTTACATGAGGTCCTTATTCTCTTTCAACGGAGGCAGGAGCAAGTGTCATGAGTGAGAAAAATTGCACTGTATCTCTCGAGCTGATTCGTGAACTGAGTCTCGCAGCAGGGCCACCAGGAGCTGAGGACGAAGTCAGAACGATTGTCCACAGGGAACTGAGCCATCTGGGCACTACCCAGCATGATGCGCATGGCAGTGTCATCGTTGAGGGCGTCGGTGAAGGACCTCGGGTGATTCTTGATGCCCACATGGACGAGGTCGGTTTCGCGGTGCAATCGATCGATAAAGAGGGTCGTGTTCAATTCGTCCCACTCGGTGGTTGGTGGGGACACGTGCTGCTTGCTCAGCGCGTTGACATCCTCGCTTCGGGCGGAACCAAGATCCCAGGTGTTTTCGGCTGCAAGCCACCCCATTTCCTTTCCAAGACCGAACGAGAAAAAGTGCTGCCGCTCGACAAGATGCACATCGATGTGGGAGCACGGAGTCGTGAGGATCTGGAGGCCTGGGGTGTACAGGTGGGAGACCCCATCTGTCCTCGTGGGCACTTCGAGGAAATGGCAGCGAAGGGACGGTACTGTTGCAAGGCCTTCGATGACCGGGTCGGAGTTGGGGTGATGATCGAGTCCTTCCGGGCGCTCGTTGAAACGGATGAACTCCCCTGCAGACCCATTGCTGTGGCTGCGGTTCAGGAAGAGGTGGGGTGTCGAGGTGCGAGAACTGCTAGTGCCATTAGCCGCCCTGATGTGGCGATCATTCTGGAAGGAACTCCTGCAGATGATCTTCCTGGAATGACTGAGCGCCAGGCAGTTCTGGGCAAAGGTCCACAGATTCGATTTTTTGATCCCACCGCACTCTCCAATAGACGACTGGTTCAGATGGTCAAAGGAGTGGCTTCAAAGCAAAAGATTCCGGTACAAAGCGCGGTTCGCCGTAGTGGCGGTACTGACGCTTCGACCACTCATTTGCATGATAGGGGTGTCCCGACGGTGGTCATCGGAGTACCCGCTCGCGCCATACATACGCACTCCAGCATGATCGATCTGGAAGACTACCGGCAGGCAGTGAGCCTGGTGGTTGCAATACTGAAGAAGATGGATGCGAGCACGGTGAGTTCCTTCACCGATTACTCGGCATAGCGAGCTTCAAAACCCGCATCCTGACAGAGTCTTTCCATATCCTTGAGTCTTCTCTTCTGCGCGGGTGGAAGTTCATCCCCTGTTACGTCCAGTTCATGGATGACCTTGGTTGCATTTTCCCAGTCCTGAGACAGCGATAGAATGCGAGCTTTGGCCTCCAGAGCAGGAAATTGAAGTTCTGGTTTAATCTGTCCCGATGAGATGTTCATTCGTGCTTCTGCGAGTAGTCTCTCGGCTTCATCGGAGCGACCTGCGTAGAGCAATATCGAGGCGAGACGTGCAAAGGAACGGGCACAGAAAGGATGCTGTATGACGTGCAGCTGCCGGACAGAGAGGAGCGCGGTTCTGGCACTCTGTTCGGCACCATCGAGGTTTCCAAGCCTTTGCTGACAACACGCCAGAGCTCTGTAGTGACGAGCGGTCTGATCTGACTTTTTGCCTCGGAGGTCTATCTGTAACCGGACCGATTTTTCCATGTCGTTGAGCGAAGAATTCAGAGCCTCTTCAGTGACATCTTCTCTATGGGGCTCCAGAAACAAACCGGATCTATTGAGAAGAGCGGTTGCTAGTAACGCCGAGTCGTTTCCTTCAGCGAGGGAGACTGCTTCGTCGAGAGATTCTCTGGCTTCTTCCCAGAAGCCCTGATAGTTGACTGATTTTGCCAAGCTAATGAGGTAAGGAATTTTCTCGGTGGCCTGGTCCGGTGAAAAGTTCATCAATAGATCACGGAGAATCTCTTCTGCCTGGGGCCAGTCTCCACGAATGTTCAACAAGGATGCGAGTTCGTGCTGGACATCTCGAGTTAGCGATTGGGGATCCCCGATGGGGATCGATTCCAGCGCCTCCTGGAGGGCTTCTTCGGCACAGGAGAGTCGTCGGAGAGCCTGGTGAGATTTGGCCAGCTGTCGTAGCGAATGGACCCTTTCCTCTGTGGGCCAGGTCGGATTGTCTTTTCTCAACTGGGTTTCTGCTTGGAGCAATTCGGCCGCCCTTTCGGCGGCGCCGGTGTCGAGCATGATCGAGGCGAGAGTGCCGAGCAGGGTGGCCCTTGTCTGAGGCTGTTCGTCCATGCCTTCGAGCAGTTCCTGGGCTCCACGATCGAGCAAGTCATGACCACTGATCCGGTGAAGAGATGGATTCTCACCTGCTTCATACAGGAACAGATCGGTAAGAAAACGGGTCACCGATCTCGATCTTTCAGCGTGCTCCCTCGCTTGCCGTGCTTGTTCAGCTGATTGCGCCCTTGCCCTGAGCACCTGACGGATCATGTTTGATACATCTCCGCCACTCTTCGGTCGTTGAGTGACATCCCGAATCATCGCGGCCCGGCAGATCTCTGCCAGATCGTTGGGAACATTGCTACTCATCTCCTGGATGTCCCGAGGCGGCCCCTTCTTGAGTAGCTGCAAAACTTTGTGCCCGGGCAACGGGGTGTCTCCGCTGCGGTAGGGGGGACGTCCTGAGAGAATCTCGTAGAGGATCGCTCCAATGGCGTAGACATCGGTCCATGCGCCGATCTCATCACCTTCCGGATTGGCCTGTTCGGGCGACATGTAAGAGGGAGTTCCCACTATCGCTCCGTCGCGTGTGATCACCGTCGATCCTGGGATGGAACTGGGTAGAGTGTCAGAGAGGATGTCATGTATCGGTTCATCTTCTTTATCGGCGAGTATATATGCGAGTCCCCAGTCCATCATGTAGACCTCTCCGAATTGACCAACCATGATGTTCGAGGGTTTTACATCTCTGTGGACCACCCCACGAGAATGGGCGTATTCGAGTGTATCGCAGACCCGTAGCAGCACTTCTAGCAGACGATCGCGATCCCATCCTTGAGTGCCATCTCGGGCGTATCGCATGACGTCACGGAACTCTTTTCCCTCGACTTTATCCATCGTGAAGTAGAAACGACCGTCTTCGTCACTGTTGAGTTCGTGAACCGCGACAACTCCTGGGTGAGACAACTGAGCGGTGACCCGCGCTTCGCGCAGGAATCTACGAAGGCGTTGAGGTGGAGCATCTCCATCCAGGTTTCCCAGGACTACCTTCATGGCAAGTTCTCGTTGCAGGACAGGATCGGAAATGCGGAAAACTGCACCCATACCGCCGCGGGCAATTTCCTCCAGAAAATCATAGCGGCCCTGAAGTTCTGGTGAGAGCGGCATCGATTCCTGGCTCCGGCTATCGGAATTCAATTCCAATTCTTCGCTATAATGATCGAGAAGAAGTTCTGCGAGATCATCGATGTCGCTCGGTTGGCCAGTTTTTACGGAACTGGATTTACGTGAAAGTCGTTCGTTTCTTCGGCGTTGGTATTCGCTGAGTTGCTGTTTCAAGGCTCCTGCAAGTTCAGGATTGTCCTGGCAGGCCTTGTTTACGGCATTCTCAATCGAGGATTGGCCGCCGAGTAGGCGTGCAAACAGGATCTCCTCAGGTGCCAGAGGAGCGATTCCTGGATCTTCGCCGTATGGTTCTTCTTTGGCCAACGGTATCTCCCAAGCCGAGGGGTATGAAATCCGATCAAGACCACGATATCATGCCGCAACGGAGGCGTTCATGACAGACCAAGAGTCAGCTGAGATTCCTGATCAGGATAAACCGGAGCAAGATCCTGCCGATAAGGTGTCGGAGGAGAGCGCCCAACCCGATTCGGAATCCAGTTCTGTCGATTTATTGAAGAAATTTACCGATGGTGACACGGTCGCTTTTGAGCGCTTGATCGAACGAGAATTCCCTCCACTCAGAAGAGGGATCGAGGCGCGACTCGGACCTGACATCAGACGTAGAATTGACCCGACTGATGTTTTCCAGCAAGCGGCTCTGGACGTCTATCGGTTGCGAGATGATTTTGATAATCGCGGATTGCCGGCATTTCGCGCCTGGTTAAAAAAGATCATGTTGAACAATGTCAATCGACTGATCGAAAAGGAGCTGGCTCAGAAACGGGATCCTCGTCGAGAGAAACGCCGTGCAATGGAGGCGGGAAGAAGTCGATCACTGGATCCCCTCGGAAATCTGTCCGCTTCGATCTCATCCCCATCCGCTGGGTTGCGCAGAGAAGAAGATCTTGAGTTGCTCAAGCGCTGTCTCGATATGCTCTCTGATGATGATCGCCAGCTGTTACTGTGGATCCATAGCGAAGGTAAGGAGTACGTGGAAGTGGCTCGACTTCTCGCCATCAATGTCGATGCGACGCGTAGGCGCCACAGCAGGGCGATGGCAAGGTTGAAGGAGTTTGCGGATGCGATGCGCAAACCCGACGAAGGATACCGCGGTAATGGGCCCGTAGACCGGGAATCGCCAGATCCTGGTTCCTAGGCGATCTCTTGCCTACAGATTTAGTATCAATTTGTTCCATAACTAACTCTGGATATAGCGTAGGTGTCCTTGACCGGGATACCTCTGGAGTTCTAGCATCCTGCGGCCGGCTCCCTTTCAGGTTGTGCGCTGCCTTCTGATCGGGATTCGGTAATCGTTTGTCGGCTGGTTGCCCAGCCGGTAGGTATTCCCTGGCAGTGTGGAGGCTCTTTGGACCGTTTTGGATCAAACTCTGGCTACGTAGACGCTCTGTACGAGCAGTTCCAGCGTGACCCTCAGAGTGTCAGTGCTGCTTGGAGAGAGTTCTTTGATGACTACGATCATACCGGAGAAGTTGAGAAACCTACTTCGGAAGGGTCCGATACTCTGCCGAGTCCTGCGGAAGTTCTGAATCCACCAGCTGCTGGAACACCTGTCGTTACAGTTGCGGACTTCAAACCAGGTAGCAGCGATGCAAAGCCTGGCGAGAAAGAAGTTCCGTTACAGGGAGTTGCCCAGCGAATTGTCGAGAACATGGAGGAGAGCCTCGGGGTTCCCACAGCGACCACAGTGAGGTCGATACCGGTTCGGCTTTTCGAAGAGAACCGGAAGATCATCAACGAACACCAACTGGCCTGGGCTCGGCCCAAAGTATCTTTTACTCACATCATTGCCTGGGCTCTGGTACAGGGATTACTGGATCATCCCGGATTGAATCACGGGTTTCGCCGAGCAGCGGACAAGAACCTGAGGATCGTTCGTAGCTGTACCCAGCTGGGAGTTGCCGTTGACATCGAGAGGTCGGGAGAGCGTTCCCTGGTTGTGCCTAACATCAAAGATGCGGGCCGGTTGAACTTTCGGGAGTTCTTGACCGCCTTCGATGATCTGGTTTCACGAGCGCGGCGAGGGAAACTGACACTCGACGATTTTGATGGGACAACAGTCACCATAACTAATCCGGGGATGCTCGGAACGAGTATGTCGGTACCAAGGTTGATGGCGGGTCAGGGAGCGATTTTCGGCATCGGAGCCATCGCCTATCCGCCTTCGTGTGCTGGTATGGCCGCAGATGCAGTCAGTCGTCTGGGATTTTCCAAAGTGATGACTCTGACCAGTACCTACGACCACCGGGTGATTCAAGGGGCTGAATCGGGCGCTTTCCTGGCGACGGTGGAGAAGCTGTTGCTGGGAGAGAATCGCTTTTACGAGCGTATTTTCGAACAACTGGATGTTCCCCACGAGCCATACCGCTGGTCGCAGGAGCAATCATCTTCTTCGCTACCAAGTAGCGAGGCCTCAGCCCCTGCTTACCGTCAAGCAAAGGTACTGCAGCTGGTGGATGCGTATCGGGTTCGAGGCCACAGGGTGGCTCACCTGGATCCTCTCGGTAGCAGTCCAGATCCGGATCCGGAATTGGAACTTTCGACCTACGGACTCAGCATCTGGGATCTCGACCGCTCTTTCCTTTGCGGAGGGGTTGCAGGTCAGGAGCGTCCGCGAAAATTGAGAGAGATCATCGACATTCTTAGGCGTACTTATACGCGGTATGTCGGAGTGGAGGTTTCTCATATTTCCAGTTCGACGGAACGCGAGTGGTTGCAGAATCGGATGGAATCCTCTGAGAACGATGATCCGATTTCCATCGATGAAAAACTGCACATCCTGCGCAAATTGAACCAAGCTGAGGCGTTCGAGAAATTCCTTCACTCCTCTTATGTTGGGCACAAGCGCTTCAGTCTGGAGGGGGAAGAATCTCTGATCCCTGCACTCGATACGCTCCTGGACCTGTGTGCCAAAAACGGAGTCGAGGATGTGATGCTCGGTATGTCTCACCGAGGAAGACTCAATGTGCTGGTCAATATCTTGGGGAAATCTCTGGATCAGGTTTTCGCAGAGTTCGAAGATTTTGACCTCGAAAATCCGGAGGGGTCCGGGGATGTGAAATATCATCTGGGAGCCGAAGGTTTCCATCGTGCAGCGGATGGTTCCAGGGTCCGGGTGACGCTCGCTTCCAATCCCAGCCATCTGGAATCCGTGTGTCCTGTGGTCGAGGGGATGACTCGTGCCTGCCAGGATGAGAAAGGAGACCGGAACTCCGTGATGCCCGTGTTGATCCACGGAGATGCGGCTCTTTCCGGTCAAGGCATCAGCTTCGAAACTCTCAACATGTCGTTACTGGAGGGCTATCAGACCGGTGGGACGGTTCATCTGGTCATCAACAACCAGATCGGGTTCACCACCTCTCCTTCGGAAGGGCGCTCATCGCGTTATTGCACCGATTTGGCCAAGACGGTTGAGGTCCCCGTCTTCCATGTCAACGCCGATCATCCGCAGATGGTTGTACGCATGGTACGTCTTGCTTATGAGTATCGAGAGAAGTTTGGAAAAGATGTCTTCATCGATCTGGTGGGTTACAGACGCTGGGGACACAACGAAGGAGACGAACCTGGATTCACTCAACCCCTGATGACTGGCAAGATTGAACATCATCGATCAGTCCGAAAGCTAGTTACCGAAAGGTTGCTGGCCAGGGGTGAAGTTGACATCGAGACTGCAGAAAAGATGCTCGCTGAATTTCAAACGATTCTTGATGATTCATTACGTACGGTCAAGGAGAGTGCTTCCAGCCGTCCCGGTGCGACATTACGTCCTGATCATGAGGAACGGGAGGGTGTCGCGACTCCTTCGGTAGACACAGCGATCGAGGTTGCCGAGCTAGATTTGTTGCTCGAATCGGTGACACGTACTCCGGACCAGTTCCAGCTACATCAAAAACTCGATGAGCAATTCCAGCGTCGTCTGCAACTGGCCAGGGATGGATTTATCGACTGGGGGCTTGCGGAGCTGTTGGCTTTTGGTTCTCTGGTCAGAGAAGGTGTTTCGGTCCGTCTTTCAGGCCAGGACAGTGGCAGGGGCACCTTCAGCCACCGCCATAGCACCGTCGTCGACGTTAAATCCGGCACTCACTTCACTCCTCTGGCGCATCTGCCTGAGGCTTCCGGGAATTTTGAGGTCTACAACAGCTTACTTTCCGAGTTCGGAGTTCTGGGCTTTGAATATGGCTATAGCGTACAGCGGCCTGAAGCACTCACGATCTGGGAGGCACAGTTTGGGGACTTCTCCAATGGCGGTCAGATCATCATCGACCAGTACATCGCCAGCGCCGAAGAGAAGTGGAAGCAGACCTCGGGATTGACTTTGCTGCTACCACACGGATACGAGGGACAAGGCCCCGAGCATTCCAGTGCCCGTCTGGAGCGTTTCCTGCAGCTGTGTGCGGAAGGAAATCTAAGAGTTGCACAACCGAGCACTCCGGCCCAGTATTTCCACACAATTCGACGTCAAGTTCACGATCCAGCTCGAAAGCCTCTGGTGTTGTTGACACCAAAAGGTTTATTGCGGTTGCCAGTTGCTAGAAGTTCGCCGACCGAGTTTACAGATGGCTGTTTTCAGGACGTGATCGTCGAGGGGGTTCCGGGCCCGAAGATTCGTATGGTATTGATCGCCTCTGGCCGGGTGATCTATGACTTGATAGAGGAACGTAACAAGAGGGACGCTCAGGATGTTCTGATAGTGCGCCTGGAACAGTACTACCCGATCCCACGTGCTTCGCTTCAGCCGGTGCTTGATATGTTGCCAGAAGAATGTGAAGTCCGATGGGTTCAAGACGAACCGCGCAACATGGGTGCCTGGTCTTTTCTGCGCGATCGAGATGGTGGATTTTTGGGGGGAGGGCGCAGAGTTCGATTCGTCGGGCGTGCCTGGAGTGCAAGTCCCGCCAGTGGATCGAAGTCTGTCCACGATGCGGAACGGTCGAGTTTGATCGACAGGGCGTTTGCTGACTGCAACGATCAAGGCTAGGAGATCCTCTAAGTTGTACATCGAAGATTCGCGAGAAATCGCTTCATGGATGGCTCAGGCTACTTCCGATGGTCGTTTTGGAATCGATCTCGAGTTTATCCGTGAGCGTACCTACTATCCCAAGCTGGCATTGATCCAGATCTCGGTGGGTGATGATCTGGCACTGATCGACCCTCTCGCTGATCTGGAACTCGGTCCGTTAATCGAAACCATCGACGATCCAGCCATCACCAAGGTGGTTCATGCCGGTTCTCAGGACATGGAGATTCTCGAAGAAGTGGCGAAGCGAACCCCTTGCAACGTCTTCGACACCCAGATCGCAGCTTCGTTTCTGGGGCTTGGTCTTCAGCCGGCTTATTCGGTTACCTGTGAGCGAATCCTGGGACAGGTGGTTGCCAAGGGAGAGTCGTGGACCGATTGGCTCAGGAGACCTCTTTCTGACAGCCAGGAACGATATGCACTCGATGATGTCAAACACCTGTTGCCACTTCATGACCGGCTGCAGGGGGATCTATCCACTGAAAATAGATTGAGCTGGGCACTGGACGAGATGGAAAAGTACTCCAGTGCGGTCACTTATCATCCCCTTGTCGACAATAGTATCCGAAGGGTGAAACGGTCCGGAAGTCTCGACGGAAGAGGCCTTTCATTGCTGCGCCAACTTTATTTGTGGCGGGAAGAGGAGGCCAAGCGTTGCGACCGTCCACGCAGAAGGATTCTCTCGGATGAGTTGCTGGTGGAGATCGCGCGTAGAGCGCCACAAGACATCGATTCACTGGATAGGATTCGGGGAATCGATTCACGTGATGTTCGTCGTTCTGGAAAACACATTCTCGCTGCGGTGAAGAGAGGGCTCGATACCGCCGAGGATGAATATCCTCTGCTCATCAAGAAACGACGCCTGGAACCGCGCGAAGAAGCGGCACTTGAGCTGGTTACATCTGCTCTTCGAGCCCTGTGCAGGGCCGAGAGGATTGCTCCTCCCCTGGTTGGAAAAAGTGATGATGTCGAAGATCTGTTACGGGACTTCTGGGGCGGAGAGATCGATGCGAGCGAGCATCGACTGCTGAGTGGCTGGCGAGGAGAGTTGTTCGGCAAGAAGTTACTTGGATTTCTGGAAGGCGATTATTCCATCGCCATCGATGCCGACAGCGGATTCCCCGAGTTGCGACCGAGTCGTTAGGATCCGTTTGCCAGCGGCAAATCGATCACATCCATGAAACTGGAAACGCTGAAGATGGCCTGTCCCACGCCGGGCGGTCCATATCCCGGAGGCACGGGCAAGCGGTGTTCACGGTGGCAGTCTCGCCAGGCGACCAGCAGTCGAGCGTGGTATTCAAGGGGGGCAGGAGGCTGCATCTCTCCCAGGTCTTTGACCATTGGAGAGAGAGGTTCCGGGCACCATACGGTGAAACGGGGACAAACTCCCTGGCTCATGAAGAAATCGAGGCCTTCTCTGGTCGAGGCTACCGCTTGTTCCGGGTCGGTGTAGCCGTGCGGGTGAGACATCTCGATTCCGGCCACGAAGTTCGGGATGACATTTTCCGGACCGAAAACATCGGCAGCTGCGACGATTCTGCGATGCCACTCTGATCGGCCGACGTAAGCCTCTTTGCCGGGACAGATGATGGGAAAGAGGCGTTCATCCCAGATCTCATAGTTGGGATGATAGATACGGATTCCGGCGTCCTTGAGAATCTTCTGTTCGGCGACTGGCAGTGCCTGCGTGACTGCCTTTGGAATCCAGCGCCCGGAGAATCGCTCCTCGATGGCTCGAGCGTAGCTGGCGTAAAACTCTGCTTCTCCCTGTCCCCGCAGGTTTCTGATGATCGAACCGCCGGTCAGGGTGTATGCCTTTGAGTTGTCATCTACGTCATCGATGATGGCGAGAGCTTCCAGCACATCTTCTTGCGGTTTCACGGTACGGTAGGGCCGGCCCGCTGAGACCTGTTGACGGTAGTTCTCGTTGATGTCACAGAAGTGACATTCTTCCTTGAAGCCGAAGTACTGACACTTCCGGTACACGGTGAGATAGACCAGATATCCCCACTCGATGGTCGGAGCGACCTCGTGGACCGGTTGGCCCGAGGTCAGATTCTTCTGGTAATAATCAGGAATCTCCTGCAGATCGATTCTGGAGATTGTCTCGCCGCCGCAACGAAGAACCAGGGATTCACCTTCGAGCGCAGCATTCCACACTGAAGTGGGATTCACGCGTACAGACACCGTGGTTCGACGAAGATTCCAGGGGCCGTCGAAGAGTTGCATCTCCTCCGGAGCACGAAGATTCTCTTGCTGGTCCATCTGGTCGATCGGAACCATGTCGAAGCTGAAGATGAAGTAAGACTTGCTCTTGAAATTTGCGCAGTACCGTAAGGCTTCCCGCGAGAATGAAATTCCGACGCGGAGTAGATCTTCCTTGATCAAAGCTTCCACGGGTAGATCTGGAAATAACCGGGAAAGACGTTGAACTTCATCCAGCCGCTGTTCGGCTTCTCTGAGAAGGTGGTGATCCTGATTGGCCGAAGGATCGATTTTAGATGCTGAAGACTTCATCCTGGATCTCCCTCGATCTGTTGCAGATATTCGCCACCACCTGAATCCTCGCAGCCGTTTCGGAGTCTGGCAAGAGCCACGGTTTTCAGAAGGTGGTCGAGTATCCGAGTCCTAGCAAGATTTCGACGTCATCCTGTTCGACTTCCGGTGGGGGTTGGCTGTTGTGACGGACGTTCATCTGCGCATTGAGGGAAAGGCCGCCGACGATCCGTGTACGAATCCCCAATCTTCCCTGGGCCAGGATCTTGTCAGGATCATCGAGTGCGATATAGAGAGTGTGATCGTGGAACGCTTCGAAGATCTCTTCCTTGAGTGTCCATTCTGCACGGCCTGCGATTCGTAAAGTGCTGGTAGTCTCGTCATCGGCGAGTACGAAATCTTCATTGAGAGCGGAGATTCCCGATTCCTCCGACCAGTCGATATGTTCGGTATCGAGGATCTGAATTCCGGCTCCAATTCCCGCGGTGGTACGAAGGGCGAGGTCAGCAAAGGCATCATTACGTGCCGAAAAGCTGGTGTAGAGATACCAGTTGTCCTCGGGAAAGAAGTCGTACTTGATCTCGGCACCGGTACTTCTCTTGGTGACGATCGCTTCATCCTCGCCGTAGGTCCAGTCCACCTTGGAAACGAATCGATGGGTGAGATAACGGAAGGTGTAGTCGAGGTTCATCACGGCCGAAGCGGTTCTGGTGTTTCCGGTTGTCTGAGAACCGTTGAGAGTGATGGTCGCCTTCTGAGTTGAAGTGGGGGCAAGCACTGGAGTTGGATTGATGGCGACCACTCGTTGCTGTGGAATGGCTCTCTCGCCGAGCGGGTTGTTTACCGTCCAGGTTCCCGCGGTCAGTTGTAGCGGCCCGGCGAGATTTTCCCCTGCATCGGTCACCAGTGTCTCGGTAGTGAGAATGGTGACGGAAATGACGTTTTCCGCCGAGACCTTGATCTTGCCGATGCCTTCGACAGCCACGTGGTACTGATCATCTTCCAGTTGAAGGATTTTGCCGATCAGCAGCGTACCGTCGCTCATTTCCAGGCGGTCATGCTGAGCGGGTTGATTGAGGAGGTCGTCACTTCCAAGGCACAAAAGGAGCAGTAACGTACAGTACATCGATGGTTTTCCTTCCGGTGGACCTGGGACAGGATACGCTTCCGAGGTCGCCGCGGGAATCGGATCGGAACCGTGTCTTCCGGGAGGGCCGGATCGAGGTGGATCCTGATCTGGATCTACAGAGGTTGCTGGGCAGGAGGTCGAATGAACGCGGAAATTTCGATCACCTCCGAGATACAGCCACAGAAGCGCTTGAGACCCCGTCAGCGAAGTGGATTCATCGCTCTGGTGGGGGCTCTCAGTGCGGCTCTCTTCTGTTTTCCGCTGGCCTTTCTTCCGGCCAAGCTGGCTTGTTTTTACGCGCGTGTATTGGCCCGTTTCGGCTGGATCTTTGCCCATCGTCGGCGACGAGTGACCCTCAGCAACCTCCGTAATGTTTACGGCTCGGTCTGGACCGAAAAGAAGATACGCAAGGTCGGTCTTGAATCATGGCGAAGGGTATCGATGTCGGCGGTCGAGGCGCTGCAGATCGGCAGCTGGCTGCAGAATCCAGATTTTCGCGAACGCATCGTGTGGAGTGGCCCGTGGTATGAAGTGGAGCAACGACAACGATCGGGAGAGGCTTTCCTGCTGGTCAGTGGCCATCTGGGTCCGTTCGAGATCATCTTGCCTTCGCTGGTCCAGCGCGGCTGGCGAATCGGCTTGCTTTCTCGACCGGTGAAGAATCTCTACATACATCGGATGCTCGACTGGATCCGCAGGGGCACGGTGCCGACCATTCTGGATCCGGCAGGTGCTCTTCCCGAAATGGGCCGAGCGCTGGGTGAGGGAACCTCCATCGCGCTGCTGGTCGACCAGAATGATCGGAGCGGTATTTTCGTTCCGTTTCTCGGTCGGGAGGCGGGAACCACTTCGTCCATCGGGGTGTTGACCCGTCGATACCGGGTTCCTGTGGTTTATCTGCAGGCGCGCCGAATCGAGGCGGGGCGCCGTTACCGATTGACCTGTGAGATCGCTGATCTTCCCTGGGGCGAGGATATTCGTTCTCACCTCGATCTGGTGACCCGATCAGTGAGTGATCGCATCGAGAAGATGGTCCGGGAAGTGCCGGCCGATTGGCTCTGGATGCACCAGCGCTGGAAAGCGCGACCCGATGGGGGACGTGAGATCTTGTTCTAAAGTAGTAGCTCTCGGTGACAGGGTGGAAGTCCAGGTGTATCCTGCAGCGCTTCTAAGAGCAGTGCTTCTGAGAGGTAGGTGAGCTTGTGACGACCGCAGCGATCAGAGACATCTCCGTTGGCGGTATCGAGCCGATACTCCGTGGTAAGGTCCGCGATATCTTTGATCTTGGCGACCAGTTGCTGCTGGTCACCAGTGATCGCGTCAGCGCTTACGACGTGGTATTGCCGCAGGGGATCCCCGACAAGGGTGCGATCCTGACCCAGTTGACCCGCTGGTGGCTGGACAAGCTGCCTGACGGGATCAGGCATCACATGATTTCGACCGATCCTGCCGACTTCCCGGAACCGTTCTGCAGTGCTGCTCAGGACTGGGGGCCGCGGGCGATGCTGGTCCAGAAACTCGACATGATTGCCGTTGAATGCGTGGTTCGTGGCTATGTTGTTGGCAGTGGCTGGAAGGATTACCAGGCGACCGGTGCGATCTGTGGAATCCCACTCGCCGCTGGCTTACGCCAGGCTGATCGACTCGATGATCCTATTTTCACCCCGGCGGCCAAAAACCATGAAGGTCACGACGAAAACATCTCATTCGAGGCGGCCTGCGATCTGGTCGGTGGTGATCTGATGACGCAGCTGCGTGACCTGTCGGTGCAGATATTTTCGCACGGCCGGGACCATGCCGATCGCTGCGGTTTGATCCTCGCCGACACCAAGTTCGAGTTTGGTGTCGATTCTGAAGGTCCGGTGCTCGCCGATGAGGTGCTGACTGCCGATTCATCCCGTTACTGGCCTGCTGATCAGTATCAGGTCGGGATCAGTCCGCCGTCTTTTGACAAGCAATACGTCAGAGACCATCTCGCCTCCTGTGGTTGGACCGGGGATGGTTCGCCACCGGATCTTCCCGACGAGGTGGTGGCGGGAACCACGGCACGCTATCAGGAACTGTTCGAGCGAGTGACCGGGATCAACTGGGAGACGTGGAAGGAGCAGCAGTCATGAGCGCCAAAGTTCTCGTCGTCATGGGCAGTGATAGCGACTGGTCGGTGATGGAGAGCTGCGTCGAGCAGTTGCAGAAGTTCGATATCGAGGCAGAGGTCCGTGTTTGCTCTGCCCACCGTACCCCCGAGGTGGCTCATGTACTCAGCAAGACTGCTGCCGATGAGGGCTACTGCGCCATCATCGCGGCTGCCGGACACGCTGCCCATCTGGCCGGAGTGATGGCGGCCAGCACGACACTGCCAGTGATCGGTGTGCCGATCGATTCGAGTGCCCTGGATGGACTCGATGCGTTACTGGCGACGGTCCAGATGCCACCGGGTGTGCCCGTGGCGACGGTCGCCATCGGCAAGCCGGGTGCGTGCAATGCAGCGATCCTGGCGGCACAGATCGTCGGCGTCTCCGATTCGGAGATGCGGGCGCGCCTCGACGATCACAAGGCGACGATGGCCAGCAAGGTTGCCGCCAAGGACGAGGCTTTGCGCGACAAGGTGTCCGACGCCTAGTAAACGCCGTAAAGAAATGCGACCCAGATCTGGCAGGCGACCTGGATGATGGTCAACACCACCATCTTGCTCGGTTTTGACCGAGCACCCAGCGGTGACCCGGTGGCGGACTCGGCACGATCGTCCGGGTAAGAATCGAGCCAATTTCGGCACCGAAACAGCACGCCGAAGCCCCAGATGGTACTGCCAGCGAAAAGCCCCCAGGGTTCCAGCAATGGGTTGCCGTTGTCCTCGAAGGTCATTTTCAACAGCACCAGCAGCGCCAGTGCGATGGTCGAGACGAACACGGCCGCGGCCAGTGCTGCGAAGGTGTCGATTCTGCGGCCGCGGTGAGAGATCAAAGCGATCAATCCAGCGCCGATGACCGCGATCAAAGCGGCGGCGATGGTCAGTGCCTGAACCAGGTCGTCGCTAGCCGCTGGTTTTCCGAGGGTCAACGGCACCAGCCAGAACAACACCGCGATGAGGACTACGCCGCCGCTGACTCGATAACGAGCGACCCAATCTGGCTCGGGGAAGGTCGGATCAGGAGCACTGTGCGGTGGCGAGATCAGGCGCCGCCAGGAAGCGACGAAGCGATAACCGATGCACATCAGCCAGAACACCGGTGCCAGGTCGAGTAGGGCTCCGAGGATGCGAGGTAGTTTGCGTTGCAGCAGCCATCGAAACGCGGCGGCTCCGGTCAAGACGTCTTGACGATGTGCATCGAGCAGCACGATTTCACCGGAGCGTCGGTGGCTGTCGAGCAGTTCTCGGTCTTCTCCGGTGACCAGTACAGCCGATTCGGTCTTGACCCCCTTGAGCAAACCGAGCAACTCCATCGAGTGGATGCTGCGGATACACATCCGGCAATCCCCATCGTAGGCCAGCAATGGTTCGCGCGAGCTGTTGGGCGGCTCCAGGGTCATCATCGACGGATCTCCTCGAAAGGGGGCTTGAGGATCCCGACCTCGGTGATCCAACCGGCGATGTGCGAGGCCGGAGTGACATCGAAGGCTGGATTGCGGTAGCTGATTCCTTCGGGAGGTTGTTGTTGTGCGGCCGGTTTCCAGATCTCCTCGGCGGGTCGCTGCTCGATGGGGATCTCGCCTCCGTTGGCTATGGTGAGGTCGAAGGTAGTGGAAGGGGCCGCGATGTAGAACGGCACCTGATGGGCCCTGGCCAGCGAGGCGATGGTGTAAGTGCCAATCTTGTTGGCGGCATCGCCATTGGCTGCGACCCGGTCCGATCCGGTGATGACGATATCGATTTCGCCGTTGTAGAAGAAACTACCGGCAGCGCCATCGCAGATCACCTCGACCGGGATGCCGTTCTTTTGCAGTTCCCAGGCGGTCAGTCGTGATCCTTGCAGCAGTGGCCGCGTTTCATCGGCCAGTACCTGGAAGCGCTTCCCCTGTTTCCACGCCTCGTACAGCACCGATAGCGCGGTTCCGGTTCCTGCGGTGGCGAGTGCTCCGGCATTGCAATGGGTCAGGATGGTGGAGCCATCGGCGATGAGCTCCGCTCCCGATTGACCGATGGCGCGGCAGAACTGCTGGTCTTGCTCGTCGATGGCTCGTGCTTCGGCGAGCAAGCGCTGCTTGAGATCGGCTCCATCGAGCCGGGAACATTCGGTCGAGCTTTCGATCTGTGCCATCCGATCAACCATGTGCTGGAGGTTTACCGCCGTCGGGCGAGCGGCTCGCATCGCCGGCAGTGCTGCCTGGAAGCGAGATCGCACTTCATCGATCTGCTGGCAGTTTCGCAGTGCCAGGCACAGACCGTAAGCCGCCGCAACGCCGATGGCGGGAGCTCCTCGGACTGCCAGTTGCTGGATCGCTTCGATCACCTGCTCCGGTTGTTCGGCGATTCGTTCCTGTTCCTGGTCGGGCAGCAGCGTCTGATCGATCATGTGCAGGCAGCCATCGGTCTCGCCGACCCAGTGCAGGGTGCGGAACCGGTGTGTTGTCTGATCCACCATCTTCTCCAGCCTTCCAGGGGTCGCATCGGTAGTGCCAGTGCCGTCGGCATCATCGACAAAGGAGGGAAGAACGGCAAGCCCTGCTTGGTGCGGTTTGCTGCCCGGCGGTTTGCTGCGCGGCGATTTCCTGGCACCGAATCGATCCCCAGAGGTCCAAGTGCAGCGGTCGTGGCCCGGGGTAAGGCTCCCGGTCTCGCCACAAAGCTCTGATCTGGTGCCAGTACCGAGATCCATGCCGCCAAACCTTGCATCGGCGAACCGTGATGAGGAAGGAGAACCAGGTCGACCGGACCCGATCCTCGACTGGCTGCCAGTCGCGCCGCTTCTGCGTCCCCTGGGAGCACCGCAGTTCCGCCAGGTCCTCGAATCGCGACAACGACCGATTGATCATTGATCGACAGTGGAGGTGCCGGAGGAGTTGGATCTGCTGCCGAGACGATTCTCACCTTCCATGGCCCGATGGTCAGACGATCTCCCGTCTTGACCGTGTGGATTCGGACTCGATGCCGATTCGCGATCCGCAGCAGGGCGATTCCTGCTGGATCGTTGCAGAAACATTCATCGATGATGATTCCTGCGATGGAACCGGTCTCGATTAACTCTGGAACCGCGGAGTAATGGTCAAGATGAGAATGTGAGATGAAAAGCCAGTCGATTCTAGAGCTGCCATGATTCCACAGAGATTTTCGAATCAGACTTGCTCCTCCATCTAACTGGTCAGTGGCACTGGCATCGAATAGCAAAGTTCCACCAGGAGCCTGAAATAGAACACTCTGTCCTCTTCCTGTCGGTAACAAGGTTATCGTTGGAGGTGTCGGAAATGCGCAATGGATGGACATCGCCAGAAGGGCCAGGAGCAGGGTGCCGCTGGCAAGGCGAGGCTTTCCGGCGCTGATCCACAGCAACCCAATCATGATCAGAGAGATGGCAGGGACGCCGATGGTGGGGAGGATCCAGGGACTCCAGGGGAGACGATCCACCAGCGGTGGGAGTCCATCGAGAATGAAGGAAAGTACATCCCAGCCCGGTCGGGTGATCTGTTCGATGTGGATGACAGACAGAGCCAAGGTAAGAGCTCCGAGCAGGATGGTTGCCGCGACCGCTGGCAGCAGTAGTAAAGTCGATAGTGGGGAGAATGGACAGAGTTCGGGGCTCCACCAGGCGAGGGCGGCATGAGCACCAAAGAAGGCTCCCAAGCTAGCTCGTAAGGAACTGCGAGAAAAATTGCAGGTTCCGGTGGCGACGTAAATTCCGATGACGGCAGATAACGAGATGGTAGCGGAAGCGCGGGGAGGTGCCTGTCCCATTGCGCACCAGATGAGCAACGCAAGGGCCAGGCACTGGGTAGCTGAGACGTTGCGTCCTTCGACCATGCCGACCGCCATCAATCCACCGGTGATGGCGGCTCGAATGGCGGGCGGGTCGGCTCCGGACAGCAACGCCTGGCCGACAAGCAAAACAGCACCGAGGCACCGCACTCGGTGAGACCATGGCGGCACGCAGTGCCGGGCACAAAGTAGAAAAAAGCCGAGACAGATGCCGATATGGAGTCCACTGACCGCCAGTAGGTGGCCGAGACCGGTACGTTTCATGACCCAACGAGTCTCCGGGTCGAGCACACCCCGCTCTCCCAGTAATAAAGCGCAACCCCAGCGTGCATCGATGGCGAGCAGCCGATCGAGGGCTTTGAGACGCAATCGGTCGAACAGAGACAACAGATTTCCGGTCGAGATTACTTGCCAGTGGCTCGCCCTGGCGACCTTACGAAAAGGCCCGGATCCTGCTGCCAGTAGCGCCTGGATTTGGTCTCCGCGGCCGACCGTGACGGAACCCGGAATCGAAATGGTGACGGTTCCTTCGACTCGATTGTCTCTAATTCGTAACTGCTGGAGTTTGACGGTGGTTCTTTCGTCAGGTAGGGGCCTTCCTTTTCGTCCGGTACTTCGACGAGGGACAGAACTGATTTTTCCTTCGATCTGTACCGGTCCAGCCGGGAGTTTTGCAGCTTCTTGGGGTGGAAGTGGTGCCAGTAGCATGCCGAGGAGAAAAGGGAGTAGCAGTCGCAGCAGGATGAATCGGGGTCCGGGAATGAGGCTCACCAATCCGGTTCCGAGGATGAGCAGCAACAGTGCCGATGGTGGCGAATCGTTGCCAGCAGTTGGGATCCAGAAACAGGTACCGCACCACAGAGCAACAGCTGGCAGCAATAATGGTGGAGATGCGGTAAGAGAGTCGTGCCATCGGCTTTGTCGGAACGAGCGTTGACGATCCACCGCTGGCACAGCCATGCCCTTGTCATTGATCTCCTCCAAAGTACTTCTCCGGTCCGGTTCGAGTGTTGTGGATACGACCCGCCACCATCCTCTGAAGCGATATCGATGTGGATGTGGAGGATGCATTCACGGCCCATATCTGGTCGAATAGAGGCAGTTCTGGGATCCGTGCCCCGTGAAGGGGGTGATGTCGATGTCGAAAAATGCCCTGATCGCCTCATCGATCGTCGTGGCGCTGGTTCTCATCCTGGCCTTGTTGCTGAAGGATCAGCTGTTCGATCCGTCACTGCCGCGAATCGATGACGATTCCATCACCGAGATCACCGATCCGGAACTCGATGATCCAGCGCGGGTGATTTCCGACCAGGACACCGAGGTCACGGTGACCGATGGCATCTCTTTGTTGAGCGGAACGGTCCTGACACCGGAGGGGAACCGGGCTGCAGGTGCCGAGGTGCGTCTTTATCGCGCCAACTTCCCCGCCAGCATCAGTGAGCGAGATGGCCTCTCGGTATGGGAAATTCTCGACTGGAATCTGCTTCGCTCCTCAGGGGCGCAAGTGATGAGCTTGCCGCTGCGTGAAGAGCTCACCCGGGCGCTGGTCAGCCGTGGCCACACCACTGCTGACGAGCAGGGAGACTACCGTTTCGGAGAGCTGGAACCGGGCCGCTATCTGGTGGCAGCGGTGACCGACGGAAGCCTGTTGACTCCTTTCCCGGAGATCATCGAGATCGATGAGACTCCCATTCAGCGAGATATCCTGTGCCTGCCCGGTTCGAGCCTGACGGTTCGAGTGAGGGCCGGTAGCTCACCGGGACAGGGAGCTCTTGTTACTCTGCGCGGATCGATCGTCGACACCGGTTCCGGTAGCGAAGCGTGGTACATGACTCGCGAGGAACTGACCCTCTTCATGTTGAATCCGCCGATCGTCCATGCGTATGCCGATGAGGATGGCCTGGCTCATTTCCCACGGCTACCGCGCATCGAATATCAAATCTATGTTCAGAAGAAGCCGTGGGCACAGCTGTCGCAGCGTGTGGTCCTGGAAGATCCGCAGCAGATCACCGTTGAACTGGAACCGGGAGCGATCATCGATGGCATCGTTCTGTCCAGCGAGGGAGCGATCGTCGCCGGAGCCCAGGTCAGAATCGCCGAGGCGAACTGGAACAACTGGGGGCAGATTCCTCCACCGCTGCCGGAGACGACCAGCGGTGCTGATGGCCGATTCCTGATCGAAGGAGTGCCGCCCGGATCCTATGACATCCGTACCGAGGCGAAGGGATTCGTCGATGGGCGACTACGCGGTATCGAGATCGTGTTCGATGAGACGGTGCCGGCTGAAGTGGTGCTCGAAAGAGGCTCGGTGGTGCGCGGCATCGTTCGCGATGAAGAGGGCAAGCCGCTGGGCGAGATCGATGTGACCGTCAACCGGGACCAGCGCAACCGAGGAGGTACCGAGGAGCGCACCAAGACCTTTGACAACGGTGAGTTCACCATCGATACGCTGCCCGCCGGGGAGTATCGGATTACCTGCACCGGAGATGGCTGGCGACGCTGGCGTGAAACGGTGCCTGCCGATGGGCCATACCTGGAAGTGACACTGAAACCGGCGCCGGTGTTGACCGGAAGAGTGATCGACTCCGAGGGGAAGGGGATCACCCGTGCCCGGGTACAGATCGATAGTGGCTGGGGTGGCGGAGATGACGCGACCACCGACAGTGAAGGACGCTTCCGTTTGTTGCTGGAGACCGGCGGTGATCGAATTGTCGTGCGGGCTCGCGGATATGCTGAGTTGCGCCAGGAAATCGATGCTGAAGGCGGTGACCTGGGAGATCTGGTGCTGGCCGAGGCCGAGGTGATCACCGGACTGGCCCTGGCCCCGGATGGATCGGCTCTCTCTGGTGCCAGGATCAGTGCCAGTGAAGATCGCCAGGAGCAGCGGGGCAATCGACAGCGCCGAGCCAGTGCCACCGCGTGGTCCTCCGGCGATGGCAGCTATCAGCTAGAACTGCCGCAGCCAGGTCTTCGCTGGCAGGTCAAGGCCTCCTTCCCACTGTTGCTGGAAAGTGAAGAAGTGGTGGTGCAGCCGGTCGACGGATCCGCCACCGGTGTCGATTTGGTGCTGCGCTGGGGTGCGGAGATCAGCGGGATCGTGCTCGGAGAAGGGACTCCGCTTGAGGATGTTTCGGTCATGATTACGCGAGATGGGAATCGAAACTCGAGGTGGGGAAATGGCAGGAATCGCAGTGCTCGCACCGATGCCGCTGGCAATTTCTTGGTCCGTGGACTTGAGGCCGGGACTTATAACATCAGGGCGAGTACCTCGGGATTCGGCGATGCTCGGATCCGTAAATTGGTACTGGCGGCCGACCAGCAGCGTCGGGTCGAACTCCGGATGGAGAAGGAAGCGGTACTCGAGGGAGTGGTGATGGATCAGTTCGGGGCTCCCATCGCCTCGGCACAGGTTTCCGCTTCCGATTCTTCTGGTGCCTGGAGGAGAAGTTCGTCAGCAGCCGATGGTTTCTTCTCCATCGATCGACTTGCGCCCGGTCCGGTCAGTGTCCGTGCCGATGCATCCGGCTACATTCGCGCCCGTCTCAATGAGGTCGATCCGAAACTGGGTCCGATCGAGATCGTCATGGATCAGAGTTTTGAGTTCCGAGGATTTGTCGTCGATGCCGAGACCGGTGATCCGATCAGGCGAGCTCGCGTTACCGTCAGGATTACTGGCTCCAGGAACCGAGGACAGTCTGATCGCACCGGCGATGAGGGATTGTTTCGGATCGAGGATCTGAGAGCCGGCGAGTACGACATCTCTACCACGGCCGAGGGGTTCCTCTCAGCCAGATTTACCACTCCGATTCCCGGTCGCGAGGCCGATGAAACCGTGGTCATCGAACTGGAACCGGGTGCTCGCATCATCGTCGATGTGATCGACCTGGCCGGCGGATCGGTCCAGGGCGCGACCTTGCGTGCCTATCGACTGGAAGAGGGTGAAGAAACCGGTGACAGTAACCAGTCTTCTTCGAGACGGCGACGATCCGATGATCGTGCCACCACCGATGCCAGTGGACGTGGGACGTTGGTCGGGCTCTCCGATGGTTTTTATCAAGTGACGATCCGCCACGATGAATATGTCCCGGCTGAATCGGTGGCGGTGGTCAAGAGGATCGAAGGTAGCGCGCGTGTACGTGTGGTGCTCGAACGAGGTTCACGCGTTCGCGGAGATGTCAGAAATTCGTCCGGTGTTCTGCTCAGCAACGGACGGGTTCGTGCCCGCGGACCTGTGACCAAATTCACCGACGTGGATGAGGGTTTTTATCATTTGCAGGGCCTCCCTGCCGGCAGCTACGAGATCGAATATGTTCCCCATGAATCGGGCCCCGATCCGGAGCCCAGGGGGCAGATCGAGGTCGGCGGAAACGATGAGCGGGTTCTGGACCTGCGTCCCTGATCGTGCTGACGGTCCAATCCAGTTCCGAATGTGGCCTTTGACGAGGTACTTAGGGCACGGATTCGCACTGGGAATTGGCATTTAGAGGCTGTTCTAGGTACCCTGTTCCTATTGAGGTCCGGAACTGTGACCCGCGCCAGTGGTTCCGGCTCAAGTAGATTCCTGGAGGGATCGATAATGGCCCAGAACGACTCTCTTTTTCCTTCACGAAACCGTCTCTTCACGGTCGGGATTCCGCGATTTTTATGTGCGGCGTTGCTCTTTTCTGCCGTCACTGGTCTTCACATCCTGCTCGGTAGCCAGGGGATGACTGCCCTGGGTCTGACCCCTCAGGTGGAGTCTCAGCTCCATGTTTCCGACCAGGACGACAAGGTCGAGACCGAACAGACGCTGGCTCAGGAGATCATCAGCACCGTCGCCCGCTTCCCGAAAAATGTACGCAATCCAAAGGGGATGACGGTTCGAGAGATCCAGGATTTGACCGACCAGACGTTGGCGCGCGGAGAGCGTTACCTGGCCGAATATCCAACCGGGGAGCATCGAAATGACGTGATTCCGGTTCTTTGCAAACTTTACATCATGAATTCGAATCGAAATTTCATCGATTCGAATCGACTCTACAAGGAACGCACTGGCTCCGATCCTGATTCGAAGTGGGTCTCTGTCATGCGCCAGAATTACTTCAAACGCGTCCTCCACCTGCTCGAAGAGGTGGTTTCGAGGACCGTCGAGGGAGAGGATGTCGACTGCGCTGTGTTACGTCTCAAGGGCGATACCTTCTGGCATGCGCAAAAATATCCTCAGTCGATTGCGATGTACAAACTGGTGCTCGGGCAGTGCCCTTCCATCGATGAGCGAGACGTGATCAGCTGCGCTTTGCTCAACGCTCAAATTCGTGATCGTGATCATGTCGGTGCGCTGTCGACGGCAGACTCTTTCCTGACAGATCATGTCGAATCCGACCTTCTACCCCATGTCTTGCACTTGCGCGGGAAAGCCCTGATGGAATCGGGTCGAATGGTGGAAGCCCTGGGTTGGTGGAGATCGATGGAGGACTTCATCCACTCCGCGGCTACCGGGAAAGCGGTCGAACTCAATGGTGAACCGGTCAAACTGACAGCGAAGTGTCGTAAGGACTTCCAGCGTTATCACGAAGAGATCAACTTCTCGATGGGTTTCATTTCGTTCGTGCTCGGTGATTTCACTGCGGCGGCCGCTAGTTTTCGTGAAGAATTAGATCTTCTGAATCAGCGCCAAGAAGATCAGAAGATCACCAACGTAGGCCAGGTCTACATCAGTCGGACCGAGCGCGTTTACGAGAGCCTGATCCGACTTGCCGGCAATCCGGCTCCTCCCATCGATCTCGGCGATGGCTGGGTTTCCAATGTCTCGCTCGATCCATTACAAGAACAGGGCAACGTGATGTTGCTGTTGTTTGCTCCCTACGGCAACGCACGCTACGTCCAGACCCTCGAAAATCTCCAGAAGCTCTACACGGCCCATTGGCACGAGGGCCTTCGAATCGCCTGGATTGCGATTCCAAAAGGTAAGAAGAATTTACCGAAGCAGGTCGACGCAATCTCGGCCGAGGCTGCCGCCCTGGA
>Ga0310342_100000368_pt1 | contig 24732 bp, 48 predicted proteins | sample S15DNA20500_MG_FD_206155 | JGI IMG/M metagenome (GOLD analysis project Ga0310342, IMG submission 206155) | Marine microbial communities from station ALOHA, North Pacific Subtropical Gyre - S1503-DNA-20-500_MG | ecosystem: Environmental > Aquatic > Marine > Oceanic | place: Pacific Ocean: North...
CAGGAGTCTTCGAGCCAGCACGATCTGAGGCTATCGCAAGGACAGAGACCGCCAGGACGTTCGTCCGAGGCACTGAGATCGGCTGGGAGCAGACCGGAGTCGTGGAAGGGAAGGAGTGGCTACTAGCTCCCAACTCTTGCGAATACTGTAAAGCAGCCGCGAAGCAGTTCGCGAATGTGCCAACCGGTTTGAACGAGCCCTTCTACCAGCAGGGCAGTCAGCTTAGAGCGCCTGACGGCGGAGTGATGAGGCTGGACTATAGCGACGTGTATGGAGCGCCCCTCCACCCTAATTGCAGATGCTCAGTCAGGGCAGTTCTCAAGGATAACTGACATGCGACAGAAAGCATTCTCAAGCGACATCACGATAGGCACCGACGACGAACGATCATTCGTCGCGAAGATAACCACAGACAGGATCGATCGAGATAACGAGGTGCTGTTGCCTCAAGGGCTGAACGCTAAGGACTACGAGAAAAACCCGGTAATCTACTGGAACCACGACTACAGCAAGCCGCCTGTCGGGCTGTGCTTGGGCCTCAAGCGATCGTCGAACCACTGGTCTGCAAAGGGGCGTCTAGCGGCTAGGCCCGAGAACCACGTCGGAGAGTGGCTCCCTGACACGCTGCACAGCTTGATGGAGCAGAATATACTGCGGGGGGTTTCCGTGGGGTTCGACCCCTTCGAGTCTCGCCGCCCAACCGACAGGGACAAGCAGGAATTCGGGCCGGAGATCCAGACCGTCTATGCCAAGTGGCACCTCCTGGAGTATTCCCTGTGCGGCCTGATGGCGAATCAGGACGCCTTGGTCGAGGCCGTATCCAAGGGCGTCGTTAGCCGGGAGAACGCCAAGAGTATCTTCGACGTGGACGTAAGCCCAAAGCCGAAGAAAATCATGATCGTGGTCCCTGCGATCAGGCAGAAGAAGAAAAAGAAGGCCATAGACCTGGGGCCGATCGTCGAGAAAGCAGTAAAAATAAAGATGGCCAAGAGCATCGGCAAGATGTTCGTCCGCTGACTTAGCTCTCCTCTTCATTGCCGGGTCTAGTCACGCCCGGTCTCTCCTGCCCCCTCCGTTGTCCTACGGAGGGGGTTATTATTTGAGCGAGCTGGGTATTTACTGCGCTATCGGTGTGCCGCGTAGGGTGTCGCGCGACATGTCGCGCTTGCCGTTTGTGGCCTCTGGTCGCCATGAGACAGGGGAATGGGGGGTGTCGCGCGACACCCATGATTCGTTCGCGAACGTTCGGCCGGTGGCAGCCGATCCATGATAAGGCTTGACAGATTCCAGCTTGCGTGGCTAGAATGCTCGCGAATCGTCAGGCATGGCGGTCTGAGCCGGATAGCTAACGCTGAGCCGGTAGGCAAGCGCATCAGCCAGAGACGTGGACCGAGACTCCAGCACCTTTTGTAAGGAGTGGTCTATGTCGATCACGCTTAAACACCTACAAGAAAACGTATTCCCCAGCCTCCAGGCTATACACGGCAACAACCAAGCCGCCCTGAAGAAGGCCATCCGCGCAGTCCTCAAGCAGGGCGACGAGGAAATTCCAGTCGTCAACGAAGAAGGCGAGCCGGTTCAGATCGAGGAAATCATTCTCATTGGCGCGCCTCCAGAGGAAGTAATCGAAGAAGAAGAGGAGGTCGTGGATGTTATCCAAGACTCGATCAGCGATGCCGTGGACAAGGCTGTCGGACAAGCCATGTCGCAGCTTGCCAAGTCTGGAGCCAAGAAAGCCGGGACAAAGGCAACGCGGATAACTGGCGGAGACTTCCGCAACGATGACGAGCGAGCATTCGGCTGGAAGACCGCAGGCCAGTTCCTTCGTGCCGTAAAGATGGCTACGACGGGGCAGGGACCAGTCGACAATCGGCTTCACACGAAGGCCACCGGCATGTCTGAGCACATCAGTTCAGACGGCGGATTTTTGCTAGCTCCAGAGATGTCCGATCGCATCATGGAAATCGTCAACAAGGAATCTGACCTGCTGAGCCGCACGGATAATTTCTCGATCCAGAGCAGCAGCACGAAGATCAACGCCATCGACGAGTCCAGTCGCGCGACCGGAAGTAGACGCGGTGGCGTCCGTGGATACTGGGTTGGCGAAGGCGCAACCCTGACGGCCAGCGCGCCGAAGATTCGCCAGATGACGATCGAGCCCAAGAAGCTGGCGGTACTGGTCTACGCGACAGACGAGCAGCTTCAGGACACAGGTCCGCTTCTGGAACAACTCATTACGCGAAGTGCCAGCGAAGAAATCACATTCAGCACGGGCAACGCCATCATCAACGGCGACGGAGCCCAGCAACCCCTTGGAATCCTGAACGCTGGCTGCACGGTCAGCCAAGCCAAGCAAGGAAGCCAAGCCGCTGCGACCATCGTGAAGGCCAACGTAGACAAGATGTGGTCCCGTTTACACGCGAGCAGCAGAGCGAACGCAGTATGGCTCGTCAACCAAGACTGCGAGCCCCAGCTTCAGCAGTTGGGTAGCGACTTCGGTAACGGGTGGCCACTGTTCCTGCCCCCCGGAGGCCTGAACGATAGTCCTAACTCCAGGCTGTATGGCCGCGAGGTCATCGCCAGTGAATTCTGCTCCACGCTTGGGACGGTCGGCGACATCATCCTCGTGGACCTCTCGCAGTACGTTGCGGTAACCAAGGGCGACGTGGCCGTGGCTACGTCGATCCACGTTCAGTTCACGACTGACGAGACTGCGTTCCGCTTTATCTACCGAGTCGATGGACAGCCGTGGTGGAGCACTGCCCTGACACCCTTCAAGGGTTCCAACACCCAGAGTCCGTTTATCACCCTGGCGACCAGAAGCTGAGAAGCTGACAGGAGCAAACCATGCCAATAGGCACAACGATCGAAAAATGGCACGCTGGAATCGGTAAGGCTCCAGTTGCAGACGTGTTCAACGGCAACCCTGCCACAGATGTGTTCTCAATGGAGAATTACGGGCTCTGCACGTTCTATGTCTTTTGGGGCGTAGGGACGACGGGGACCGCGACCATCACCGTGGAGGCATGCGACGACTTCACGCCTTCGACGACATCGGCGGTCGCGTTCGATTACGCGATCATCTCGTCACCGGACACTAACGGTGCGCTGACCACTGCCACTTCTGCCGGGTTCACGACCACGGCAGGCTCCAACCAGATCTATATGATCCAGGTGGAAGGCGCGGCACTAGGATCTAGCGGCCCGAACGTCCGTCTAAAGATGACGGAGGTTGCAAACGATCCGGTTCTCGGCGGCGTGATGGTCGTCCTGAGCCAAGCCCGATACGCAGAAGATCAGACCCCAGTGGCGACATCCTGAGGGTAAGACTACCAGCAGGGTAGGTGTAAAAACCTGCCCTGCTTTAAAGGATCGCGACCATGGCCGGTACTGTTTCCGTCAGCTACGACGGCGACCCCGTCATTCCAGGGGGTCCGCAGAACATCAGGAAAGTCAGCGTCACATGGACCAGTGACGGATCAGGTGACGCTACCGTTACGATCAAGAAGATCAGCGGGTATCTACTGCGTGGCGTAACTAATCCAGGGTCTACTGCACCGACTGCGAATTACGATATCACGCTCAAGGACTCGACCCACAGCGTGGATCTGCTAGGTAATTGCGGAGACGATCTAGCCAACCGTCACACGAGCAGCACAGAGAACGTCGAGTTTATCCTGAACGAGTACAGCGGCACCCCTGTCGGCGTTGGCCTCCATCCTTGCGTCTGCGACACGATCGACATCGCAGTGGCCAACGCTGGCGACTCGAAAGAGGGCGTGCTTGAAATCTACTGGACGACAGGGTGATGGATGGCCGATCTAAGCGTCACAGCCGCGAGCGTAGCAGTGGGTACAGGGTCCGTCATCTCTGACGTAACGGCTGGAGCTACGATTACCGCAGGTAAGTCCTGCTATCTCGATTCGAGTAACCAAGCACAGCTAACAGACGCAGACGTTCTTGGAACGGCATCGGCTACAGGCATCGCCCTGAACGGTGCCTCGTCTGGCCAGCCTGTTCGTCTTCAGATAGCAGGCAACATTAATCCTGGAGCGACGGTAACGGTAGGCGTGATCTACGTCGCAAGCACGACGGCTGGCGGCATCGCGCCGTCAACAGACTTGGGGTCTGGGGACTTCGTGTCCGTCTTGGGCGTAGGTACTACATCGTCGAACATACTTATGGGGATCACTAACTCTGGAATCGCTAAGCCATGATGATCGAATTCAAGCAAGAGTGGCGGGATGCACGCAAAGGGGACATCCGTAACGTAGACCATGACGTAGCTACGGCATGGATCGACAAGGGGATCGCGAAGGCTATCCAGACCCCCCCAGCGAACAAGGCCATCACCCGGCCAAGAGGACGGCCGAGAAAGGCGGTGGAGGTTGGCGGCTGAGATCGAACTGGTATCGCTGTCGGGTAATTCGATTTACTGCACGATCAGGCGGCAGTCCGACGCTAAGGTCCGCGACATCGCGAACTCTGCGTGGGATACTTGGTCTGATGGCGATATCGGCGATTACGATCTAGCTTTGACCGACAGGTCTGGCGATTTGTATCAGGCGGACTTCCCTACGGACATAGCGTCCGGCAGGTACACGATCACTTTCTACCTACGTGCCGGCGGGGCTCCGGCGATTACCGACCTGATCCTTCATCCCCGCCTTGATGTAACCTGGAACGGCGCAGACCTATCAGGAGGCGGCTCTGTAACTCTAGCGGCAAACGCGCTGACCAGCTTGAACCGGGTTAAGGCTTATACGCGGATAAGCACATCGAACACGACCCACGACGACCTGATCAAGCATTTAATCAACGAGGCCAGCGACAGGATCGAACGGCTCACGAATCGCAAGTTTGCTGCCGCAGACTATCGGCAGTGGCTAAACGGCGACGGCGAGGGCAGGCTGGTCGTTCCGTATTACCCAATCATATATATCCAGCGCATGGCAAGCGGATCGACGGACGCTCTGGAGATCCAGTACTCAGGGAACGCCATCCGCGCCACTGTCCAGGTCTACGACGCTGGAATAAGAACCCATAGCATGGTGGCTGCGGGAACTGAGACTAACACCAACACGACCTTTGCGTCCTACCCGACTTTGAGCACGATGGCGACTCAGATATCTACGATCAGCGGATGGACTGCTACTCAACAAGGTGATGACGCCTCATCGAAAGACCTACACCAGACCGGAGGGGTGGAAGCCAAAAGCCAAAGCGTGACGTTCACTAGGCCAGGCAGCGATTCGAGCTTGTACCGCCTCGACAGGGAGGGCGGAGTGATCACCCTGCAAGGCTCCGTCGACTTCGCTTGGGACACAAGCGCGGGCGAATTGGCCATGCCGCAGGGATTCGGGAACATACTCGTCGAATACCGCGCAGGATATGAGACCATCCCTGAGGCCCTTGATGGACTTTGCGCCAGGTTTGTCGCGGACCTGTTCAACCATTCGGCTCACGACGGATCGATCCAGAGCGAGTCGATCGGCGATTACAGCTATTCGCTGGCTAATCAAGTGGAAGTGACCAACAGCATGAGGGCCAAGCTAGAGCCGTGGATCTCCCTATCTGTAGGGAGTGCTGCGTGATGCCTCTCCCGTCATCATTCCTGACTCACAGCGTAACGGTACAGCGGAAGACGGACGGCGCCGGGGATAGCAACAGCCCGACAGGCACATGGTCCAATCATTTAACCGGCGTCCTTGGCCGGATCAGGAAGCTAAGCGGATCTGAGGTCGTCAAGTACGGACGCGAGCAAAGCCAGTCGTCGTGGATCTTCGATACCGACGCCGGCCAGGACATCACTACGAAGGACCGGATTCAGTTCACGGACGACAGTACCGGGACAGCGACTACGCGGACGTTGGATATTCAAGACGTAACGAACCCGCAGCAGATGGGCCACCACTTCGTGGTGTTCTGCGACGAGAACGTATAAGTGGCTAAATTCAAATGGAACAAACGCAAGCTCAAGCAAATCACCGAAGGTGCTAGGGACGCCGTAGCCGCTGCTGCCGTTGTCCTGCAATCCCAGATCCAAGATACCCTAAACCAAGGATCGTCGAACATAAGCAGCGGCGGCAAATCGTCGCCACCTGGAAGTCCTCCACACGTGAACACCGGAAGGTTAAAGAACAGCATTCAGATCGACGGTAGCAGGCTGAAAGATAAGAATCCGATGGTGCGAATCGGGACGAACTTGGTGTATGCAAGGATTAACGAGTTCGGCGGAAGGATAGGACCGCGCAACGCTAAAGCCTTAGCCGTCCCGATCGGCGTGGAAGGGCGAAGAGCGTCAAGGCAAGCAGGTGGGAGCATCAGAAACCTCGATCTGGCGTACATCCCAAGAAAAGGCAAGGCCCCGCTGCTCGCTCGCGTAAACATGGACGGATCTATCAAGCCTCTGTTCGTGCTTAAAAAGTCCGTCACCATTCCGGCGCGCCCGTACATGAGGCCAAGCCTGGAGTTGGCCAAGAAGAAAATGGTAAAGGAAGCGGGGAAGGCATTGCGGAGGGCCATCGATCGTGCCGCGTAGCCAAGCTGTAGCCAACGCACTAAGCGCCAAGATGAGGGCGGATCAGTCTGAGGGCTCGTTCTACGACGACCTGGGTGGACGCATCTACGAGGGCGAAGCACAGCAAAGCGACATCCTGCCGATCTGCGTATGGACGTTTACGTCTGTAGTTCCTGAGCAGATATTCGCCAACGCAGACACCCTTAACGTCCTGATGCAGGCGGATGTCTGGAATAGCAGGATCAAAGGAGCGCAAGGCTGCCGGAACATCCACGACAAGCTCGTGGACTTGTTGGACAGGGCAGACGACGTGGTGGCCGATGGGTACGCAACGGTGGCCGTAATCTGCCAAGATCAGGGATCGCCGCGTGTCGAAGAGGATTCATACAGGCAGACGAGCCAGTGGCGGCTATGGGCTCTAGTCTAATAAGGAAACAGTCATGGCTATTATCGGAGGTCCAGGCGGAGCGGTAGCGCTTCCCTCGAATTTCAACATCTCAGCCAGTGGTTGGTCGGCGGATCTAATCTTGACGACTGCCGACAATACGATCTTCGCCGGTAACGGCTACCGCGCGAAAGACGTAGTGCTTGCCGAGATGAACGGGACCGTCGTTGGCAAGGCGCAAGGGGACGGGGTCACGCCATTCAGCGCGCCGATGCTTGCGTCTACGCTAGACCCGACGCTTGCGAAAAGCACGATCACCCTGACGGCTGAAAGTGGCAACACGTACGGCGGCACATGGGTGGTAACGGGCGGAAGCCTGAGCCGATCGGTCGAAACCAGCATGGACTTCACGATCAGCTTTGAGTCCAGCGGAGTAATAACACAGACATGGGGTTAACGATAGACAAGAGAAAGGCCGAATTCGCAAGGTACATCTATCAGATATGGACTGAGTTCCGCCCGTCTGAGGATGCGTGGGTTAGCCGGTGCCCGAATATGCCGGAGGATATATACCGAGAGGTCAAGCGGAGAGACAAGGAAACCGCAAAGAGTTGGATCATCAACGACGTAGTCGGGTACATAAGCGAATGCAAGAACGCGAATAGACCGTGCGTGATGGTTTCTCACGACAAGATTCTGGACCCAGGCCCCTCCACCGAGGTTCAAGTGATGTACGCAATATGAATGACCTGGAATCAGCAGCCATACCGACGATCGAGCACAAAGGGCGAACGTACCAGATCACGATGAGAACCTTCGCTGAGCTACAGATGAAGATGCCCCTGAGCGATGCCGATCGCCCGTTCGTCAGCATCAGCGACATCCTGAGGTACTGTAACTCCCCGAAAGGAATCTGTGACCTGCTTGCTTTGTGCTCCAGCAGCAATAACGGATATGACCCCACGACGATGCTATGGGACGACATGCAGACGGTAGTCACTAGACTGATCGAAAAGATGTTCGGACCAACAGAAGGCACCGAAGACGGGAAACCATCCGACCCTTTAGCGGGCCAGACCGCGACTGGATCTTAGAGGCTGCGCTGCTTCGGCGTTACTTCGGATTCGACCCTTGGGGTCTGACGATGGTGCAGTGGGTTGGGTATCTGGACAGGCTGGTCGAAATCGCGGCCATGGAAAGCGGCACGACGAACCACGAACAAGCCGCTATGAGGATCGCAAAGGATGCCAGAAGGCGAAGTCGCAAAACTGAACATCGGCGTCGAGGCGAAGCTGGACAAGTACGGCAAGAACCTCAAGAAGGCGGAGAAGATGGCGGCTACGTCCGCCAAGAAGATCGAGTCGCACACGTCACGAGTTAACTTCGGCGGCAGGCTTGTCGAGTCTGCGCTAAGAGCAACAACGGCGATGGGTACGCTGGAGATTGCCGTCAAAGGCGTGGACGCTGTCGGCGAGGCGTTGGCCGGGAATTTCGATAAGTCTGCCGAACTGATAAAGCAAATGCCTGCTGGCATAGGACCTCTCGCGACAGCCATGGAATCCGTACTGGGCAAGATAACAGGAATCAGCGCCGAGACGGAGAAGATACTAAAGGCGACCGAACGCATAAAGGCAAATCAGTCCAAGAGGATCAAGGAATTCCAGCAAGCTACATCGATAAGGGATGAGGCCTTGAAGTCCGCATCTGACCTGTCATTCCAAGCTGGCCTTATGGGCATGAGCGACCATGATAAAGACAAGGCGATAGCGACTCGCGAATACACGGCAAGGATGGACAAGCTGCGGTCGAGCATGGGCAAGGCGGGAGGGCTGGCGGGGACGGCGGGAAAAGAGGCGGTCGCCGCAATCCAATCACAGATGGCGGCAGAGACCAAGCTCTACAACATGAGGAACGCACAGCGAGGGAAGGAAGCAGCCGGAGGATCAGACGCTGGCGGTGCTGCGAGTGCGATGGGCTCTCTTGGTTCCGGCTCTGCGTTCAGCGGAGCAATGGGGGCGTTCAGGCAAATAAGTACGCGGTTCACGGCTATGTCGAGCATCAGGCCTTTAGCCCAAGGCATCAACAGGACGAACCAGATACTGCAATCGCAACTGCAAATCATGCAGAAAGGCACCACGGCGGTGGCAGGGTGAACAAATGGCAGTAACGGTCACGATAGACAACACGGACGGGGCATCCGTAACCAATCAGGCCGGGACTATTACGCAGCTAGTCAGGACCTTTACCGTATCCGGCTTGACCGGAGGAACGGGCACCCTCCTGTCCGTGTTTGAACAGCTAAGCCTGCCTAGGATAGGTGACGCCCACCCCGACAATGACGAGTATGGCCAATCAGTGCAATACCCAATATCGCTGTTCCTGGAAGAGATATCTGTCGATCCAAACAACAGCAGTCCGCTGTCGACGAAAGTCAACTTGGTGTACCGACACCAAAGCAGCACCATGGAGATCCTATCCGCGAGCGCAGGGCTGGAATCAGTCGTGACGAACCGCTACCCAGACACGCACGAGGCAGTCAACACAGCGGCGAGCGGAATAGCAGAGGGACCGGGTCAACAGATCATCTTGGGGCCGCACCCGTCGTTTAGTCCGTCGGCGCTAGTAGACCAAGAGGGCAATAACCTCAGGGTGCAGACTGGAGAGGTCACGATACCGATCGTCAGAGAGTCGGTCACATGCATGAATGTTCTTGGCGATGGAAATCCAGACGCGCTGTACGCCCATGCGGCGAACTGGACAAACATCATAAACACGGAAAGGTTCCTCTTCTTCGGAGACCAGCGCAAGTGGAAGATCTCGGCCATAGCTGTGGAGCCCGTCAAAAGAGACACCACACAAGCGAACTACGTCGTCAACTACGTCAGACGGATGCGGTTCATTTACGACTTCCAATTCCGGCAGGAGGGATGGAACCCGATCACGATAATAGGCACCGACCCATCCTCCGGCTTGCCGGTTGGAAACCTTCAGAGCTACCCTAATGCCCAGAAGAAGCTGCAATACTACAAGTCGCGTAAATACAAGGATCTGACTTTTGTTACCTCACTTGAGGCGTGGGATAAATTCTTCGGAGTGACACAGGGAGCGGAAGAATAATGAGAACGGACTACCTAAGGCCCTGGATTAAAGGCGAGCCGATCACGGCAGAGCGGCTTAACCAGTTAGTGGTACGCGCCGCTCCGGTGCAGTCCGTGCGAGGATCGAAAGGGATTGGAGTTGCGGAGACAAGTACCGGGACTTCCATGTCGATCTCGTCAAGGCCACGCGGAGACGGCGGGGGCTTAGTCCTCGCGAGGTTCCCGGCTTTAATCACGGGTAACAAGGACACGGGCACAGGGGTATTCGGTAATCAGCGATGGCATTATTCATGGTCAGAGGCAGAGCTTTCCACGACTGACGTATCTGTCTTAGAGGGCGGAAGGTCCGGTACGACAGACGAAGACTACGCCATGAATATGTACGAGATGACGAACACAAGCAGGTACAAGATGGGCGTAGATGTGGACGCGGACGACTACCCTGACGGATACGACTTGCGCCCGATAGGCGGAGCGGGGGATAGCTCGACGCATAAGGTTGATTTCTGCGTCGAGATGATAATCATGAAGTCGCACATGGGATTTAGCCTCTACCGATTCTATGCACCGAACAGCCACGACGGCAGTTGCAGCTAGCAGGAGTACTCAGCATGGCAGTAAGCACGATCAATTCGGATATATTCGTCAACGGCTCATTTGCCGCGACGGGATTCACCCTACCAGCGGGTGCGGTCGCTGACTCGAATGTGTCGGCTACTGGAACGCCGATCGACAGCGACAAACTCCAGCACCTGCACAAGCCGGGGACCAACTTCGGGCTTGAGGCTGACGCCGCTCCCGCTACGTCCACGACGTACACGTTCACGATCTATGTAGCTAAGGCCGCAGCGACTCTTCGCAATTTCCAGGCTCAGATTCTGGACTTGGGGACGCAGGACGCGGCGAAGCAGTTCGCGTTCGAGCTAAAGAAAGTAGCAGCAGGGTCGTCTTCCTCGCCGGCCACGATGTTGTCTGCGGCCATATCCCTGGATTCGGCCAACACAGACAACACGCTTACCACGGCGACACTAGCATCAACTGCGATTGCAGCCGGGGACATGTTAATTGCCGAATTAGTAACGGCCGACACAGTGACCGGTCTTCACGGTCCTTGGTGCTTCGCTGAGATCGACGAGAACGCAGGCTGATGAGCATGCAGAGGGCATGTTGTTGCAGGACTGGACCTATTGCGGCTCTCTGCGATCCTGCCAGCTATTTACGCATCACCGTTGGCGGCTCTGGTTCCGCGTCGGTAGATGCCAGCGTCTGCATCGGGTGCCGCTTCCAAGCCGCAGGATTTTATATCAATCAGCAAGTGCTGGCCGTCGATGGCGTGTATGATTTGCCTTACGACGAATTATCCACCTACCGGCATGAATTCATAACCGGTGGATACCTTATCGCGAATGAATACGATGAATTCATCGAAACTGATCCACCCGGGACAACATGCGGAGACCTGGAAAGGGCTGGACTAGCCTGGAACAAACTGGTGATAGAGGTGACAGTGGATTGTAACACGGAGCAGGTCAAGTGGATAAACATCGATTGCTCAGATGGAGACTGCGTGACGACTCCCTGCTCAGAGAGTCCGCTTTGGGTTGGTGGCATTGCCTCGAAGACGGCCTATAACTATGAATACGACGGATCGACTACTAAGTCCTTGGGTGACGCGATAGACAACGACAACGTATGTGACGACCCAGAGCACGGAGGTGGCTACTCCGCTTCTAATGCAGCTAACGGCGGGAAGGTCACGGCGGTGCTGCTCTGACCGAATACAGGATCAGGCCGGACGGCGGAAGAACGCTACAGATGCAGGCTGGCAGTGACATGTTTGCTGCGCATATAAACGGTCCTGCTATAGGCAAGACATGCAGAATCATTGACGAGGACGGCAACGACCAAGGATGGATCGAGTGGAGGAGGCGACCAGCTAACGCACGGACTTCCCAGCCGCAAGCACGCAGGAAGAGATGCGTACACATGGGCGCATGCACGGATCGGGTTCCGTGTCGCGGATGCAAAGGCAACGCGATGATCAAGGTTCACGAGTGCAGCATCTTCGGCTCCTGTACTATCGGTCGCAGGATCGACCTCCAGACGGCGTGCTGTCTGGAGTGTGCGAAGTACGAGGCAGAGCCAGACGAAACTCCCCGTCGCTAACGGCAAACAGATTCTCCGCATTTGTATTTACGCCGATTCCAGGCTGTGCGGCGCGGTAACTGTTACCGATCGAGTTACCGCGCCGCACTTCTTGAAAATTTATCGTCTTCGCGCATGTCGAGTTACCGCACCCCCAAGGCGGTGGGGATTTTTATCGAAATTCTATATATTTATGCATATTTAATACATATATCCTTGACATATGCCGATGATATGTCTATAATATTAACAACAAGAACAAACCAACCACAGGAGCCACGACGATGGCAGAAGAAAAAATCAAATTCGAAATGACACGAGCGAACAACTGCTACGACTCGTGCGTGCGGATGGGCCTGACGGAGTCGGCTGACCTGTACCAAGCCGATTACGTTCGACTGCAAAGCCAACTGGATGAGATCACTGCGGTGGTCAAAAAATGCGACTGGTGCGGCGATGCTGATGCTGACGCGAATCTGAGCTATGCGGCCCGAGGGAAAACGTATGAATGCTGCTCTGGCAGGTGCCTGAACGCAGTGCTGAGTGATGATGACATCCGATGACCAACCGACAACCAACCAGAAAGGAACAGGATCCAATGAATATAGAACACACAAAAGACGAAACTGAAATCCATGGTGAAAACGCGACAAGCATCGCGGCAATGCTTGAGCATCTTCAGTATCCGAATGGGCCCCTTTACGAAGAGGCCCTGGCAAAAGCTCAGAAGTTCGTAGAAGCCGAACACGCCGTAAGATTCGAGATTTCAAGACAGAGGATGCAAGAGGAAAGAGACGCACAAACAGACCCCAGCTATATAGGCGAAACGACCGACCGATAGTCACCCCCAACTAAAAGCAGGAGCCACACGATGACAAAGGCGAGCGACGAAGCTATCTACAGCTACACAGAAGAACAAGCGATTGACGATGGGATCTTGGTTCAGCCAATACCGGATAAAGATCCGCGATTGCTCCTGACCGCTGCCCTATACGAGAGACTGGAGGAGGTGGCAATCGAAAGGGGTGTGGAGGTCCACCAAGTGACAGTCCCCTTGATTATGGATGCGTCCCTGATTGTCCAAGCAGGACAGAAGAAAGATCCGAATGAGTACCTCTGGACAAAGGGCCTCGAAGGCAACGCCAGTGGTCAGGAGGTATGGGTTGCGAAGAATGGCATGGGCGGATTTACAGTGATGTTCCCTTCGGACTATTGATCAAGGAGACCGTGACGATGAAAGGTACGCTTACCTACATGTATTGTAATTGCTGCGGCCACAGACCGGACACGGGAGAGCCGATGAACGTCTACCGTCGATATTGGGAATGCGACGATGGATGGACACTAGCAGCGCTATGTCCCTCGTGTTGGGACGAGGACTTCTCCCACGCTAAGCCTAAGCCTGGAGATTACGCATATGAAGACAGCCGTGACGACATAGTCACAGGCGACCCGATGGAACACATCGACATCGACCCGATGGAAATAATTTAAGGGCCACCCTGCCTCGCCCAGGACACCGGGCGGGGCAGATTTCGCTAAACCCTCAACCCAAGGAGCATCAATGGAAATGACAACGTCCCTCCATCAGTTGGACGAGCACAAGGGTCAGCGTTTCCTGCTCGTCATCAACGGCATCGAAGCAGGCACGATCAGCAAGGGAAACAACACCAGCACGACGAAGTACCCATGGAAGGCCTGGTTCTTCACCGGGAAAGCTCCTGACGCCAATCAGCCCAAGGGGTTCACCTACGAATTCGAGTTCCTCGGATCGTTCTACGGACGCAACGGCAAAGCCGACGCCATCAAAGCCTTGCAGATCGCTCACCAGGACGTAGACAAGAATGCCCTTCTTCCGTTTGACGGTATCGACTCGTGATCGGAAAGGAAAAATGAAGATGATTAACATAATCGCACAAACCCACGGGATAACTGGAATGCCTGACCCTGAAATCGGCATGGGGGCGACTGTGCTGCACTTCTCCGACCGGGAGGCACATACAGTCGTAAAGATAAACAGCGCAAAGAGCATCGTGATTCAAGCGGACAAGTGGGAGCGGACGGATAACAACGGGATGTCTGAGGAGCAAGACTATGAGTTCAGTCGCAACCCGGAGGGATCGACTCGGGTAGTGATAAAGCGCAAGAATGGCTGGTGGATCCCGAAGGGATACCCGATGAATGACTCTCCAAGAGTACTGCTCGGCAAGCGAGAGCGGTATCACGATTTCACATTCTGAGCGAATGACCCCCAAAGGAGCACAACGATGGAATTGACCGCAGACGTGCTGGACACAGTGAAGGCGAGGATCAACGACAGATGGTCACGCGAGGCCGGATGCAGCTTCACCGTTATTGATGGCCGAGGCGTAAAGTGGGACATCATGGTGCTTGGCTACAACAAGTGGGATTGTCTGGCCATAAAGCACGGCACGCTTGGGAAAACATCGAAAACAATATGCAGCTTCGATGCCAGGGATGAGGCGGAAAAGCACAAACGAATATCAGCAATTACGCTGGAAAGGGAAGGTTAGAAAAATGGGATTTCCCCACAGATACTCAGGTCGCGACGATGCCGCAGCGGATGAAGCCGACAAGGCCCGGACGGACGACCGGAAGCATACCCTGAACGTCAGGGAGATCGCAAAGACAGATAGCGGGCGAAAGACACAAGCGGGAAAGGTCGTTCCGGTAACGGCCTATGAGGTATTAGACCCAGGCGGTGTCATCGTCGCTATTTTCTGGAACAACCGGCCAACGCCTGCGAATAGATCGCCAAAGGTCTGCGCCATAATGGAGTGCGATTACCGCAACGGGACGCTGAACAAATGGGGCAAGGGGCTCTGGTCTGAAGTCCGAAAGGGGTTTGGAGAGTTCTACCAGGTTATGACGAATGCGAAGGACAGTTCTCGCGACGAATGACGCTTGCCGGACGATATTTTCGATATTTTCACACATCTCGTTTATATATCCTTGACTTATGCTAAGCATAAGCTATACTATTAATAACAAGTAACCAACAACCACTTATCAGAAAGGACCGGACATGACGAAATCAGAACTAGCAAAAGCGTTTGAATATGCCAAGCAAGGACGATGTGACAACTCGGACCTTCACATATTCGATGGCTTTGGCTTAGCCAGCTTCGAGAAAGTGGCGGTAACGCTGGAAGCAGTTGCGTCACTAATAATGTGGCAAGCCCAGAGACTAAACGGGACATGGGACTTGGAAGAGTTGTCTGATATCGAATACCACGGTCGGGGTAAGTTCCTGATCATTGGATAAGGCCGGACCACTTCACCGGCCCGCCCGGCCCCTTGACTGGGGCTAGGCGGGAGAAAGGACGAAACGACGATGACCATCAGCTTTGAACATGACGAGGAAGCCCAGTACCAAGAAGCGGACGTTGAGCAGGTGGAACACCTCCTCGATGATGACCGTCCCAAAAAGGTGATGTCTAGGCATGTATTCATGTGTCAGTTTCGGCAAGAGCCTGGCGATGCTCGGCATCACATCGAAGACACGAGCACTCGGTTTCTGGCGATGATGGAGGCTCTTGAAGAATGGAAGTCACTGAGTTCCCATAAGAGAAGGCAGTTGTTCGAAGAATGGCTCTCCGGGGACCGGGCAAACAGTGGCTTCGTGCAAGAAGGCCGATGTTCGTCCGCTCTACGAGGATGCGATCCACGGCACGCCTTCTTCTGCGGGACGCGGGTGGGAATGGGAGATGCTGACCCATCCCCGGAGGACCTCGACAGGATTTTTGAGGAAGGAGGCATAGGAAGGGGGCTATACGAGGCCGGGAAAATAGTCGGGAGTGAATGGAAGCGGAAAAGCGACAGAAGATGTCCCAGGATTAGAGAACTGCTCCAACGCTTGAAGTAATATTGAACGAAGGAGGTTGACGATGGTCAATACCCAGCGCGACGACCTGAAAAAAAATCACCTAGTTGGCATGTGGGAGGCCATAGAGGACTCTCTGGCGAGTAGGCCAATACAGATTCCGATCTACGCACGAAGTCTTGAAGAGTTCACGGACATCCAAAAGGAATTGCTTTGCTGGATGGATTCCGAATGCGACCCCGCAGAAGAGGACGGTGCCTGTGTGTTCTTTATGGAGAATGATCCGTATGGCGAAAACTGGGAGGTGGTGCTGTTCCGGCCAAGGCAAGGAAAGTGGAATCGCAAATACCGGACGGATAAAAGCTGAGACGCACTGCCCAGCCCCTTTACTGAGCCTGGGCGGTTTCCGCGATTATGCGGTAAGGAGACCGGCAATGAATAGGATAGCTATCGGGATCAGCGGAAAGTGGTTCGACCTGGACAAGGCCTGTAGGTACGAGGAGTCCTGCGAGTTCGACGGGAGAAACATGATCTCCCGCGCGACGGGAAGCCAGTGGGACCACGAGCTTCTGTTCAAGACGCAGCAAGGCACTTGGATCCTCAATCAGTACTCCGCTCACCAAGGAACTCTGGAGTCATACGAGCAGATCAATGAAGAAGCAGCAGCGAGATGGTTCACCAGCCAAGGCCTTGATGCACCGAAATCATTGGGAAGCCATGTGGAAGGATTAGAGATTTAGGCACGCAAGCGAAACATCAAGTATACTATGGATATACGCCATGAATGATAGGGATACGGTAGACAGGATCAGCGACAATCACATTCGTGCGTTGCGAATGATACGTGAGTCGCTCAAGAAATCCGCTCCTGACAAGCAGGAGAAGGGAGTCCAATCAGATGCAGAAGATCGTGAAAAACGACAGTAGGGCATGCGAGGCTTGGACGGTCGCTGTTTGCATGGCTACGGCTGTAGTGATTTACGCCGTCGCATCGGCGATGTCAGGATGTGCCACGGCGCGTGCCGTGGTCGGCGTCGTCGAAGCGGTAGGCCAGGACGTGCAGGGAGCCGCAGACGGCATGAGGTCCGCTGAAGAGGAAGGGCGATAGGCTTGTCATGGACAGCGTGTCCGAGTAAATGCACCGACCAACAAACAGGAAAGGAACACGAAAAATGGAAGCCCCAGGGTCGATTCTGATAACGGATCAGCGAATGATAACGAGAATAGCGAAGGTCGCAGAGAAGCGAGATCATGCGACGGTGACCTACACTGCGCGCGAGCTAATCAACGAGAGGTTAAGTCGGATTCTGCAAGACGAAGAAGGCGGAGACGATTCGTGACTGACGAGGCGTTGACGATCTCGGAGCTATCGCGCCGGACAACGAGCGGCTCGATAGTAGACGCCGAAGACACGCCAGAGGTTGCTCTCCAGAAGTGGCAGCTTGCGAAGCTCATCATGTCTTGGGCCAAGGGCCACAAGGACGACGTGGAGAGCAGCCTTGTAGAGTGGATCGAAGACAATGGCGACCTCAAGATAGAGGGCATTCCCAGGCACTACGCGGCAACTCCGAAGAGGGTAACGTGCGTGGATACGAGGGTGGCGCTGGAGTCTATCCTCGAAGCCTGCGGAGGTGACTGGGAGAGGTTTGTTTCGTGCCTTACGTCTTCGCCGATCAAGCACGGAGCGGCCAAGGACTTGCTTGGAGACGAGACATTCAAGGACCTTTTTACGACAGAGCGAAAAAAGAAGATAGCGGAAGGCGCAGCCGTCAAGCGAGTGCTTATGGCTAATCCCACCAACAAGGAGACCAGCAGTGACAACGACAGAGCTAGCAAAGGCGGAAGTGATGGACATGATAGAGTCGGCGATGTCGCTTGAAAAGATCAAGCATCAGGTATCGCTGATTCAGCAGGTCATGTCCGCAGTGATGAGAGTCGATGAGCATTACGGGACGATACCCGGGACGAACAAGCCTACGCTGCTCAAGCCTGGAGCCGAGAAGTTGTGCCAGACGTTCCGTCTAGGCGCGTTCTTGGAAGGTCACGGTGCAGAGATAGTGTCAAGGGACATGGAGCACGGGCACCGGGAATATACGGTGCGCCTTGCCCTTGTCCATCTCCCGTCCGGAACGATTGTCGGACACGGGATAGGTGTCTGCGGCACCATGGAAAGCAAATATCGGTGGCGGAAGCAGGACAGGCAGTGCCCATCCTGCGGAACGTATACGATTCTGCGCTCTAAGTTCGAAAAGAACGGGGATCGCGGATGGTATTGCTACGCGAAGATAGGCGGATGCGGAGAAGAGTTCGACAGCAACGACCCCGAGATAGTCACGCAGATCACGGGACGGTCGGAGAATCCAGATCCTGCCGACTCATACAACACGACAGCGAAGATGGCAAAGAAGCGAGCGTTGGTTGACGCCGTCCTGACGGCAACGGCAGCCAGCGACATCTTCACGCAGGATGTCGAGGACCAATCCATCATGGGACGGCCTGCGGTCAATGATCGGGTATGGCCAGACAGTCAAGAGGCAAATAAACCCGCCGTAATGACGCGCGGCGATTTTGTCGAACGGCTTAACGGACGTGGCCTCCTGTCGTCTGATTCTGAAGGCATCGTGCAAGAGTGGGCGCAGTCGCTCCGCCTTGGTCCTGACGAATCCCCATCGTCGCAAGATCGCGAAGAGTTCGCGAGGAAGATCGACGGAGGACAGTACGACTCCGCAGCCAAGCCGATAGCGCAGGAGGTGCAACTGAATGGCTTGGATTAAAATCGGCCACGAAACGCCCGACAAGCCTGAGGTCTACGCGATGGCGAAAGACCTGGGGATTGATCCTGACGCGGTAGTTGGGAAGCTCATCAGATTGTGGCGATGGGCAGACGAACAGACATACGATGGTTGCGCTGTCGGCGCAACAAAAGAGCTACTAGACCGTTGCACGTTCTGCGCCGGCTTCACGGCTGCGCTTGTACGATGCGGATGGGCTATCGAAACCGAAGAGGGCATTTCGCTTCCGAACTTCGCCCGTCACAACGGAGAAACAGCAAAGACCCGCGCGCAGGCCCAGAAACGCATGGAACGCCACAGATCCAAACGCGCCCGTTCTGATGTCGTTACGCCTGAAGCGAACGATGCGCGTAACCAGATAAGAGAAGAGAAGATAAGAGAAGATAAGAAGAAGGATACTCAGCAGGCTTCGTTCGATCGCGAGTTGCCTGACGATCGTGCGTCTTGGTCCCACGACCGATTCAGGGATGCGGTCCCGAGGGTCCACATGGCGGCAGCGATAGAGATTCTCAAAGCGTATCCTCCGCACCGGCGCGGAATTCGGCAGGAAGCTCTCGATGCGATTTGCCGGGCGATCGGTCGCGGCTTGATGAAGCCAGGAGAGGATGGGTTGGTAGCGAGCATGGCGTCGATCGTCAAGGAATTCGGCGACACTGTCGGAGACTCCACTTGGTGCCCGTCCGCGAAAAGATGGTTTGACGGTGACGGATACTTACAAGAGCCTAGCGAGTGGCATCAATGGGTAGAGGACGAGACACGTGACGAAGACCGGATAAGGCAAGCTGTCCAGCGAGTGGACAAGGAAGGATAGGCAAAGTGACGATATACGAGACGGAATTCTTCGGCGAGCTATACACAATACGGGGGGATTTCGCAGAGGCTTCGTGCCCGATATATAGGCGAAACGACGACGGCGAATGGATCCAGACTATATTTCAGGTGGCATCCTTCCGACACTGGCCAGAGCAAGCGATGCGCCACGAGCTACGATCTTCGACGATAGAAAGCGGAGACGACCCAGACTCTCCCGACATTGCAGATAAAATTGATGTAGCGGTCAGGGACATGCAAGCAAGAGAGGACTGCGATGAATCCGCCTAACTAGAAACAAGATTAGGCATCACGCTTATTTGAAGAACCCGAACAGATTAAGATACAGGAGCCAATCATGACAGGAGAGCAGTTCCTAGAAACAATCAGGCCGTGCCTTGAGTCGTTCTGGCCATACGCATGGAAAAGCCCAGGTGACGATCTAGTAGAGCTATGGGCGAGGAACCTTAAACCCTACCGCGCCGAATCAGTGCGTGGGGTTCTGCACTCGCTCAAGGCCACCCAGAGTAAGAATCAATGCCCGAACCTGTCTGAGATCAAAAGGCTCTTGCAAGGACCGTCCGAAAAAAAGCCAACAGAAGCAACGTCATGGGTGTCTGCTCAGCGGTATGCGTTCGACCGGAACAACGAAGAAGAATACCGAAGCGACATGAGCGACGAAGAGGTGGCTGGCTTAGCCATGAAAATAATGGGCGAGCAATACCCAATGAAAATGGTGAGAGGCGCACCGATGCCGATAGGGCCTCGGAAGGACGAAGCCGCCAAGCCAGCGACAGAGATACCGTTCTGATAGGATTCTCGACGTGACGCCAACATCCAGATCAATCCAAAACCTGAAAGACCGAGGCTACCTAGTGGGCAAGGTCGAAAAATGGATACCGCAAGCGAGAAGGCGCGTGGACTTGTTTGGCTTCGCCGACCTTATCGCGGTAGGAGACGATCACGACGTGCTCGTCCAGGTATCTACGACGAGCAACCAAGCAGCGAGGGTCAAGAAGATATGGAAATCAGAGCACGCGCTTGAGTGGCTGATCCGCAACGACAGACATCGAATATGGGTACACGGATGGAAGCTATCGGCAGCCGGTAAGCTGAAGAGGTGGAAGCTCACGGAGACAGGAATAACTGCCGACCAAATGATGGAGGTAATGGAATGACGTACAAAGCAGGAGAGGTGCTGTATTGGGGATCCATGAAAGTCATCGTAGTGGAGAAAGTCCTGTCAAGCGCATACCGTGTTCAATTTCTGGAATCTGGAAGCTGGAAGCTGGGGGTGGTGGAAGGGAGACACCTGACACGGAATCGTCCCAAGCCCAAAAGGCACAGGACAGCACAGCTAATTCGATTGATCGGGACAGGATGACAGAACCACTTCTATTTAAAGGCGGAGGCTCAGACCCCCTGATGCTAGTAGGCAAGGACATGGTCGGCAAAGCCAGGTCGGATCATCCAGTTACCGCCAAGTCGTCTCAAGTAAAAACAAAACCAATAAGCGGAAAAGCAAGGAAGATGGTCTACGAATATCTGCGACTGTGCAAGCAACGTGGAGCCACCGACGAGGAGATCCAGAAGGGATGCAACCTCAACCCGTCGACCGAACGCCCAAGGCGGATCGAGCTAGTGGAAATGGGGCTCGCTGAGCCAAGCGGGATGATGCGAAAGACATCCAGCAACAGGAACGCGATCGTATGGACAGCGACGAGCGAGCGGCCTTTAGGTCAGTAGGCCATGCTCGCGAACGCCCATCCAAGTACAAATCCGACGAGGCCACCGACGAAAGCGGCAAGCCTGGCAGTCTTGTCCATGCTAATCAGTAAATTTATCATGCTAAGTCTTCAGCAGGAAGGTCATGAGTGCCCCAAGGACGGCAGTGGTTATGACGGCGGCAACGAAATAAAAGCCGCTGCGAATTGGGCGGAACTCTTGCTGGGTGACGTATGCGGTCTCGCAGTGCTGCTCCAGCCTTTTTACTCGATCTTGAAGCTGGTCGAGTTCTCGCAAAGTAGCGTAGGATTGCTGTGGTGGCCTGCCATGGCCTGTGTTGTTCTCCATATCTGCGGTCTCTTCAGGCTTGTAAATGCTCGATCGGCGTCTATTCTAGCCATTGGCGTATAATAGCGGGATATCTGCCATGACGAAATCCACGGCGAGGACTTGGTGGACTGGAAGCAGAGGCGGAGTCGCCGTACTGGCCTCAGTACTGGCGGCTTCTGCCGCCTTGGTTCTATTCCCGACAGGCTGTGACTTCGACCGAGTGATCAAGGTTCCGCTGAGCCACCGAGTAAGCAGGACGATTGGAGAATCCAGAGCAGTAACGCTGCGGCAAGCCCCGAAGTCGCTCCAGCAATACCTAGACGTGACAGAGCAGGAAGCGAGGACGCTGGCTGAAAACATAGCCGACGCCCAGTGGTGGGCAGGCTTCTGGCAATCGCTGACGGACCTTGGGCTAACGGTAAGCGCCGACGCGGCAGGGGCTGCTTTCCCAGGATTAGGCGGCCTAGCTGCGGGGCTGATTGCAGCCGTAGGGGCGGCGAATTTGCGAAAACCAAGAGACGCAAGGAAGATATCCGACCTCGAAAACAGGGCAGACAAGGCAGAGGCAGACGCACAAGCGAAGATAGAATCTGAGGTGTCGAGCATCAAGGAGCGGCATCAAGTCGAGCTACGCGAGAAGATGCAGGCAAGCTACAACAAAGGCCAAGAGACGGCGAGGATGCTATCGTCTGAAATACTCAGAGCGGCAAATATAACGAACGGCAAGACGCCACCGACAATATAATGGAGCAGCACTATGAATAAGCTAGCCGGAATAGTAACGTCACGAAGGGGATGGGTAACCGCTGCGGCTATCGCCGTCGCCTTCGTTCACGGTCTTCTGGGCCTCGACGGATCGGATACGCTGGCGATCGTCATTGCTTCGTCGGCTTGGGTGATCGGGGACAGCATCCGGGCATCGTCATGACTCGAAGACTTGCAACGTGGAGGGATGTCTCCACGATGTGTATGATTATACTTAGCCTTACGATTCTGCTTTGCTGGATGTGCGGATGCTGGGAGATAGCTTAGCCGATGAACGCAGAAGACATCTACCGTGACCACTTCGCTGACGATCCAGACTCGCGCGGTTATGCGACGATGGACGTTCAGCAGCGTCTTGATTCTCTTAACCTCATCCGGGACGCAATCAATTCTCTGAGCATGACCCAGGTCAGAGAGTGGGCTGCCCAGCAAGGCCGCGCGCACTGGATCAAGATAGCCGTGGACGATCAGGCGGACAGATCAGGGAGCGAATTGGACGACGGCGTCCACTCTATTGCGATCGTGGCTATGGGGTTACTTTCGCTCGACGATGGAACGCTGGACCCTGGTGATCCTACGCATGCAGGCTTGATCGACGGCTTAGTTGCGGGGAACGTCATCACGGCCGGCGACAAGGAATCTTTGATCTCAACAGCCACGGTAAGCAGCAGTGACGCGATCGAGCTAACAGGAAGCCCGGCGAAATACGGCGACGTAGACAGAGCGAGCGCATAATGCCTACCGAAATCCTAGTGAAGAGTGGAACGGCTTTGGTTTGGGCCGACAGCACTGATTATTCATCGAGCGTGTCAGGCCTTGCCCGAACGGCACAACTCGATTTGACGAGCGTAGCGGCAGGGGCTGCGAGGCAGGGCGCTAAAGCAGACCTTGGTGCCACCCGTGCCGACCGATTCGTCGTATTAGCGGCCATTGAATTTGCGTCCGCTCCAACGTCGCTGGAGGTTGTGGACATTTACTGGGCGGCATCGCCTACTGGGACCGCTGGAAATGCGAACCCTGGAGGAGCGTCGGGCGCAGACGCAGCATATACAGGGACTTCGGGAGATTCGCTAGACGATTCGGCTGCTCAGCTAATCCGGGTCGGCCCGTTCGTGGTTACTGCGGACGGAACTACGACGGTGCAATATCAGCAGGTCGGGGTGCTGTCTGCCGTGCCGAGATACGGAATGCCGATCGTCTACAACCGCGCTACCCCGGCACTGGTTTCGGATGCAACGGAGATGTTCGTGGCTCTGATACCGGAAATTGTGGAGTCGCAATGATCGGTAGCGAGGCCGGACCACTTTCGGTTCACGGCGACTATGCGCGAAACAGCGGCACCGCGTCCAATCCAAACCTATGGAACGGCCTGTGTGGGCTGTGGATGCCCGCGCTTGGAATTTATGGCGGCAAGCGACTGCCGAATATCGTTACTGGGCGGGATGCCGTCCAGGGAAACGCGGCAGCGTTAAGCTATTGGCAGGTCGTAGGTGCATACTCTGAAGGTGGCGCATACTCCTGCATCGCGCTTGGCGGATCGTTCGGAGCCGCCGAGACATACTACGACGACATATCAGATCTGCCAGACAGTCTATTCGCGGCAGACTTCACCGTCTGCGGCCTGATCCGCATGGACCCGACGCCAAACGCTCAGAATACCTTGTTTTCTAAGGACGAGTCGACAGGGGGCGACGGGATCAGCTTGCGATTTTTAAAATCCAGCAACAAATTTCGCGTAAAGATAGCAGGGTCGAACAAGGACTTCAGCAGCGCATGGACAGGGGGCCGCTTCCAGGTGTTCTTCGCTCGTCGACTTGGCTCGTCGATCAACGTTTGGTTCGACGGCGTTAAGCACGCAACGACAAACACCAGCAGCAGCAGCGCGGCCAGGACAGAAGACGCTGCGATAGGCACAAGATCATCGGGAGAATCAGACCGACTATTCGAGGGCGCGGTAGGAATGATCGCGGTCTGGGATCGTGCCATCATGGAGCACGAAATACAAAAGATATCGGTCGACCCGTTCGCTATCGTCAGGACCAGCAACAGAAGGCGCATGTGGTTTGTCGAGCCTGCGGCAGCCACGGGTCCGCACTACTACCGATGGAGGCGACGATATGCCTAGAAACTACCAGCTATCTGAGGCCACATCGGCACGCAGGAGATTTCCGGTCTACCTCGTCGATGCGACTGACGGCATAACCCCTGAGACTGGCGAGAACGGCGGACAGCCGCAGATCAGCAAGAACGGCGGATCGTTCGGCAACACCAGCGCGGTGCTGGTTGCTATCTCGAACGGCGGGTATTACGTGGAGCTT
>Ga0310342_100000369_pt1 | contig 24731 bp, 23 predicted proteins | sample S15DNA20500_MG_FD_206155 | JGI IMG/M metagenome (GOLD analysis project Ga0310342, IMG submission 206155) | Marine microbial communities from station ALOHA, North Pacific Subtropical Gyre - S1503-DNA-20-500_MG | ecosystem: Environmental > Aquatic > Marine > Oceanic | place: Pacific Ocean: North...
AAGCTCAAGTCCCAATTATCCAAGTCATATCCTCCGCAAATAGAACGAATGAAAACGCCGGAATACTGGGTTGCGGGGGATACCCATTACAAGACCAAAACGGAGGCGAAGGCCGCAGGGAACAAAGTGATAGTGAAGGGCCCTCTGCGAACCAAGACCGTGCCGTTCAATCCTGACAGCCGCTTGCAGATCGCTCAGTTCCTGATGGATAAGCATGGATGGGAACCCAAAGCCTACACCCCCAGTGGTCAGCCCCAGGTTGATGAGAGCATCTTAACGTCCCTCGATATTCCAGAGGCTGCAATGCTTACTACATACCTGACGATATCTAAACGAATCGGACAATTAGCGGAAGGAAAGGAAGCCTGGCTGAGAGTTGAGAAGGAGGGACGTATTCACGGAAGGGTCAATTCAAATGGCACTGTTACGGGCCGTTGCACTCATTCTCGTCCCAATCTATCCGCGACCCCCGCCTCCTCTGCGGAGTATGGCGTGGAGTGTCGGAGCCTGTTCATAGCAGGACCGAAGAAGGTATTGGTCGGTGTAGACCTGAGCGGCCTGGAGCTTAGATGCCTTGCGCACTACATGGCCCGATACGATGGCGGTGCATATGCGAGGGCGATTACCCAAGGCGATATTCACACCGTTAACCAACAGGCGGCAGGTCTAGCTACGCGAGATGAGGCAAAGACCCTTATTTACTGCCTGATCTATGGGGGTGGCCCTCAGAAGGTGGGCTCTATCGTGAATGGGGGAGTCCGTGAAGGTAGGAACTTGACAAACAGATTCCTAGATCGTATGCCAGCATTACGAACCTTGCGCCGTCAAGTCCAGAGGGTAGCCAAGTCTAGGAAGTACTTGCTGGCTCTCGATGGCCGTCCGATTCCTGTCCGATCTGCACACAGTTCTCTTAATGCCCTCTTGCAATCATGCGGGAGCATCCTTACCAAAAAAGCTACGACACTGATTCATCGTCAAATATCTATTTGGGCTCAAGGGAATGACATCTTAGATAAAGCTCATCACCACATAAAACAAGTAGCACATATCCACGATGAAATTCAGTTTGAATGTAATGAGTTTATGGGTGATACGGTTGGGGTTGCTGCGGTAGATTCTATTGAGAGGGCTGGAAAATTCTTCGATTTACGTTGCCCTCTTGATGGCCAGTATAAGGTAGGTAAGACTTGGGCCGATACGCATTGAGAATGTCATGATGCACCGGACACACAAAAAGGGGGCGGTCAGTGAGTACCAAGCAGCGACATGGTTTTCGTCGCAGGGTTGGGAAGTGTATTGGAGTAATTTAGGTCAGTCCGCAGTGGATTTTATGATCACCAGGGATCATGAGATATATACGATCCAAGTGAAAACAGCAGTTAAGGTTCCCAAGGACGGTGATCCCAAGTATCTGAAAGTAAACCTTACTCATGGGAATCGGAAAGGTAAACTCTATAAGGATAATACCTTTAATCTATTGGTTGTTTGTTATGAGGACGGACGAATATGGGTTGTACCCATCGAAGATTTACCAAAAGATTCTCCCCAGTTTTCTATTTGGACTCATACGAAAGAAACAGGATATGAAAAATGGCTAGTGAAAACAGCAACATAACTTTTATAACTACCTCTGCCCTGCTAGAGGAACTCCAAGGCCGAATGGATGCCATGATATTTATTGGCCAAGCGTCCCGCACGGAGGATGAAGAGGAACTGACAGCCGTGTTCAAGGGTACGTTCCATTCAGTTTTGGGGCTGTGTGAAGTAGCCAAGATGATGATTACTTCTGGGAATGGAAAAAATGAAGAAATTGAAGAAGATAATTAAGACCTTTGTTGATGGCGATATCCTTGTTTATCAGATTGCTTCCGCTACGGAAGTCCCAGTGGACTGGGGGGATAACTGGTGGGGTCTTTATGCGGACCTAAAAGAAGCCAAACAACTACTAGACGATAAATTTAAGAGATTGCTGGAAACCGTTGCTGTAGATTATTGTCTTCATGATGACGGGTATTGGCATGATATTCCAAGATTAGATGTTAAGGTAGTTCTTTCCGATTCTGGAAGTAACTGGAGGACATCCATCCTCCCTTCATATAAGCACAATCGGGAAGGTAAACGGAAACCAATCTTGTGGGGTGAATTGAGGAAGTACCTTATCGACCGATACAAAGCGATCATCTGGCCACGCCTGGAAGCAGATGATGTTATTGGAATACTTGCGACTCGTAACTCTATTGTGGTTTCGGATGACAAGGATTTTAAGACCATACCTTGTTTGCTGTATCGACCTTTAGACGGGAGATACCAAAGGATCACGAAATCTGCGGCCCGCAGGGCGCATCTGACCCAAACTCTAGTCGGGGACTCTGCTGATGGGTACAAGGGATGTCCGGGGGTTGGGGCGGTTAAGGCTGATCGGATTCTTCAGAAGGGGACATGGGGGGAAGTCCTTGAGGCATATGAGAAAGTAGGATTACAGTTTGACGATGCGATGGCCCAGGCCAGAGTAGCTCATATTCTAAATGTGAGGCAAGAATACAAGAAAAGAGGGGCCAGCGTTCGATTGTGGCATCCACATATCATTTCCACGACCTTTATATAGGAGCTACGGATGAAAACCGATATGGATCGTGAAGGATATCAGAGGTTCCATGAGCAATTGTGTAAGGATGCCCTGGATTTGAGCATGAGGAAGAATCACGACTACTCAGGTGGCGAGGATGGGACAGACCCATTCTTGAATTTCAAGACCGTAGAGTTTCTGGGTATTGGAGTAACAACAGAGCAGGGATTCATGGTCCGTCTAGCTGACAAGATTCGCCGGTTGGCTGGTTTTGTGAAGACAGGGGAGTTCAAAGTCGAAGATGAGTCGTTTCGTGATACCGTGATTGACTCCATCAACTATTTATGCTTATTGGCAGCGTACAAATACGCTAAAGATGAGGCGAATAAGAAGGGCCAATAGATGGACATTCCTATGGAAACTCCGTTACCTACGTTGAGCGAAGAACTTATCAAGAGGTTAGATGCTCTATATCCTGTGGTACAGCCCACACCAGGGGACACTAACGACGCTATTTTCTATCGGGCGGGCCAGAGGAGTGTTGTGGAGTTCCTTCTAGAACAGAAAAGGCGACAAAATGAAACGATCCGCTAATTAAGGATATTTATATGAACCAGTTTCTTAGCAAATTAGAGGATCGAATATTAGAAGGGATGCTTCATGTCCTGAAGGCACTAGGCCCCTTTCCTGATAAAAAGGATAAGAGTTCTGTAACCCTGTATGTTTGGGATTTAGGTCTGTCCATTGTTATTGCCTCTATTATTGCGAGTGGGTCTATGGCAGTCTCATCTATCCAGCAGAGAAGAGCGCAGAAAAAGATGGCCAAAAAGCAGATGGCCCAACAGGCTAAAGAAACCAAGATGTTGGCGGAAGCTGAGAAAAGCACCAGAACGCCCCAAGCCCCAAAGAATCAGCAATTGACCATTCAGGCCACGCCTAAGAGCGCAAAGCGAACACAATCCAGTCTAGCGATTGGTCGCAGGAAAGGGGGCAAGGGGAGTCTTCGGACGGGCAAAGCCGGTAACTATGGAGCCCGTGTAGCATGATTTCAGCCCAAGCCCTATACCAAAAACTAGAGACTGAGAGATATAGTTATCTCCAAAGAGCCAGAGATTCAGCCAGGCTGACTCTACCCTCTCTCTTCGTAGATGAGGGCCATAACCATACATCTGAATTACCGACACCCTACCAAAGCGTCGGCGCACGGGGAGTCAACAATCTGGGGTCCGCCCTCCTCCTCTCTTTATTGCCACCCAATGCACCATTCTTCCGTCTTATGATGGACCCGGCAACTGTGATGAGGATTGAGGCTGCTGAAGACCCAGAGTTAGAGCAGACAAAAACTGAGATCGTCATGTCGGAAATCGAGCATGTGATCATGTCAGAGATCGAAACCAAGGGGTATCGAATCCAGACATTTGAAGGCTTGAAGCACTTGATAGTAGCGGGAAATGTCCTGATGCATATGCCCGAAGATGGGGGTATGCGGGTCATCCATTTGGACAGGTATGTGATCCAGAGATGCCCAATGGGACGGGTTCGTAAAATCATTATTAAGGAAACGCTTCAATCGGACATGCTGCCCGAATCCGTCCAGGCGGCAATTGCATCTAATTCCGAATACAGCACTGGGGATGACGTTGAGCTATACACCTGTGTTCGGTACATCAATTCGTCAAATAAATCTGGCGAACTCACCGGACCACCTGATAAGGCAGTGGTTTTCCAAGAGGTATTGGGGACTATAGTTCCCGATTCTGAGGGCGAATTTAGGGCGGCTGAAAGCCCGTATATTGTTCTACGCATGAATCGTGCAGAAGGGGAGAATTACGGAAGGGGATATGTTGAGCAATATTTAGGGGACTTAAAAAGTCTAGAGTCCCTCATGATGGCGGTTGTAGAAGCTGCCGCAGCCGCCAGTAAATGTCTATTTATGGTAGCCCCCAATGGGGTTACTAGAGCCAGAGTACTGGCGGAGGCCCCAAATGGTGCTATCGTGGAAGGCTCGGCAAATGACGTATCAGTTCTCCAGCTTAATAAAGGTCAAGACTTTGCGATTGCTTCGCAAACGATACAAACGATTAGCGATAGGCTTGCGTATGCGTTCTTGCTGACTGATAACGCTATTCGACAGGCTGAAAGGGTGACCGCAGCGGAAGTCCGCCTGGTAACCCAATCCATCGAACGTCAATTAGGCGGAATCTATTCCGTCCTTTCCCAAGAATTTCAACTACCCCTCGTCACTTACCTGATGAAAAGCATGGGCAAGGAAGGCAAGATTCCCAAAACATCTACCGCAAAAGGCGAATCAGTGGTTCACCCGGTTATTGTTACGGGCATTGAGGCCCTGGGCCGTGGTAATGATCTGAATAAGATGGATGAGTTCATCGCTGGTGTAGGGCAGCTTCTTGGCCCAGAAGTGCTGGGGCAGTATATTAACTTCAGGGAATATATGGATCGTAGAGCCCTGGCCTTGGGAATTGATACCGCTGGGTTAATCAAGAGCGAAGAAGAAATTCAGATGGAGCAGCAGCAACAGCAGCAAGCAGCGATGATGCAGCAGATGGGCCCAGAAGCCTTGTCTGGAATGGCCGCTCCACAACAAGCCCAAATGGCCGAAATGGCATAGGAGACACATATGGCTGAAGTCAACATTACCGCTGAAGAAACTGGCCCAGAAGCCCCCGCTGAAGTGGAAGCGGCTCCCCAGAGAGAGTCTGAAGAGACTCTGACAATTGACAACAAGTTCCATGTTCCTGATAAGTTTGTAAATGAAGATGGAACGGTTAATGTGGAGGGATTGGCAAAATCCTATGCAGAATTGGAAAAGCAACAATCTGGAACTCCACAAGAGAAACCAGAAGTTCCGACTGAAATCAAAGAGGAACCCTTTACGGAAGACGAAATTTCGACCATGCGGGAGGAAATGGATGCGGAAGGGAAGTTGTCCGAAAAGACCTTAGAAATCCTTCGATCCAGAGGGATGCCAGCACACATGGCTGCGTCATATATTGAAGGGCAGAAACTTTTAGCGGAGCAAATGAATGAGAAGATCATGGCCCCGGTTGGTGGCGAGGATAATTATCGCCAGCTTCTAGAATGGGCCACTGAAAATATGTCGCAAGCAGATATTGATTCCTATGATAAGATCATCGTTGAAGGTGATCTGAATCAGAAGGTGCTGGCAGTAGAGGGCCTGGCCGCGCGACGTACCCGTGATAACCCCTCGCCGCCAAAGGCCATAATGGGGAACACTAGCTCCGTTCAAACCTCCAATGCTTTCGGATCGTGGGATCAGGTTAAACGGGCTATGCGTGACTCTCGTTACCAGACTGACGAAACTTATCGTAATAGTGTTACGGAGCGTATAGGAATATCTAACCTCTAATAAGGGATGAATGATGCCGAAACCAGGATACAAAACAACTGAATTTTGGTTGGCTGTAGGCGCAGCAACTTTGGGAGCCGTCATTGCTTCAGGCATAGTCCCAACTGAAGGCCCGTGGGTCCAAGTAGCCGCAGTTGTAGAAATGGCCTTGGTAGCGATGGGCTACACAGGGGCTCGTATGAATATCAAGAAGGCATCCTAATGTATAGCGTAATATTTGCCGCTATAATTGAACTGTTCAAAGCCTTAGTACCATTTATAAGTCAAAAACTAGATGAACCGTACACTGCTACTGACGCTCCTTCTGTTCCTAAGCACATTCGTGATGCTTGGCTGCGGAGGTCGTCGAGTAATAATGGTTCCTGAATCTACTGGCCTAGTCCGCCTGGGCCATGATGTAAAAGGTCATGTATATCATTGGAATGGCTCCGAATGGGAGCTATCCTCCAATGCCGTATCCCTGCCGGAAGGCTGGTATGCGGGTTCCCTTCCGTCGCTAGATTCAACAGAATAGAGTCTAGCCCACTGCGGTGGACAACTGGCCGCTAGAGCGTCTGGATTAGCGACACCTGTGTCTCTTCTAATCCTTAAACTCTCTAGGAGGCCATCTAATGGCTTATGTTGCTACTACCCCGTCCCGATTGGGACAAATCAAATTGGCGGGCGGCACTGATGCCCTGTTTCTCAAGGTTTTCAGTGGAGAAATTATTACCGTCTTTGATGAAGTTAATGTGATGCTGCCGACGACGACTGTGCGGACGATTACGTCCGGCAAATCGGCCCAATTCCCAGCAGTGGGAACGGCGACTGCATCGTACCATGTCCCCGGTCAGGATATCTTGGCCGATGACGCAGCCGCGCCGGAATACCTGTCCACCATCTCCAAGAACGAGATGATCGTTACGATTAATGATCTCTTGATTTCTTCGGTCTTCATCGACTCGCTTGATGAGGCCAAGAATCACTATGACATTCGTGGCGAATACTCCAAGCAAATGGCGCGAGCCCTGTCTGCGGAAGCTGATAAGACCCTGATTCAGTTGGGAATTATTGGAGCCCGTGTGACTGAAGACCGCTTTGGTGCTACGGGCGCAACTTCTCGTATTGGCGGAACATTCGACCTTGAGGTTGGTTCGGCTGCGGCAGTAACTTCTGCCGGTCTTATTAAAGGTGCATTTGCGGCTGCCCAGCGATTTGATGTCATGGACGTTCCTGCTTCTGATCGTTACATTGCCCTCACTCCAGATGCTTATTACAAGCTGATTGCAACTGATGGCACGGCTGGTGGTCTTATCCTTAATCGTGACTTCGGTAACGATGGGAATGGCTCACTGGCAAGCGGAACCGTGGGAACTGTCGCGGGATTTAAGATTCTTAAGACGAACCACATTCCGGCTGCGGATGTAACCAAAGCGGCTGGCGATAAGTCCACGCTTGGGGACGGTGCGTTGGACTTTACGGGCGATACAATTACTCCTGTGGCACTTTGCTACCACAAGAGTGGGCTCGCCACAGTCAAGCTCCGTGACCTCAAAGTTGAGGCGGAACGCCGAATCGAAAGACAAGGCCATTTGGTTGTGGCCGGTTACGCGATGGGTCATGACATCCTTCGTCACGAATGTCTGTTTGAACTCGCGTTCTAATGTCCTGAACTGTTCTTCTTCCTTTCAGTGGGAGGCCCCCCTCACGGGGGGCTTCTCATTTTTTTTTTTACCTAAAGGATACTATTGTTATGAGGATCGTCGCTTTCTGTCTTATCGTGATGCTCTGCGGCATCGGAGGATGCTCTACCGCAACAGGGTTCATTAACGGCGCAAGAACGGCTGGTAGTGGGTTGCTAGAGGGAGCAGGCCAAGCGGGGAATGGTATTCTTTTGGATGCTGAACTAGCCGTCCAACTGGCTAAAGAAGCCGCAACCAAAGAAGAGGAGTAATCCTTACTAACAGGAGTATGCTATGGCCGTTTCAAGAACGACTGAACTTCAAGCAATAAACACGATGCTTTCGGCCATCGGTGAGGCTCCAATTAACACGTTAGAACCCACAACCGAAACAGCAGATGTTTCGATGGCCAAGAATGTCTTGGAGGAAGTGTCCAGGGAAACCCAAACCATCGGGTGGCACTTCAACAGGGAAACAGATGTAACCCTGTCACCTACCGTTGACGATGTGATTCTCATCCCCACCACGGCAGCTTACATTGATGTGGAGTCCATCAACTCCGGCATTACCCAGTACGTCCAGCGGGGCGAGAAACTGTACAACAAGACGGACCATACCTACGAAATCACCAGTAGCCTGAAATGCACGATTGTTTACATGCTGCCCTGGGATGACCTGCCGCAAGTGGCTCGTCATTACATCATGATCAAGGCAGCGAGAAGGCTGCAAGATCGAGTAGTGGGGGCCAGCGACCAGCACACTTACAACCAGCTAGATGAGTACCAGGCCCTTGTAGCCCTAAAGGCTAATGAGGCTCAGGACGGAGACTTCACGATCTTTGATAATAACGATGTGTACCGAATCATAAACCGATCCAATGTTGTGGATAGGGTGGTGACCTAATGGCCAAAGCCTCCTCACTGATTTCTAAGAGCATCCCAAATCTGCTGGGGGGAGTCAGTCAGCAGCCCGATGCGGTACGGTTTGATAACCAGTGTAGCTCTCAGGACAACGCTTTTCCTTCAGTGCTGGACGGGCTAACCAAGCGGCCACCTACAGAACATATAGCCCAGCTAATCAGTAACGATCCTGCACTCAAAAATCCTGAAGACTACTTCTCCCACATCATCAATCTCAGTGCTGATGAACAATACGTCATGCTGGTGGAGGCAGACCACCTACCGGGATCACGCACGTTCGTCAAGGCAAACACAGATCATCTAGCCGTGACTTCACACGCTGATCTCCAGCGAGCCGCTGATGTAGATTTTTGGTTGAGCGGTTGGTTTAATCTCACATCCCTAAATGATTACCAGGTGCTTGTCTCAAAGATGGGGGCATCAAGTTCGACCCACGATACTGAATACTCCATCATGCAGGGTGCAGGTGATTACCTATCCTTCAGGATTGGGAACGGGGTAGATTATCACTGCATCTTAGATTCGCCAGCCGATTCCCTGACAGCGGGTGGGTGGAATTTCTTCCTTGCGTGGATAATTGATGACACAATGTATCTGCGGCTAAATGCAGGAACCACATACACCGAAGTTATCACTCTCGATCCTGCGGGCCATACTAATTCCGATCCCGTAAACTTTGGCAACACGGGGCAAGGGAATGGGGGGACATCCCATCTCGATGGCTCCTTGTCTCGCATGGCATTAGGGAAACCGCCAGCCGCTTTCGATGCGACTAAGCTCCACAGCTTACTGTATAACAGCGGAAAGGGAGTCACTTTTGCGGATATATCAGATACCGATAAGACGACTTATGGTCTAACATCTGGTAAAGGATTCTGGTTTGCCCTTGACGAAGAATCAGGTGATTCTGCTGATTCAATTGGGTCGCATGTTGGAACTAGCAGCTACTTACCGGATTCAAATCCTGGTCCCACGATTGTGGTCAAAAAGTTGTCTGATGGTTCAGCCGTAACCACGCATTCCTCCGTAGCTCTGCGTGAATACTTGCGGATGGCCCAAAGTTCTTCAACGGCAGAAAAGGACTTAAGGGCCATAACCATCGCTGACTATACGTTTCTGGTGAATCGGTCCAAGGAAGTTGCATTCACCAGCGATACGGATACTGCCAGAAATCCTGAAGGATTGCTGTATGTGAAAACGGGGGATTATGGCACGATCTACACTGCCACAATAACGATAGGTGGAGTGGAATATAAAACCGAAGTAACCACACCATCTGGAGTGCAGGTAAAAGAATATGAAACTTCTGGTGGACAGATAGGGAACCTTAAAGCTAATACATTCGATGCTAGAGAGGCGATAGACACGGCCAATATTGGAAAGGCCCTCACGACCGGAACTGCTTACGGCTTCAACTCCTTTAGATACCCCACCAACGCCACAACAGGTGAAGGTGAACCAGACGGGGGCACTATTACCGAATATATAGATGGGGCCCCATTAGGGGCCGGTGAAATTATATTTAGAGCAGATGCAACTAACGACCATATCGCCTTTGCCACATCTGGTAGTGGCGACACCATAACTGATAGTAATGAAGCCGGTGAACCCGATTTCTTAAATGCAGGCTTAGAGGCAGGGGATAAAATATTTTGTTCTGGTTCTGCGGAAAGCGGCAATAATAGCAGGGTATTTGAAGTAGATACGGTAACAGCTACAGTAATAACTATAACGGAATCCGGCGTAGTAACTGCTGCTGCGGATGAAAAAAACGTCACTATATATAAACTCCCCAGTGAAGCCGTCGCTGGTTCAACTAGTAGCACATTGGTGGGTATCCGTAATGCTGTAGGAATAACCAGAAGACGGGAAGGTTCAGTAGCGTGGTTTAAGAGCGATGACGCTACAGACTTCTCGTTAACCGCATCTGATGGCCTGGCTAATACGGCTCTTGTATCCGCTAAAGCCGAAATCGCCCAACTCACTGACTTACCCACCTTTGCACCCCATGACTTCTTCATGAAAGTCTTGGGGAATGCTGATGAAACGCTTGATGATTACTACATTAAATTCAAGGCTGATGACGGTGTATTCTCTACCGGCTCCTGGGAAGAAACCCGTCTGCCTGGAGTAAAGTACAAGCTCGATCCCGCAACAATGCCACATGCGCTCATAAAGGAATCGGATGGCACTTTCCGATTCACTCAGTTAGATGAGACTGAACTTGTAGTTGGGCCCACCACTTATCCCGCCGCCCCCATCTGGGGTGAAAGGATGGCTGGGGACTTGGATACCAACCCGAACCCCACGTTTATCGGACGAACCATAAATGATATGTTTGTATTCAAGAATCGTCTTGGGCTATTAGCAGATGAGAACGTCATCCTCAGTGAGACTTCAGAGTTCTTTAACTTCTTCCGTACAACCGTTCTAGACCTACAAGAAACGGCCTATCTCGATGTTGCGTCTACCCACAGCAGAGTATCAATTCTTACATCCGCTGTGCCATTATCCAAGCAACTGATTTTATTCAGCGACTCTACCCAGTTCATCTTAGGATCGGGTAATGCCCCCTTGGGCCCAGAGACTGTGGCCATTACAAAAACAACATCCTATGATTCGGTTTTAGACTTACAGCCCATCAGCCTGGGGTCATCCATTTACTTTGGGTTCTCCCGTGGTAACTTTTCTGGCCTTCGCCAATATCTCCGATCAAGTGATACTGAAACGATATTCGATGCTGAAGACATCTCAGCCCAAGCACCCCAGTACATCGAGGGCTCCTTGCGGCAAATGACGGGTTCCACCCATGAAGATGTGATATTCCTGTCTACAGACATAAACAGGAATGTGATCTATTGCTACAAGTTTCACGACCGGCCAGACTCTGGTCGAGTCCAATCCTCATGGAGTCGCTTTGTTTTCCCTCAAGAAGATGATGTCAGTATTGCTGATGTCATCGGGATGGAGTTTGTGGGCTCCTCCTTATATCTAATCATGAAGAGGACTGATGGTATTTACCTGGAGCGGATGCGTCTAGAGTCTGGATTGGTGGATACTGGGGCAACATACAGAACCCTGCTGGACCGTAGGACTGACGATACCGCTTGCACGTTCTCCGGGCCAGGTAACCTGACTATAACGCTCCCCTATAAAGTTTATGATAGTGATGCGTCTTCCGTCGAGATCATAACTAAGGATGGTAATCGAGTATCTGTAGTCGCCCAAACCAATGGAAGTGCAGACATAACGGTCAACGAGGATTTGTCGGCCATCGACTTCTTTGTCGGTGAAGCCTATACGATGACCTATGAGTTCAGTAATGTTGTTCTGCGTGAAACCACACTAGGCAACGAGACTGCCCTTATAAGTCAAGGCCGGAAACAGGTACGGTACTTGTCCTTGGATTATCATGACACATCGTTCTTTAAGGTAACTACCAAGCCTGATTACCGCGATACAAGCACCTATTCGTTTACGGGTCGCATCCTGGGCGAAGCCAGCCTTGAACTGAACTCAGTGCCCCTGGATTCAGGGGTCTACAAAGTCCCCATATATTCCAAAGCAGATCAGGTAACTATAAAGATACTGAATGATTCCCCTCTGCCCTGTGCCATTTCAAGTGCGGAATTTGAGATGTTGTTTAGCGCACGCAGTAGTCGATTCTAAGTTAAAGGTACACATATATGTCCGACATGCTAACCATTAGCCAAACTACGCCTGCATATGACGCGATAGAGAAGCTCGCGGATAAAGCTGGGTCAGGGGCCCTTCATAAGGCAAGCGTAGAAATGGCGGTAGCTGGTACGCTACTTTCTGGATTTGAACAGTATCTCACTATTTCAAATCAAATAAAGTACCAAAAAGATGCCTTTGACAGAGAACTAGACTACAGGAAGAAGGACTTCCGTCACCGGATAAAGGCGTTCTACCAAAACGCTGAGTCCTCAAGAAAAGCCCTAGCTAAGAATTACAATGCCGTCCTACAAAGTATTGATCAATCTAGAGTGTCCTCCCGAAAGGAGATGTTTGGAATCTTTCAGGAAATGAGGGAGCAGCAAGCTAGAACCCTGACATCAGCCGCAGACCGGGGGGTCTACGGCAACACGATTAGCTTGCTAATGGACAACATTATGGCCAATGAATTACGGAATATTGAGAACATAGCGCAGGAACAAAAGTGGTCTGAACAGGCCAAAATGCGTCAAGCGGACTCACTCTATGCTGATGCAGAAACCCAGCGACTGGCCAGTCTTCCTAGGCCCCTGGCCCCAGCAGAAGTCCCGCAGTTACCGGCCCAGGTCAATCCTGTAATGGTCGGTATGCAAGCGGCTTCTGCCGGAATCGCAGCTTACGCTAAGATTCCGGTTCCACCAGAAGTGACTGCACCCCAAGGTAGTGGGGATGAGACTGTGACTGTGACTGAGACTGAGACAGGAAAGGGCAAATAATGGCGACTAGAACCCCACGGCCCGCCCCCCTACAAACTGTTGCCCCTGTACTAAAACCACAAGACTCCTCTCTTGCTGGTATCCAAAGAACCGTAGCAGCCAAGCCGGGTCGGAGTGCGCCGGTGGGTGGGACGTTCTCACATCTAGGGGAAAGTCTAGGGAAACTGGGGACCAAAGTAAGAACCCAAGAGGAGATCGCGGCTGACAACTGGTTACAGATAGCCACTGAGAATAAGACCTATAGACAGCTTAAGGAACAGCAGGAAAAGATCGTCCGCGATATGGTCAAGAGCGGGCAGCTTCCTGAAGGTATACACCCTTTCGCAATCTTCCGCCTTAAAGAATCTATAGGCCAGTCTTACAACAGGGACTATGAACGAAATCTGAGAAATGCGGCCCATAGATGGTATAGGCAAGATTCCAGTCCTACCGATCTAGAAAGGCCGGAGGACTTTGCCCGAAAACTGTGGGAATCACAAGCTCCTACAGACCCTGTTGCCAGGCGGGCAGCTTCAGAGCAATTGCCCGGCTTGATTCAGGGGTTCCTGGCTCACATTGATGGGGAGCGGAACAAATGGAACATTGCGGCTGATCGTAGAAACCGACAGCAGAGCCGTAACGACAATTTTAATGCGAATATGAAGGGGATAGCCCCTGAATACCAAGACCCACCCATAGACCCCAGCACTGGTAAGCCTGAAGCTAATGATAAGGGCCAATACTTCACTCAGAAATGGGCGGCGACATTCGCAAAGAATAATGGCTTGAATATTATCCTCCCTAAGACGAAAAAGGTTCCTGTCTATGCCCTAGATGCCTTTGGAAACTTCGATTTGGATGAGGAAGGCAATAAGATAGATACAGGAAAGGAAGAGACAGTTGAATACCAAGAGCCTAAGTATACGGAAAAGCAAAAGAAACTCTTAGCCCACATGGCCTTCCTAAATAGGAAGGAAGCCGATAAAACTTATCGGTCCACTGGGGCCAGTGGTCATTTAGAAAACGAGAATGACCTACTAAACTTTGTGCAAATACAGAGCAAAGAAGTAGAAGCACTAGCAGCAGCGGGCCATCACGACGACGCCGCCACCCTATGGGATAATCTGTCTAGGTTTGTTACTAGAGTGGGCTTAGAGCAGCACGGACCATTGGCTTTAGGTAACAATGTTTCTTTTCTTTCTAAACTAAATATCGCCCTAATGGGGGCGCAAGGTAAGCTAAACGATGATGCTTTAAGTGGTGCGGGTACAGCGAAGGCTGATAGGGAAATGGAACATCAAACCTCCGTTTCATATTTCAACGTCCAACAATCGGGCGAAACACCCAACAACAATAATATCCTAGAGGACATGACCAAGCGAGGGGTTATTACACCCGGAACTACCGCCTATGCGGCAGCGGCGGCTGGAACTATTCCCAAAAAAGTAGCAGCCCTGAACCGAATCAACTTGCGGCCAACCGAAGAAGACTTTCAAGAAGTTGCATCAGAAATAAGGGGCGCACCATCTCATGAAGCCGCAGTGGAGAGGGCGAGAGGATACTACCTCAAAACATACAACGACCCTGAAGTGGCTAATATGATGGTAGCTGCTTCTCAGAGCGTTATACGTCAATACCAAACGGAAGAGCAGAAAAATACCACGCTTTTAACTCAAAAGAGTTGGCATGGATATGTCAATCGAACTAATCGTGAGAATAGTATTAAAGCGATGCTCAAACCCTATTATGAGTCCTTTGACAACAGAGCGGAGCTAAATAAGGATGCGATTGGCGTAACAATACTAAGTGGTTTAGTCCCCTTTCTAGCCAACGAATATATAGCCGGTATACACGCTACGATGTCTGCTGTGAGAAATAGGACTAAGACGGGGGCTGATGGTGAAGAGATTCCTGCACCTGGAACATCGGATGAAATGTTTAAGGCGGTCGCTAATTACGATGATGACTTTCGTAAGAATCTGCTTCTCATGACGGCTCCCGACGAAAAGGAAACATATATTCCTGATCAAACCTACATGGATGCCTTAAATATACCGGCCTCTTTACAAACGGCAATGCTAGAAGCGGCCACTAGATTACAGACACCTATTGAACAGTTATCTTCGGAAGGCGAACCGAAGACGAAGGAACGGGTTAAAAGAATTGGGGGTAATGCCGTTAATAATAGTCTAATGGATGTCCTCCCAACTACCTCAATGGATTCGACAAGCGGGGCCCACGCCCTTCTACAGAATCCGAATGAATGGGGGTCACAGCTACTATCCGCATGGGGGGGATATAATTGGCAAGCGGCGTTTGGACAGAAAAAGTACCAAGACCACTTGATGAGGTTGAGGGAGGTACTAGGAGAAAACCAGACATGGTACGGCAACATTTGGCGTAATGCTATGAACTGGGGGGTAGGAGGTTCGGAAGCAGGGGTTGGGATGGGCGGTTTCGGCAAATGGACAATGAGAGGAGATATCCCTAGAAGAAGGAAACTGGTGATGGGGGCAATAGTAGGTATGGCCCAGGAGTCATCTGGAAGGAATTGGGGGTATGGTCCTGTACCAGTAGCTAATCCTGAATGGACTCCCAATACCCCCCTCTCCGAACTGGGCTTGAGGAATCCCAATCAGGTAGCACAAATGGGATACCGAAGAACATATCTGTCCGTAGCGGGATCAACTGTTCAACAAGCTACCAAATTCGTAACAGGACTCGCAGGATCGCTGGTGGGTAGTGATGCCAATCCTGTAACGATTAGGGATGAATCCACCGGGAAAACTCGTCCTGCCACATGGGGGGATGCATGGAATATGACAGCAGGTGAAGTGGCAGACCATGCACTGAACAAAACGGGAGCATTTGTAAATGGCATCCCTTTCCATGCGAGGAACTATGTAATATACACAACCTCTGGCGTAGTAAAACTGCCCGATGGAATGATCCCATCAGGAATTGATCCTCATGGAAATCTCGTAGTAACGGATAAGGAACGAAAGGCAATAATAGCCTCATCTGCTGTAGACCAAGACCTTACTTTTGAATATGTTACAGACCTTAGACTTGGGGCCCTGGCGTTACATCGAGATATTGTCACAAAAACAGGGTACAGCATTCACGGAGTTGATTTAACGAAGGTTAAAAGTCTAACCAACCCCCAACAGACCCTGTTTACTGCCGATCCAGAAGAATGGCTTCAGTCTCTTTCCACCCTGGATAAAGTTCTTGAAACGGAAGAGATACCCGTTGAGGAACTAAGGACACATCCCAAAACCAAAGACTTGGAAGTCATACAGTCTTATGGTTTCTATGTAGATTTTTTGGCGACCGTAGCTAAAAAAGGGGGGACACGACTGGTCCCCATCCCTCTTGCGAACTATATCAAACAACAGGGATACGGGGTCGGGACAATCACCGGCATGTTAGTTACTGAATTAGCTGCGCCCGTGCGAAGCCTTATAGATATACCAAGACTTCGTAAGGCCGCTGCTATTCCTGAAAAGGATAAAAAATGAGCCTTGTTTTAGATGAAAATATAGACCAAAATTTCGACCCAGATAATCCTGAATCTACAGATATTTCTCAATTCGGTTTAGTCCGTGGCATTCAGGACTTGGGTGTGGGTGGCGACCTTCTTCTTGCCCCATTCCGGGGCGTGGCCGAAGCGGGCTCAGAAGTATGGGATTTACTGGATTGGCTGACTGGTGATGATTTTTTGCCGGACGCCCCCGATGCTCTGGGTTTAGGAAGATCAAAAACAATGGCCGGGGGTCTTCTGGAAGGCGTAACGCAATTTGCTACGATGTTCATCCCTTCCTATGCGGGTATTGGGCTCGCAGCTAAAGGCTTCAAGGGGGCTAAAATTGCGGGGAGAGTGTCCCAGGCCACAGCCCGAAAACGACAAGTTCTAGAAGTTGCAGAAGGCTTTGCTAAAGGAACCGCAGCAGGAGCCATAACAGACTTTACGGCATTCGATCCCTTTGAAGAACGATTAGCTGACTTCTTACTAAAATTCCCTGCCCTGGAGTCGCCCATATTAGAATGGTTGTCAGCTACTGGTAATGAAGAAGAGGGTGAGCTAGGTAATCGCATAAGAACCATGTTTGAGGGCGCAGCAATTGGGGCCGTCTTTGAGCCCTTCATATGGGCTCTTCGGGCACTAAAAGGCATACGCAAAGGTAAGGCCACAGGGGCTGATCCTGAAGTGACAATCGAGGAGGTTAAAGAAAGATATTTAGATGATGTAGAAGGTGGCAGAGCAGAAGGGAAGGCAGATGATCTGGCGGTTGATCTGGACGAGCAAATCAATGGTGGGGAAGCGAGAGCAAATGAAGTCTTAGATGCTACCGAACCCACCCAGGGTACAGCACGATTGCAAGATGGTCGTGAAATAGGGGGTGAAGGTGATCCCCGCGCAATTGGTGGGGAGGGGGATGCGAGGCAAATTGGCGGGGAAGGAGAAGCGAGGACTGAAAGAGGGGGAGGAGAACTACCACCTGACGATACGGGCCGAACAGCGGACGCAGATGATGTGTCGCCTGAAGGAGTGCCCGAAGGATGGGATGAAGTTCCTACACCTGACCCTGCCCGTGGTGATACACCAGCGGGGAAGCCTAAAGCACTATTTAATTGGGAGAACTGGGTCAAGACCCACGCAAAGACTATTAAAACAATTATTCGGGCTGAAGACCCAGAGACACTGGCAGAACTACAGAAACTTGAGGGCTTATCCCACCAAGAAATCAAAGCTAAAGTTCATGAAAACAATGCAATGATGCGGGATTTAGGGATAGACCCTTTATCTGAAGAGCAGATCGCCCAATTGGAAATGAGTGACCAACTGAGTGAAGCTGCCGCTAAACAGATGCGTCTTAGGGGAATGGTAGGCGACTATAGTGACGTAGTTGCAGAGTTGGCGGACGAAGGTGGAGGGACACGGGGAACCCTAAATCATATGGTTCGATTTGATTTGGCCCGTAAGAACTCTGAAAACCTACTAAAGATAACTAAACGGAATCAAGAAAAAATAGGACAACTTCTTTCTGCTCAACGGGAAACCCCACCATCCGTTTTAGAAAAGGGAGACATACTAAATACGCTCCGTGCTTCGGAAGACGATGAGTTCGTTACCGAATATGTTACGAGACTTGGCGGGGGAAACATAGACCTGGGAAGACGGATGTTGGAATCTAATATTCGCCGCTACCAAAATGCGGTCAAGCTGGGTAATAAGGTTTCTGGAGTCAAGTGGCTGGCAGACAATCCTACTGGAACGCAACGGTTTATAGAATATTGGATGAATGGTATTCTCAGTGGTCCCGTTACTCATGCTATTAATGCTACATCTAATGCCCTAAATACCTTCTTCTTGATTGGGGAGAAGGTGGCAGGTGGCGCGCTGAAATTTGATACACATGAAATGCAGCAGGGAATAGCGATGTTCTCTTATCTCTATAAGCAGAACACGGAAGCCCTAAAAGCTGCTGGTGTAGCATTCAAAACAGAACAAGATATTCTCGATCCGTTATACCGAACTATAGAATTTGGGGCGACAGGAAAGCCGGGAGAATCGAAGCGGGCTCTTAGATTCGATAATCCAGTAGGAAACTATATAGGTAAGATCATAAATGCGCCGTCACTTTTCTTACTGACTTCTGATGTGTATTTTCGGACGCTAAATTACAGGGCTATGGCCTACGCATCGCTGACAGAAAAAGCCTTCCAGAAATTTGGGAATAGTGCTGGGAACGGCGCATGGGTTGAGAAGCAATTCCAGAAGATAATTGCTGACGGCCAATTCTACAGTAACCAAACTGTTTCCCAGAAAGCCTATACACATGCTGTAGACGTAGCGGATAGTAAACCAGACCTGGCCCCAGCGCAGAGAGAGCAGTTGATACGAGAAGAAGTGAGAAAATATAAGACCGATGCGGCTACAAAATTTGATCCAGAACTAGGGGCATTAGCGGATCATTCCATCCAGTATGCAAGACAGGCCACATGGACCCAATCACTGAATGATCCTGAACGGCACACCCTAGTAAAGTTCTTTGGAACTTTCCAGAAAATAGCGAATGATTTCCCCCTGTTCCGGCTGATTGTCCCCTTCGTCCGAACCCCCACCAATCTTGTAGCCCATCTGCTAGATAGGACAGTTGGCGCATGGGCTGAACTAGGGAAAATAGGCTACAGCAATATAAGGTTACTAACCGAACAGAATGAAGCAGTAATTAAAACCCTAAAAGCTGGCGGAACAGCAGCGGATGACCTTCATGGTCGATTAGCATCGGGGGCAACTTTCATGTCTATGGGGTACATAGCATATGCAAATGGATTTCTAGTCGGTGGTGGCCCTTCCGATCCTGAAGTAGCCCGTGTTTGGAGGGCTGCTGGCAATATTCCCTATTCATTCAAGATCGGTGATAAACGAATTGAATTTAGAAGGTTCGATCCTTGGGCCCCCATGTTTGGCATGATGGCTGACATTGGCGAGCTAATGTCCAGACCAGAGATGAGCGAAGAAGATAGGAGCATCGTTGAAGGCGTGGCCAGTGCAATGACAATAGCTGTTGCCAATAGTTTAGGTAGTCGTTCCGTCCTGACAGGTTTAGCTAGAGTCTCTAATGTATTCTCTGACCCAGAGAGGTATGCACAATCATGGTTAGAGCAAAGTGCCACCACCCTGCTGCCCTTCTCTGGGTTAGCTGGGCAAATCATGAAGCCTGAAATGGAGAAAGAGATTCGTAGCGTACTCGATGCCATTCGCGTGAAATATGGTATGACCGGAAAAGGATGGTCCCAGCAATTCGGTGAAGAGGTACAGAACAAATTCACAGCGTTGGGAGAGCCGATTGACACGAAGAAGATCAGCCCATTTCAACCCGCTCTCAATTACCGAAGCACTGAGAACATTGAGAACAAAGATATTTACGAGGAGATGACGAGACTAAAGGGCGGGGAGGGGCATGGCTTTCAGGATTACGGGAGTAAACGGAACGGATTAAAACTCGCCGCTTATAAGAACGATGAGAACGTATCCGCTGAAACCCGTGCCAATGAACTCATGGGAACAATTCAGGTACAGGGGCAGACGCTGGCGAACGCAATGAGGACAATCATTAATTCTCCTGAATATCAACGGATAAACGATGACGATTATGCAACAGGCCAGAGTCCTAAAGTAGACATGCTTCGATATGTCCATCGTTTATACAAGGCAGAAGTGTGGGAACACCTCCTAAGAGAGTTTCCAGAACTGCGAGAAGCGTCTTTTAATATAGACCGGGTTCAGGAATTATCTGCACAAGGCATAGATATCCCAGAAGAACTTCTGGCTAGTATATCTTTGGCATAAGGTGAAATAAATGGCATTAAGTTATGTAGAATCAACAGCGTCTGGCGGTCAAACAGAATTCGACTTCAACATCCCCGTTATCCTGACAACTCATGTCAAGGCTTCTCATGATGGAGCAGCCGTTACCGTTTCATCAGTCAATACCGTCACGGAAAAAGTTGTCCTCTCCCCCGCTGCTACTGTGGGTATGACGGTTAAAATCTGGCGGGAAACACCTGGACGCTTGGCTTCCCCAGATAACGTGATGCTAACGGACTTTCAAGACGGGTCAGTTCTGACTGAAGCCGATCTGGATGGGGCTTGCCGACAATTGCTGTACATCAGCCAGGAGGCTGGCGACGATGCTTTCCAAGCTCTGAAGATTGGTGCTTCGGGAAACTTTATTGCCAAAGTTGGGGCCACCAGCAAAAAGATAACGGACCTTGCAGATGGAACCGCTGGCTCCCAAGACGCATGTACAGTCGCACAGTTGGAGAGTACGGTAGGAGCAGGAACTCTTACTCCTCAAATTGTAAATATCCCTGTCACACAAGATGCCAGTTTCGATACTGATACCACCGTAACAGTATCAGGGGTAAACCTCATCAGTGATGTCAATGCCAGGGTCATCTGCACGGTTGGTGGGGTTGTCCAAAGACCCGTAACTACCGAATATGCGGCAGGTGACTATGAAGTCGCTAATGCTGGAGCTAACTTCACCTTGATCCTGAAGGGCGAAGACATAACGAATGGGGCGGGGAAACTCCTCTACCCCGTCAACTTACAGATACCTTATTGATGAGGAATATTTAATATGGCGATTACTAGAGTACAACCCGGTATGGTCGAGGGAACGGCTATTGTTGGGTCGAAAGCCGGAGCAGACAGCGGTGGAACATCTGGACAAGTTGTTCAACTTAATGCATCTAATGAAATTGCAACTGGATATCTCGATACGGGTACTACAGATGGTAAGGTCGTCCTGGCTGGGGGTAGTGACAAGATTGCTACTTCCCTTATTGATACAGGGACCACAGACGGCAAGATTGTACAGATGCAATCCGGGCCTAAATTACCTGCTGTAGATGGCAGTCTACTAACTTCAATTATTGAAGCATTCCCTGTGGGTATGCCGCTGCAAATGCAATCGGCCCAAACGGGCCTGAAGTTTGGCGATCCTTTGGATACTGAATGGGTTTCCGGTGGCGGCGATGGTACAACCGATAAATTTTATCAAAGCAATGTGAGCAATCTTATTGTCACGCTCACCCCCAAGTTGGCCGCTAGTAAATTTAGAATAGATGTCACATGGAGTGGTGACTTAAATAACGGGACCGCAGAAAAGTCAGACGAAACTCTCAATAGAGACTTAGGATTCTACCTAGAACAGATTGTGGATGTCGGAGATGCTAACACGCCCAGTAAATTAACTGGCGTTGTAGAAGGCATTAGACATCCCGTAATCTCCCCCATCTCCATAAGCCAATACGATTCAAGTAATGACACAAATGCTGTGCATCTACTGAACTGCTCCTTCTCTTACATCGCCACACCATCTTACGAGCTAGGAGAGGTAATATCCTATCAATTGGGGGCGAGTATTATTGACGAGGACAATACAACTCTGTACACCAATCGTCCAGTCTCTTCTACCGTAGATAATGCCCACATGAGATCAGTTTCCTCCATTATCGTAACCGAAATACGAGGCGCATAATGGAGAACACCAAAGACATACTGTTAGCTCTGGGCAGGCTAGAGGGCAAGGTAGAAAGCCTGATTGCCATGCAACGGTCTGCCCAGGAGCATATCGAAGGTCTAGACCAGCGGGTTCGTCACCTAGAACTGGGCCGTAGCTACCTTATGGGTGCAGCAGCAGCCATCGGAGCCGCCGTGTCCTTTCTCGTATCTTGGGTAACTAAAGGATAAATCATGTCCACACCAGGTATCGCACCAGACAGCGTATTAGCAGCACTACATGAAACACTGGCGAAGGAACTATTGGCCCGCATTGAAACCGGCGAAGCCACAGCCGCTGAGCTTACTGCGGCCTCAAAGTTCCTCAAGGACAACGGGATCGACGCATCCATGCAGCACTCCGAGCCAATGCAAGATTTAGCTAAAGTCTTGCCGTTCCAAGACCCGAATGAAATCATACAGAAGATAGGGTAAATATGGCTAGGGTACTAGTGGCATGTGAATTTTCTGGCGTGGTCCGCGATGCCTTCATCCGACAGGGACACGACGCTGTGTCCTGCGACCTGTTGGACACTGAAGTAGAAGGCCCACACATCAAGGGTGATGTCCTGAAAGTTCTGGATGGCTGGTGGGACATGATGATTGCCCATCCACCCTGTACCTATCTATGTTCATCGGGGTTGCACTGGAACAAAAGGCGACCAGAACGGCAGCAGAAAACAGAAGAGGCTTTAGAATTTGTAGAAGCACTGCTCTCCGCACCTATCCCGCTTATCGCATTAGAGAACCCCATCGGCTGCATAAGCACAAGGATTCGTCCTTACGACCAAAAGATACAACCGTGGCAGTTTGGGCATGATGCCAGTAAAGGCACATGCCTGTGGTTAGATGGCCTTCCCCCTCTTGAACCCACAGACATATTCCCTCCCCATCAATACCGTCTAGTGAAATTCGCCATGACGCTACCTCTCTGTGACTGCTGTGGTGAAGAGGCGTGGTGTGATCAGCATGAAACCCACTTTGCTGACTGTGAATGCATTGGCCCTACCCAAGATGGGGTTGAATACAAGACCGTAGACAAATGGCTTTTCGGGACTAAAGAATCTCTACCAATAAAACCCGTTTGGGCTAACCAAACCCCAAGTGGTCAGAATAAACTGGGACCATCGGCCAACCGTTGGGCGTTGAGATCAATAACATACGCTGGAATTGCTGAAGCTATGGCCAACCAATGGGGAAACCTTCTGACCAAGAAGGAAAACCATGAATACGCAACTTAACGACTTCAGGAACTTCCTGTTCCTGGCATGGGAACACTTGAAGCTCCCCCCTCCTACCCCCATCCAATATGACATAGCACACTACTTGCAGAACGGTCCAAAGAGATGCTGCATCCAAGCCTTTCGGGGCGTTGGCAAATCTTGGATCACCAGTGCTTTCGTCATCCACCAGTTACTGCTGGACCCCACAAAGAATGTCCTCGTCGTATCCGCCAGTAAGCAGCGGGCCGATGACTTCAGCACGTTTTCCCTGCGGCTCATCGAAGAGATGCCGATCCTTCAACACCTCATGCCTACGGAGAACCAGCGAAGCTCAAAGATCGCCTTCGACGTAGGACCAGCCCCCAACGCCCACGCTCCATCCGTGACATCACGGGGCATCACCGGGCAGATTACCGGGGCCAGGGCGGACTTGGTGGTATCTGATGACGTTGAAAGTCTACAGAACTCACAGACGATCACTGCACGGGACAAACTGACCGAGAGTATCAAGGAGTTCGATGCGGTATTGAAACCAAACGGACGCATCTGCTTCTTGGGAACTCCCCAGACCGAACTCTCCATCTACTCAACGCTACCTGGCAGGGGCTACAAGACCCGTATCTGGCCAGCCCGCTACCCGGACAAGCGGACCAAGACCAACCTGGGGGACCGCTTGGCCCCCAAGATCGCTGAAGCGATGGAGGCGGACCCTGATCTGGTCCGTAAGCCGACAGACCCCGAAAGATTCGATGATCTAGACCTTGCAGAGCGCGAGGCTTCCTATGGACGGCTTGGTTTCACCCTTCAGTTCATGCTGGACACCACGCTGGCGGACATGGACAGGTATCCGCTCAAGCTCAGTGACTTGATTGTCATGAACTGCAACCCCAAGAACGCCCCGGACAAGGTGATTTGGGCTGCAAGCCCCGATCTAGTGGACAAAGACCTGCCGAATGTGGGCTTTAACGGTGATCGGTACTACAGACCAATGGTCACTCAAGGCGAATGGACTGAGTACACGGGCTCAGTGATGGCAATTGACCCTGCGGGGCGTGGGGCCGACGAGACTAGTTACTGCGTTATCAAGATGCTCCACTCGCAGCTATTCCTGCTGGAATCAGGAGGATTTGAGGGTGGCTACACCACCAAGGTTCTGGAGGAACTGGCAAAAGTAGCCAAAAAACAGCAGGTCAACACCATTCTTACAGAATCCAACTTCGGTGACGGCATGTTCACTGCCCTGCTGACCCCCATATTGGGCCGAATACACCCCTGTGAGATCGAGGAGGTACGCCACTCGACCCAGAAGGAACGCAGGATCATAGATACCTTGGAGCCGGTGATGTCCAGCCACTCCCTGATAGTAGATCGGTCAGTGGTCGAACAGGATTATCAAAGCACCCAGAACATGACCCATGAGGCTGGGCTGAAATATCAGCTATTTTATCAGATGAGCCGAATCACCCA
>Ga0310342_100000370_pt1 | contig 24726 bp, 20 predicted proteins | sample S15DNA20500_MG_FD_206155 | JGI IMG/M metagenome (GOLD analysis project Ga0310342, IMG submission 206155) | Marine microbial communities from station ALOHA, North Pacific Subtropical Gyre - S1503-DNA-20-500_MG | ecosystem: Environmental > Aquatic > Marine > Oceanic | place: Pacific Ocean: North...
GAGGGATGACGCTTGGAGGAATGTCGAAAATATAATGGACAGAATGAATGTAGATTCCTTTGATCTTTTTCAACTTCATTCCGTGATAGACCAAGATACTTTGGATGTAGTGACTTCCGACGGGGGCGCGCTTCAAACTCTTATAGAGATGAAGGATCAGGGACTAACTAAATGGATTGGTATAACTGGTCATGGGCCCACGGTACCTCGAACTCATATGGAGGCATTAGACAGATATGATTTTGATACTGTTATGTTTCCGGTCAATGCCGCAATGTATAAGAATTCCAAGTACAGGTCTGATGCAGAAGAATTAATAGCAATTTGTAATAAGAAGGATGTTGGAGTTCAGGCTATTAAAATGCTTGCCCGTGGAGGATGGGAAGGAGTAATTCCCGACATTGGGACCTGGTACGATGCGCATCGTGAACAGCCAGAGATAGAACAAGCTCTTTGGTGGCAACTTTCACAGCCAATACATACTGCTCCCAGTTGTGGCGAAGCTACTTTATTGCCGATGGTTTTAGATGCAGCGGAAAGATTTGAGACTCTATCTGAGAACCGACAGGATGAGATAGTAGACGGACAGAATCCTCCTCGTCCACACCCGGCTCTTGCGATTCTATAAATTGAAACAACTATGGGTATCTGTAATTTCTGAGACCTGAAATAAGTCTCCAAACGGCGACTACTACCAGTACTGCAACCACACCACCAAGCAGCATAGTGTTACCTGCACCAATCCTTGAAGACATGTATCCCACTTCAAATGTGCCTATATTGTTGGCTGACATTGCGCAGAATGAATGGAAACTAACAGCTCTTCCCCGCATATTATCCGGGGTTGTTAATTGGACCGTGGTTTGCCGAGTTGTCATTCCGATGGCGTCAGTCATGCCCAATCCGGATATTACTGCACCACCTATCACTAAGACAATAATAGGATTACCTGGTAAAAATTGTAGTGATCCAAACGCAAACAGCAAGATGGCGTAAGTGCTTGTGGCATATAGAACCAACATTCCTTTGGCTCTGAAGTTGGCCATAAATAATACGAGAAAACTTCCCGCTACCCCGCCAAGTGAGTTTGCTGCTGTCAAAGGTCCTATAGCCCAGGCTCCTTGTCTGAAAAGTTTGTCCACTATCAGGGGCATAATTTCTCTGTAGTAGCTAACTACCGTTACGCCTATGTCCATAATGTATAAACCAGGCAATATGGGGTGGTTCCTAACGAAGGTAAACCCTTCCCATAACCTTTGAATCATCGGTGCTTCATTAGATTTTTCATCTTTTTCCATTAGGCTGTAGCGCAGTTTTACAAATAATGGCATTACAGTTGCAGGTACGGAAGTAAATACACCCAATATGAACACGGCAGAAATGCCTATGAATTCGTATGCCGCTGTGAACATTAATGGACTTAATATGGAACTAATTTGATAGGTGGCCGTATTTGAGGTGACCGCGTGCATCAAATGTGATGTGGGGACTATATTGGCCGTTATGGCAGATCGTGCCGGTCCCCCAAGAGTACTAGTCAATCCAAGTATGAGTACGATGGTATAGATGTGCCATGGTCTCAATTGATCTGATATAAGCAATAGTGTCGCTAAAGCAATTAATATAAAACTAAAGCTTTGGGTAAAAGTGATTAGCTTCCTTCGGTCCATCGAATCTGCGAAAGCCCCACCAAAAAGAGTTGCTGGCATTTGGGCTACCAGTTGGACGATACCCAGGAGGCCGAGCATTACGCCCGATCCCGTTTCCTCATATAGCCATACACCAAACCCGATATTTCGCATTTGCATAGTAACTGATGACGAAACTCCAGAGAGCCACATCATGCGAAATCCTGAGAATTCGAAAGCGGACCATGGTCTTAACTTCAGGTTAGAAGAATCTGTATTTTCTTCTGACTCGTTATTTGATCCCTCATCAGGATTTTTACTCAAATTCAATGTGGGTCTCTCGATCGCAATATGGAGTTATTCGTTAACACAACTGTTCGATTATAGAGATATAAACCAAAAATTTGTAGGCATTCCAGAATTAAATTTTTTGCTTGAATTTCCCTTTTGCCACTTATCCACATTATGAATTTCCATCCCATTCTCATAATACAGCGCTTTTTCCTCCGTCCACAAATAGGCTGGAACCTGTAACAAAATTAGACTCATCAGATGCAAAATAAAGTGCTGCGTAGGCAACATCCATGGGGTGACCCATACGTTCAAGAGGCTGTAATTTTTTTTTATTATTAATTAATTCCGTGTCCTCTAAGTCGTCCCAATCTACTCCTGCCATTTCAGTCGCAATGGCACCGGGTTGTACGCTGTTGACCCTTATGTTGTACTTGGCATATGAGAGCGCCGATTTTTTCGTCAACATTGCCATTCCGCCTTTCGACACATGATAAGAAGTAGATGAAGAAGAATTTGCTCTAGTGTCTAGAACAGAAGAATTATTGATTATTGATCCTCCTCCCCCATTCATCATGTGGGGCACAACATATTTCGTGCATAAAAATGCTCCTTTAATATTGACCCCCATTACTTCATCAAACACAGACTCATCTTCATTGTGTGGATCACCATCACCTGAGTTATTTATGCCGGCATTATTGAATAGGACATCGATGGTTTCATAGTGGGATATTGTTTTATCCACCATGGTTATAACGTCTTCCGTAATTGAGACGTCAGCCTGTATAAATATTGCGGACCCTCCATTGTCCCTGATTCTGTTAACCACCATGTCACCCTTTTCTATTCGTCTACCTGCTATGGCGACTTTGGCTCCCTCGCTGGCGAACAGTTCTGCTGCAGCGCGTCCCATCCCAGAGGTACCACCTGTAATAACTGCTACCTTTCCTTCTAATCTAATGTTTGACATTATCTATCCTGATTTGTTTTTTGGGTTACCTTAAATATCTAAAACGACGACGACTAAATCAACGTATGATTGGCTTTTGGGACTTCAATTTAAACTGTTCTTTCAGTAGGTGTACATTAGCAGATGATCAATAGAATAAAGATTTACTTACTGTACGCCGCTGGATTTATTTTTCTTGGTCTTGGTATAGCTGGTTATGTTCTACCAGGTCTTCCTGGTACGATTTTTCTGATTCTTTCAGCGGGATGTTTTGTTAGGTCTAACGACCGTATGTATCGTTGGGTTACTGAGCATCGTATATTTGGAAAACCAGTCAAAAGGTTCTTAGAGACCGGAGGAATGCCTTTAAGAGCAAAACTTATTTCAGTAAGTTGTATTTGGATTTTTAGTGCAATATCAGTGTTTTTTACTGACTACGACGCGCTTTTTTATTTGTTTAAAGGAACAGTTGTGTTCTTGGCAATTATTGGGACTTGGTACATTTTGTCCAGGCCTACAGTACGATCCTGAGATGTTGGACTCTAGGCCTAGCAAAAATGGCAACCGATCATGACATGACTGGTGCATTGGAACATCTAGAGAACAGATATCTGAATCTGAGGGTCCGCTTCACCACGTTCTAAGGCTTTTATTATGGATTCTGCGAGCAATTTGGCAGATTCTGGACTGAGCTCAACAGCAACTCTTGCACCTACACCTCTGTCTTCGTTTACAAAATCTATATTGACGGCATATTCCCAGGGAGCGCTGAATGGATGGTCATAAGAGACATTTGCATTCTTAAGTGGGAACCATCCCTCTCTGCCTTTGGCACTTCCCTCCATGGGCGCTCTTTCACAAATCATAGTACACATCTTTAGAACTCCAATTTTTTATTAGTTGGCTATATCAGGTGAATATCAGCCGAGTTTTCTACCGAGGAAATCAAACATTTTTTCCCATCCGTCCACTGCGGATGCCTGATGATAAATTGGTGCGTGATAGTAGAAAAACCCATGTCCAGCTTCAGGATATCTGTGAAATTCATAGTCTTTCCCAGCCGCTTTCAGCTCTGACTCGTGTTGGTCGACCTGTTCCTTTGTGGGGCTTTGATCTAGGTCTCCAAATATACCTAATAATGGCGCATTGAGATCGTTTGTGTACTCATTCGGTGATACGGGCTGCTTTTCAGTCAGCTGTTCTTGAGACATAATGACGTTTCCACCCCAGCATTCAATCACGGCATCAAAAACAGTCAGTTTGCAGCCAGCTAGGAACGCATGTCTTCCTCCTGAGCATGTTCCCCAAACACCTACTTTACCGTTGGATGACGGCAGCGATAGTACGTAGTCAGCAGCTGCCTGAACATCACCCAATACTCTGTCATCGGGTGCTCCTCCGTCTGCCCTTATAGCTGAAGCTACATCTTCTGGGGTTCCGTGGGCGTCTCTGCAGTATAGGTCGGGTGAAATAGCTAAGTAGCCGTGGTGTGCTAACTTACGAGTAAAATCTCTGTAGATTTCGTCCCATCCGGGTAGATGGTGTATAACTACTACAGCAGGAAACGGACCTGGTCCTTGTGGCCTTGCGAAATATGTGTGAATTTCGTCCCCGTTATGTCCTTTTAGTGTTATTGTCTCAGCGATCATTCCTTCATACTGTTCCGTCGTGTACATATTAATTCTCCTCTTCGGTGTTTACTTTTCTATTGGAAAACCGCCGAACCGACCCCACCACCTGCGGCGATTGCTTCTCCTGTTATAGCTGAAGATTTTGGTGAGGCAAGAAAAGCTGCAAGGAAAGCCACCTCCTCTGATTCGACTATCCTTCTTATGTCTATTCCTGCACTGGCAGCATCTTCCACGTCTTTGACTGATACGTTTCTTTCTTTGGCCTGTGCTTGATTCATGGGGGCCGTTCTTTCAGTCCTAGTAGCCCCTGGATGGATGATATTTACATTGATTCCTTGTGGACCCAACTCGTTCGACAATGTTTTCGTGAAGTGAGTTAGTGCTACGTTTCTCATCCCACTTATGGCACCTGCGCTACGCGCGGCAAGACCACCGATATTGATTATCCTGCCCCAGCCGCCCTTTTTTAAATGAGGGGCCGCCGCTTTGGCTACTCTCATGTACCCAACTACTTTCGTATCTATGTCTGCAAGCAATTCGTCAGGGTTTGCCGTATTGAGTGGTCCCATCACTAGTCCACCCGGGGCGGCTGCGTTGTTGACCAATATGTCTATTCCCCCAAGGTGATCTGCTGCGGCCGCAATAAAAGATTCAACTGATGCTGTTTTTGTGGTGTCTGCCACGACAGCAAGTATGGACTTACCGGTTTCTTTCAATATATCCGCCGCCGCTTCTTCCAATGAATCCTTGTTGCGACCGCAAATGGCGACTTCTGCACCCTCCGATGCCAGAACGATTGCAATCGATTTGCCTATGCCCCTACTTCCACCAGTAATAACTGCGCGTTTTCCGCAAAGATCAAGATCCATACTTTTTGTGCCCCTGTCGTTTTCTATTCACCTTCCATAGCCCTGAGAACTTTTTCGCCTTCGTTCTTCCAGTAGGAATAGAGAATACTGATGTCTGTGCCTAAAGAGAAATGCCTGACCCCCATGTCCAAATATTCTTTCATTTCATCGGCCGACTGAATTTCTGCACGTGGTGGGACACCCATTTTGAGAGAAACCTCGAATGTTTTCTTTTTTGCGGCTGCAACCTCCGGATCACTCATCTGTCTTGGTTTTCCAATGTTCATTGAATAGTCTGCCCCTCCCCATTGCGTCATCTCGACGCCCGGTTCGGATAGAATTTCTTCGAGGTTATCAACAGCCCCTTTTTTCTCAATCATGAATGCCAAAACAACATTACCCAGGGCCTCTACGTATTCAGGTGAGCCTCCGTAGCCCATGAAGGAGTTTCTGCGAGTTGCAACTCCATACAGTCCGCCCTGATCCGGGTGATCAGCTCGGGCTGCTTTAATACAATCCCTTACCTCCTCAATGCTTCTCACGTCTGTGAATAGAATACTTTCGAATCCGGCGCCTATTCCCCTTTGAGCTAGAAAGGGCATAAGGCTTTGATCGATCTTAAACATAGATCCTAGATTGTGAAGTTCTGCTGCTCTGACCATATTGTCTAAATCATGTAAATCGGATGGTCCATACTCAGCAACAAATTCAACATAGTCATATATCCCTGTATGACCGAGAGCCTCTATTACAGAAGGCCAAACACTATGTATATGGGTGCTAAGCGTAGGTGTGTCTGAATTCAGTTTTTCCCTTATAGAATTTGCTCTCATTATTTTTCACTCCTCAGGCGATTATGTTCCTGTTGTACTGCTTAAAACGTTATGGTTCACTCTCCCAAGATCACGAGAGTTTCGCTAGGGTATCAAAAGCAGACCATGTTTTCATACTACTGGATTGAAATTGGGCATTATAGTTATCCACATCTTTATTAAATGGCCTACTTTTGAGCAGACATTTTTTCTTTGACTGACTATAATTGTCGCAAGCACGACGAGGAGTGGGAATATTTCAGGATTTAAAATAGGATCTAGGATCCTTGGAGTACCGCTCCAATTCCTTTTTGTTGCGGTTGTTAGTGTGGCACTTTTCGTTTATATTTCCGCCGCTGCCGCCACCTCGCAGTTAGAAGGAAGATCTGATGATGTTGTTGGTTCGATTAATAAACAGCCATGGGAACAGGCTGCCTTGTGGGCATGTCCACTACATTGAAGTTCTTTGAAAGGTAATGTGTTGAGTCAAATAGCTGCGGGCCAATCCAATGGAAATAAGACCTTTTATAAGCATTACGCCTGGGTGATAGTAATTATCATTGCAGGAATGCAGATAGTTGGGACATCTATCAGAATGTCTTTTGGGGCTTTTATTGACCCTTTGGAGGAACAATTTAATTGGACTCAGGGGAATATAAGTGCTACATATGCCATTTGCAGCATAGTGACAGCGGTGGTATCTCCCTGGGCTGGTAGTTTGGGTGACAGATACGGAGCCAAGAAGGCGATGCTCGCAGGGGTTGGTTTGTTTTTTGTTGGGATGTTGACGACCGCATTCGTAAAGGAATACTGGCATTTCTGGGTTACTTATGGGGTAATTCTAGGTGTTGCACAGGCAATATTTCTTGTTCCTTTGATTCCCGCCGCTATGCTTTGGTTTCGAAGAAATCTTGGATTAGCGATGGGATTGATAATGGCTTCTTGGGGCTTGGGTCCAGCTTTAGCCACTCCGCTAATCGCTCTCATGGTGGAGGAAATCGGGTGGCAAAGCTCCTTCATATCCATAGGTATTGTTTCGACCATACTAATGCTGGCTATGATATCTGTTTTTAAGAACAGGCCTGCTGATAAGTCGCTCCTTGCCTACGGGACACTCGAGGGAGATCCTCCTTTAAGTGAAAGACCTCCGCCGCTAGAACTTTTGGATGAATTCAAGGGTCATATGCGTCGAACTGCTGCTTACTGGAATCTAAGCTCGATCCATTTTTTGGGCTGTGTTGGGCATGCAGTAATACTTATCTGGATAATACCGATGGCAACAGATAGTGGAATGACTTTGGTCAGAGCCTCGATGATTTTTACTCTAATGTCTGGGGTCAGTATATTAACTAGACTTACTACCCCGGTTCTTTGCGAACAATATGGTGTCCGAAGCGTTATGACCATATTTTATATTTTGCAGGGCGCCCCCGTAATATTCCTATTTTGGGGGGACGTACAGATAGCATTTTATTTATTTGCTGTTACTTTTGGTATCGGATATGGCGGAGAAACGGGAGGGTTTCCAATTCTTAACAGAAAATATTTTGGGCATGCGCCAATGGGTGGAGCCCATGGATTTCAAATGTTGGGAGCAGGTATTGGCATGGCTTTAGGTGGATGGATAGGAGGACCTATTTATGACATGTTTCAAAGTTATAACTGGGCCCTGGTTGTGTCTATAGTTGCCAGTATTGGAGGGGCGATTAGCATCGTGTTACTTGAGAATCCGGCCAAACTTCTCATACCAGATTGGCAGAAGTCGGAAGAAGACTTTGAGAAAATGTCGGTTCCAAACTCCGCAGATTAAGTTGGTGAAGGCCTAGGTATATGACAAACAGACAACGTGTGGACGAGCTTGTAAATAAGACAGCAGTGGAAATGGTTTCTTTGTTAAGAGATAAGCACATTTCTGCTCAAGAATTAATGGAGGCTCATCTAGAGCATATTTCTAGGGTGAATCCAAAAGTTAATGCGATAGTTACTTTGCGACCTGAGTTGGGCATTGAGGGTGCTAAACAGCTGGACAAATCAATTGCTAAAGGTCATCAATTTGGAATACTGGAAGGACTTCCAGTGGCCCATAAAGACTTGGTTCCAACTAAGGGAATACGTACCACCTATGGGTCCCCGTTGTATTCTGATTTTGTCCCAGACTACAGTGCCCTGATTGTGGAACGTATTCAGAAAGCCGGTGCAATTACCATTGGGAAAACCAACACACCTGAATTCGGGGCTGGTTCGCAGACGTTTAATGAAGTGTTCGGGGAAACCCTCAATCCGTATGATACGTCCAAAACCTGTGGAGGTAGTAGCGGTGGTGCGGCCGTAGCATTGGCTACTCGAATGTTGCCAATAGCTGATGGGAGTGACACCGGGGGATCGCTTAGAAATCCTGCTAATTTTTGCAATGTGATTGGATTCAGGCCTTCACCGGGCAGAGTTCCAACCTTCCCATCCAAAACAGGGTGGGGCCCTATTTCAGTGCAGGGACCTATGGCCAGAAATGTAGATGACTGTGCTCTTCTTTTGTCTGCCATTGCGGGTGAGGATTCGCGTGTACCGATTTCGATTACGGAAGCAGGTGAGAGGTTTCTGGAGCCCCTTGAAAGAGAATTTAAAGGGGTGAATATAGCGTGGAGCCCTTCACTCGGCGGTCTTCCAGTTGATCCTCGTACTACTGCGGTGTTGGAGTCGCAGAGACATGTTTTTGATGATTTGGGTTGCAATGTTACCGAGGCGGACCCTGATTTTAGTGATGCCGATGAACTTTTCCTCATATGGAGAGGTTGGGGAAGAGAAATAAGTCATGGCGAACATCTGAGAGACAACCGAGATAAGCTCAAGGACACCATGATATGGGATATAGAGCAGGGAGTGAATTTAACTGGGCCTCAAGTGGGATGGGCTGAAGCCAAGAGAATGGAATTGTTTCAACGCATGCATAATTTTATGGATAAGTACGAATTCTTAATTTGTCCCGTCAGTCAGCGGCCTCCGTTTGATGTCAAACAACGTTGGGTTACAGAAATCAACGGAATAGAGATGGAAAATTTTATATCCTGGATGAAATCCTGCTATTACATAACAGCAACTGGTCATCCTGCGATTTCAATTCCCTGTGGGTTCACTCCAGAAGGGTTACCTGTAGGACTCCAGATAGTTGGTCGTTACAGAGATGATTTCGGAGTTTTGCAGCTGGCAAAGGCTTTTGAACAGGCGACAGGTTTTTGGAAGGAAACACCATCTGTTTGTGACTAGAGTAATGGTTAGTTTTTGATACTTTGATAAATTCGAGTATGCTGGGGTACAACTGAATACCAAGAAATATTTTATATGGTGCCAGTAAAAGGATTCTTATGAAGATCACTAACGTTAAAGTAGACATGTTTGACTGGGAAACAGAGGTTTGGAAAACAGGTGTGGGGACCACTTTTGGCAAGACACAGCAGCTTGGTGTAGTGACGATAGAAACAGATGAAGGTATTTCGGGAAACGCTTTTTTGGGTTCGTCAAGGGTGGGTGCTAACCATTTTGCACCAGGCCTGATTGAATTTATCAAGCCGATTATTATGGGTAGAAATCCTCAAGATATAGGCGCCATATGGTGGGATCTATGGAAGATGAATAGATCGGTATCTACTTATGTGATTGGAGCGATTGATATTTGCCTTTGGGACATAAACGGAAAGATAGCGAATCAGCCGATTCATAGACTACTGGGAACGTGCAAAGAAACGGTACCCGTATATTCGAGCACCGCATATCACGAAACCAAGGAAGAATATGCAGAGGAAGCTATTAAATTCAAAGAGATGGGGTGGACTGCCCACAAGATTCATCCCCATGGAAACCCGACGTATGATATCGAGATATCCAAGGCAGTTCGGGATGCTGTTGGTGACGATATGAAGCTGATGTTGGACTCCATGTGGGCATATCAGTATGAGGACGCAATGCGTGTTGGTCGAGCTATAGAAGATCTTAGTTTCTACTGGTATGAGGATCCACTGGTAGAGGAAGATTTATATAACTACGTCAAGCTACACCAGAAGCTGGATATACCAATAATGTCGACGGAATATGCCCCTGGTAGATACTATGGTATGACTCAATGGATCACTCAATATGCCACTGACATACTCAGAGGTGATGTTGCTGTTACAGGTGGTATTACGCCGATGATTAGGCTCTGCCATCTTGCCGAGGGCTTCAATATGAAATGTGAAATCCATCACGGCGGCAACTCTCTAAACAATGTGGCTAACTTACATATAACGATGGCAGTTCCCAACTGTGAGTTCTTTGAATTTTTCCCTTGTACTGGAGCGAATATGTTTGGACTCGTTGAGGATATACAATTTGATGGTGGATATGTTCATGCTCCAACTAAACCTGGACTCGGATACGAGATAGACTGGGATTTGCTGCATAAGGGATATAACGGGACCGCTGAATAATAATTTGATACCACCTACAGAAATCAATATCCCTGAGAAAGGCTGTTTAAAATAGGCTTCCGTATTAGTGTGCCCCGAATTCAAACTTTGGATTCATGGAAAGCATATCGCAACTATAGGTTTCTTTGGACAGCTAATTTTTTTGGAAACACGGCTCAGTGGCTCCAACTCCTGACCCTCGGATGGTTGGTGAAGCACCTGTCTGAAGGTGGTGCCAACTCCGCCCTTCTAGTTGTCGGTGTTGGTGGCACTGCAGCTCTTCCCGGGATACTTATAGGCCCATGGGGAGGAGTTATTGGGGATCGGCTCGATCGTCGAAAACTCATGATTGGCATAGAAATCTTCATGGCACTTCTTGCCTTATCTTTCGCATTGATTGTGAAAATGAACTTGGTAGAGGTATGGCACGCATTTGCATATGCTTTTCTGGCAGGAAGTTGTGAGTCTATTAAGATGCCTGTAAGACAGGCACTTATTGCTAACACAGTACACCCTGATTCTCTTAGCAACGCCTACGCGACGAACGTTTTAACCATCCCAGGGACCAGAATGATAGGACCATTTGTTGGGGGCATTATCGTCGCTTCACTTGGTTTTTTCTGGAACTTCACGATTGAAGCCATATTGTATTTGGGCGTAGCAGTCGCTCTTTTACCAATGAAAACACCGTTTAAACAGGCAAAATTTGTTCCTGCACCTGGTGTTATAGGTTTTTTTGCAGATATGGTGGATGGTTTTAAGTATATATGGAAAAAACAAAGAGTTCTTGCCTTAATGATTGGATTGTCGTCTGCACCAAATATAGTTTGCCATCCCGTGCTTTTCCTGCTGCCCATGTTCACTGCGATTGTGCTTCAACAAGGCCCTGACTACGGTGGATATTTTATGGCTGTTAATGGGGCTGGAGGCTTTGCTATGGTGTTTTTATTATCGGCATTTGGATTTCCCAAAAAGAGAGGAATGGCCTGCATTATTTCAGCCTTAGCCAGTGCCGTTCTTACTCTTGTACTTAGCCAGTCGATATGGATGCCTATAGCATTTTTGGTGTTGGCACTTTTTGGAGCCACTCAGACGATGTTTAGGACTACAAACGGAGTTCTCACACAGATTTTGACTGATGATGAATACAGAGTCAGAGTCACTAGTCTTTATAGAATAGTGATGGGAATGGTGATTTTCTTCAGTTTAACTATAGGGTGGCTTGCTGACTCTGCATCTCCACGTTGGGCATTGGCTACAATGGGTGTAGTTGGAATTATTATTTCGGTGCTTTTTCTCTTGGGGTCAAAAAGGATCAGAGAGCAGGAATAATAAAGTTATCCCGACCTATGGGCATGAGGCGCTATCATTTCTGGATTCCATAAATGTCCTGGTAGTGGCCAATTCTGGACTTCGCATCGGTCCATCCATTCTTTATATGAGTTAATCATTTTCCCAACTCTGTCACTTTCACCGTCGATGAGATCGGACAACTCTGTGCGATCTTCTAACATGTTGTACAGTTCCCAATCATGTCCCACTTCGCTGACCAATTTCCATTCCCCATGTCTCATAGCCTTACTTCCCTCATGTTCCCAATATATTGGCTCTTTTCTCTCCCATGAGTCTGTTTCAATCGCCTGCATGAAACTGCGGCCTTCCAAAGGTTTAGTAAAATTGCCGTTGATTTCTGAGGGATACGTGGCATTGGCTGCTTCATAAATCGTGGCAGATATGTCGATGATGTGGGTTGCTTCGTTGATTATGGCGGGTTTAGTAATTTTTTCCGGCCATTTCAAAATAAAGGGAGTTGAGATCCCTCCCTCATGAGTCCATCTTTTGAATCGTCGGAATGGCGTGTTACTGGCGTTTGCCCATGCCAGGTCATAACTCATGAAAGTTGTATCGGTTCCTGGTTCAAGATCCTTTCTGTTACCGATAGTCATTGATCTTCCATCTCTTGTAGGAGATGAATATTGAGATGGATCTGGTCTAGTTGTATCTTCCGCAAGAAATTCGGCGCATCCACCGTTGTCGGATAAGAACATGATCACCGTATTCTTGTCCTCTCCAAGTTCTTCCAATTTAGTAAGTATTTTCCCAATTCCCTGATCCATGCGGTCGATCATGGCAGCATATACGGCCATCCGTAAGTCTTCCCATTCTTTGTCTTCAGCTTCTTCCCATGGTCGTGAAGAAGCATCTCTGGGAGATATGTCCCATTTGTTATCAACAATTCCCATTCCTTTTTGTTCTTCATGTCTATTCTGTCGCAGAGAATCCCATCCTTCGCGGTAATGCCCTCGATATTTAGCGATGTCTTCTTCAAGAGCATGTAGTGGCCAATGTGGGGCTGTATAGGCAACATGTAGAAAAAAAGGTTTATTAGTGTCAGACGCTTTCGTTATCATTGAGACGGCGTTTTCGCTGATTGCATCCGTCAGATAGAAATCTGGGGGATCAATGTCGATAAGTGTTTCGTTTTCCATCAGTGTTCTTGGATGAAAAAAATTGGCGGCTCCCGCAACTATCCCATAGAACTGATCAAATCCCCTTTGAGTTGGTGTCGGATGTCCTTGGTTTCCAGGCTGCCAGGAGTTCTGGTCTAGGAGGTTGTAGGAACCTCCTACATGCCATTTTCCTGACATTAGTGTTGTATACCCGTTTTCTTTAAGGACTTCAGCTATGGTGGCACAGTTTTCGTTTAAGTAACCTTGGTAGGCCGGCAATCCCATGTCGTTTACCATATGACCTACCCCAGTTTGCTGTGGGTTTAAACCTGTTAGTAATGCTGCGCGTGATGGACAACACCTGGCTGAGTTGTACATCTGGGAAAAACGCAACCCATTGTTTGCCAATGAATCAAGGTTTGGAGTGTTTATTTCAGAACCGAAGCAACCAAGATCTGAATATCCCATATCATCAGCGAGAATTAAAATAACATTTGGGCGGGTTTTCATTAAATGCACCATCAATTACTAGATTTAAGTAGTGGCAATAATATCGATTTAAATATAGATTATTTTTTTGAGCTAATCACTATCGTCCGTGAGTATTTTCCCGCCATATAAGTGGACTGACGGACAAGCTTGGATTAGTATTAAGGAATCGTAATTCCTGTAATTTTTTGCGGATCCATTGCGTGTAGAGAGTAGATTACTCTCTAAATTCTGTAAATCTATAGTTTGTGAAAGTCACTAAAAATTGCTTATTTTTCTGTCCAATAATCCGTCAAAGTTGGCATTCCAGTAATGGCAGGCAACGAAGATACGGGTTCTTCAAATAAAAGAGAGTCTCCTGAGAAAAGGCTTTACTACGGTTGGTATCTGATTCCAGTATTTGGATCGATAATGCTGGTTGCTACAACACCTCTGTTTCACGCGATGGGTATATGGGCGGTGGCCATGGAGAATGCCTTTGGTTGGAATCGCACTAAGCTCTCATTAGCATTGACCTTTACTAGAGTTGAAGGGGGGATATTAGGCCCGCTAGAGGGTTATCTGATTGATAAATTCGGAACTCAACGCATGGTACTCATTGGTATGTTGATCATGGCGGTGGGCTGGATAATTTTCAGTCGTATCAATCATCTTTTTGTGTTTTACATCGCTTATCTAGTCATAGCTCTCGGTCAAGGGCTAGGGAGCTGGTTAGCGTTAAACACAATGATAAACAATTGGTTTGTAAGAAAAAGATCAATGGCTATGGGGTTGGGAAACTCAGTTTCAAGATTTGGGTCATTACTTTTGGTTCCATTTTTAGCTTGGTTAATGGATCCGGAATTTCCTGAGAGATTCGGATGGAGTAATACATCACTTGTACTTGGAATTGTTGTGCTTGTAGTCGCTTTTCCTTTGACGAGATTAATCAAAAATAGGCCGGAAGATTATGGTCTATTACCTGACGGAGATACCCCTGAAGAGGCTAGAAAATATAAAGAGGAGGCAGTAAAGACTGGTACAGAGCAAATTGATTTCACGGTTTCACAGGCTCTAAGGGAGCCATCATTTTGGCTCATAAGTTTTGGTCATGGATTCACATCTATGGTATTGCTTGCTTTGATGCTTCATCTTGCTCCCATGATGACCGATGAAGGTTACAGTGTACAAACGGCCGCGTATGTAGTTTCTGGCTACACTGGAGTGTCCATGGTGTTTCAATTAGTTGGGGGATACGTTGGGGACCGAGTTCCTAAAAACGTAGCCCTTATGGTATTCACCATGTCTCAGGCACTCGGGGTTTTACTACTAACATTTGGGCCCCCAACATTGTTGATAGCTTACGGGTTTGCCCTTTTATTTGGTATAGGTTTTGGAGGTCGTAATCCTATTTCTGCCGCGATCAGGGGAGATTATTTTGGTAGGAAGAATTTTGGAAAAATAATGGGGATTTCCCAGGTGCCTATGAATGTACTATTACTCATCGGGCCAGTTTTTGCAGGATTCATGAGGGACTGGAAAGGAGATTACACGATTGCTTTTGGTGTTTTGGGAGTGCTCTGCATGTTTGGGGGAATATGTTTCTTCTTTGCCAAAAAACCTGGTGACCCAAGTGCTTCACTCGTTCGCTCTTAGGCTGTGATCCCATCTTTACTTGTGCTGGCTATATCGAGGCTTTCTGCTACCAGTTGGTAAGAACGTTTTCGGTGGTCAAAGTCGTAACAATTGGAAACGATTCCAAGATCGTTTGTCTGGTACCGATCAGCGGCTTTTAAAATACCGTCTCGCACCTGCTCAGGATCTCCCTCTATGTAGCTCCTCGTTTCGTATTTTATGTACTCTTTAGCCTGAGCATCTAATGGCCAGTTAATTGCCTCGTCCGGTGGAAGTAGACCATGTGTAGATAATCCTAGTCGCGAGATGATTTTGTTTAGGTTTCTCGACGACCCAATGTAGTGAGCTTCTTCCTCAGTGGGGGCGCAAATAACCTGGAGTCCAACATTTAGGAGAGGTTCTGAAAGATATTCTGAAGGTTTGAATTCATCTCTATACATATTACATATCTGTGGCCCGTACTCGGAGGTATTTCCAAAGAAATCAGCAAAGCTGAAAGGCAGTCCCATCTCCGCTGCTAGCTTTGCACTGTAGTCACTTGAGCCCAACAGCCATATACGTGGGGAGGAATTGTTTTGTGACCCTGGATGAGCGACGATCCCGGATAAAGGGTTTCCGTCCTTTATACCGCCGTTCAAAAAGTCCGCCAAATCTCTAACCATTTGTGGAAAGTCATGGTAGACATCCATCGTGGGTCTAGGATAGGTGAGCGCTGCAGCTGTTCTTCTGTCGCTACCTGGGGCCCTACCTATACCAAGATCAACTCGATCTGGATAGAACGAATCCAAGACACTGAATTGTTCTGCCACTTTTAGGGCAGAATAATGACTGAGCATGACCCCGCCACTACCCACTCGAATATGTTTTGTTTTCGCCGCAATTTGTCCGATAAGTATTTCTGGACTTGTACCTGAAAAAGAACTGGAATTGTGATGTTCTGCAACCCAGTAACGGGAGTACCCAATTTTTTCTACGCAAGTCGCAAGTTCTACTGACTCCCGAAGTGCGTCGGAAGAAGTCCCACCTTTACGTACTGGTGATTGATCTACGACAGTAAGTTTTATTTTCTGTTTTTTTGTCATTTCAGTAAGGCAAAGCATAGCAGAATACGAGTTAATCAATCCAAGTGGAGTAAACTTGATGTTTGTATCTCATTGTTTGGGTTCGTGGGTCATAGACATATGGTGCCAGAATTGTAGTGGAAGGAGATTATTACAATCAATTTAGAATCTACTGCCGAAGATAAGCGTAGACCTGCGGGACTATTTCCAAGCATTTACAATGTTTTTTTAGCACTTTTATGGGGTGGGAATAATGTCAGCATAAAGGTATCTCTGGGCTATGGGGAACCTCTACAAGTTGGCTGGATGAGATTTGTTCTCGGTGGCATGGTCACGGTGGGGTACATGATATGGAGAGGCGATTCTTTTCGCGTAGCGTCCAAGGAGGTTCTCCCACTGGTATGGATTTCTCTACTTTTTGTCGTACAGATAATGCTCATGAATTATGGCCAATATTTCACGAGTGCTGGACATGCTACCGCTCTTAACGCTACCTTCCCAATTTGGGCCGCCATTTTTGCGCATTTTATAGTTCCATCCGATAAGTTACACAGATGGAAAATTGTTGCTATTGTTTTTTCGTATGCTGGCGTTCTTGCGATTGTTGTTGGGGATACCGGTTTTGGCGGAGGGTCATCAGACGGAGAGACCTTTGCTGGTGATTTTATGAGTTTAGCCTCAGCAGCATTGCTTGGACTGAGGTTGGTTTTGATGTCTAACTTTAGTCAAAATATGTCCGAAGCAAAAGTATTATTGAGTCAGCTTATAGTAGGCATTTTATTTTTTGTAATAGGAAGTTATATTTTTGAGAACCCAATTTACTCTTGGGAACCTCGCTTCTGGGTGGCTATGCTTTATCAGGGCTTGGTTATAGCCGGCTTCGGATTCCTATCTAATGCTTGGCTTGTTAAACGATACTTGCCATCTACTGTGACTTTTTTTAACTTTATTCAACCGGCAGCTGGTGTGACTCTTGCTTGGATAGTTCTTGGTGAAGACCCAGGTAGTGGTTTGTTATTAGGGTTATTACTTATTGTTATTGGAGCATTGGTGCATGGCGGAGAAGCCTATCTCAAGGCTAGGAAAAGGTCTCTGAACTAGTAAAATTAAATGTCTTTCGTATGGGCAATAACAAAGCTTACAGGAATTATAAAATGAAGATAATTGACGTAGTTAGTGAAGTTTTTGAGTGGGAAAGACCAGGGATATGGAATGGGGGGCATTTCTATGGTCCTGGTCGCTTGCATAAGGTGACAGTCAAGACGGACGAAGGTATTGAAGGGTATGGTTGGAATGGAGGCACCGCAGCCGAACGTCCTCTCGCTATATTCCCTCCTTTTGTTGACTATTTCAGAGAGCTTTTGATTGGGCGAGATCCCATGGATACTCGTTCAATTGCGCAGGATCTTGGTGAAAAACACATTAAAATATTGGGTCCTGGTGGTGTGAACACGCAAGTTTTGGCTGCGATCAATATCGCCTGTTGGGATATTAAAGGTAAGGCTTTAGGCAGGTCTGTACATGATTTGTTGGGGGGCGCCCAGGACCGCATCAGAACTTATATAGCAGGTGGATATTATGCTGAAGGCAAAGGTTTAGAGGAATTACAAGAAGAGGTACTTTTTAATATTCATGAAATGCACGCTGGGGCCGTGAAAATAAAGATTGGTGATCCTAACCAGGGAGTTATCGGGGATATGAAGCGTGTGGAAGCGGCCCGAAATGCGGTTGGTGATGATGTTGTTCTTATGGTGGATGCAAATTGTGCCCTTGATTTAGATACTTCTTTGGAATTCTCAGATGAGTTGGAGAAGTTTGGAGTTTATTGGTTTGAAGAACCTATGCCAATACATAGGTACAAAGAACATGGGACTCTAAAAGCGGCTTCAAGTGTAAAAATTGCGACTGGCGAAAATGGATATCATCTTTCTCATTTTGAAACACTTATGGACAACCATGGTGCCGATATTTTGAATGTTGACGTTACTATATGCCCAGGATATGACGTTGCTAAAGATGTTACTGATCTCGCGCTAGAGCGTGGAGTGTCCGTGGCCCCTCATGGATGTCAGGAACTGCAACTTCCTCTTGCCGCTGCGATTCCCCATGGAGAATTCCTTGAATATTATCCAGTCGCTGTAGATCCGCTAAGGGCCGATATGTTTTTGCCCCGCATGGTGCCGGATGATGATGGGTATGTAACGGTACCCGACAGGCCCGGTATAGGTTTTGAATTGAATATGGAAGTTTTGAATAAATATAGGGTTGGAAAGCTTTAAGCTTGACTAAAAAGAATGTGGACATTTCCACAGATATGACTATGTGGGGGAGTATTCCGATAACAGTTCATTTTCTGGAAGTTACTTCAGAAAAGGAGCTAACAACTAAAAAATCTGAAGTATCTAGTATTCGGATTTATCAAGTTTTAAAACCGGATCCTAGGTTCACTCAGTGGTTATACCGGAAGGTAGGTAGCAATTGGTATTGGATCGACAGATATTTTTGGAGCTTGCAGCAATGGAAGAGTCGATTTGATGATCCGAGAGTTCGGCTTTTGGTTATGGAGATAGAATCTCATGGTGGTGCCCAGATTGCGGGCTACTATGAGCTAGAGAATGGAGCTAATAAAAATACTGAGATATCTTATTTTGGTCTTATGGACCATGCAATTGGAAAAGGTCTCGGTGCCCATATGCTCAGTGACAGTCTCCAAAGGGCGTTTACTTTAGGAGCTAATAGGGTTTGGCTTCACACCTGTAGCCTGGACCATCCCAATGCTCTCACCAATTATGAGACAAGAGGTATGCGTGTGTATAAGACGGTCCAAGATACTCAGTCAATTCCCCCTGGCTGGCCTTATTCAACTACGAGGGATTGACCATTCTATATTTTCTTGAGCTTGCTCAAAGAGCGGAGCTCTTTTGGAGGAGTCATATTACTTCCTCGGATTGTATATGACACCTCACCAACATAAATATCGCCATGAGAATCAACGCCTACACCGTGAGGTGCAATAAACTTTCCGGGTTCTTCTCCCTCTTCGGGATGGCCTATTCGTGCCAGTTTTTCACCTGATGGGCTGATTATGCTTATATTATGGCCGTGGTTCGGAGGAGTAGGATCCTCCCGAGTGCCACCTGGAAGCTCGCCTATGTATGTGTTTCCATCGGGCCCTATAGTTAATCCATTGGGCATGAATATGTCGTTCCAGACATCAAGGACGTTTCCGTCTGTGTCAAAGACTTGTACTCGGTGTGCTTCACGATCTGCCACTATAACCCTATCGTCATTATCAACTGCTATGTTATGCGGTCGGAGAAATTGACCAGGCTCTATACCGGGTTCTCCCCAGGATTTTATGTGTTGTCCTTCAGATGAATATTTGTGAACTCTGAAGTTACCATAGCCATCTGTGATGAATATGTCTCCATTTTTCTTTGATACCGCGGCATGCGTTGGTCGGTTAAATGGATCACCCTTCCATATCTCAGATGATTGACCTGGGGTGCCTATCGTCATGAGTAGATCTCCATCACGGGTAAATTTTGTTATGGTGTGGATGCCGTCATCGGCACAATAGACTGTGTCATCTGGACCTATAAATATGCCGTGTGTACGATTACTGAATATTCCGGCACCAAAGCCGCGTAAGAAGTTTCCATCTCTATCGAATACCATAACGGGATGGTCTGTATTACGACTGAACGTGTATATCTCATCTTGAGAATCTACGGCTACTCCAGGAGTTTCTATTAATCTTGCTCCTTCTGGCAGTGTAGGCCACATGTCTACAGCTTCATATTTGAAATTTCCGCTTCCTACTGTGACGCTCATCTTAAATTCTCCTTGATCTACTTCGTATTACAGGTTCTAAAAATGTATCTCTAGTACATGTGACAGTTTTTCATTATGAACGCGAAGATACCATTGCCTTATAGCGGGGTCAATTTATCAAGAAATGTGTAACTGATAGCGATAGCTACAAAATCTAGGTCATGACATTTGAATAACGAACATATGTTCTAATATAATCGTAGGATCATGGACTTTGAACATAAAAAAATAGCATGCTTACTTATAACGCATTTAGGGATAAAAGAAGAAACACTGCGTCATCCTGAACTGCTTGATAGAGATCTTATTTTGTATACACAGAGTGATTCTCAATCGTCTCGTATTTCTAGTATTCGTCCTGTGGTATTTGACGTATCAAAAGGTGTTAATGGTGTTTCGATAGGCATGCCTCTTGCATTAGCTTCGCGGAGACATCCCGATTCAGTATTTATTCAGGCAAACTTAGTTAGTTATGGAAAAGTATTTGCAGAAGTTGTGTCTAAACTAGAAAAAATCGTACCTGCTGTTCAAGTGGATGGTCTTGGCAAGGTTTATATGGATATTACCCGTATATCAGAGGTATTCAATTCTAAAAAAATTACTTCTCTAGAAATGAATGATGCGGAAATATGCTCACGCATTCTCAGATCTGTTCCCAACTATTTACAGGCGCGAGTAGGAATTGCTCATGGTAAATTTCCATCTTACCTTGCGGCACTATCAACTAATCCAGGTGGAGCTACCAGGGTAGCTCCACAAAAAGATCATGACGATATAACTCAGATCACATCGGATTTTATTTCCTCTTTTTCTGTTGATCATCTACCTATTGAATGGAAAAAAATTTCAGCATTGCATAGATTTGGAATCCATAACATAGGTGATCTTGCTTCTTATGACCTTGGAATGATTCAGGCACGTTTCGGGCTTGGAGTTTCCAAAGTATGGGAATTGGCTAAAGGCATAGATACTGACAGAGTGCCTATTACGAAAAGGTGTGACGAGGTATCAGAATATATTTCATTACCGTTTGCTTCAACTTCAAAAGAAGTTTTATTAACAGCAATTGATTCGATTTTGCATAAAGCTTATAGAAGACCGGAGTTAAAAAGTCGTTACGCAAGCGAATTTTTACTTGAGTGTTCCATTCTCAATGCGCCTGGCTGGAGTAAAAACATAGTTTTAAAAGAGCCTGCTGGAAGTTCACAGGCTGCCTCATTTTCTATACGCAGTATCTTCTCAACATTGGATCTTCCTGGCCCTATTGAGGATGTTGCTATGTCGATATCTAAATTCTCAGGAGAATTTGGGATTCAGTCACGAGCATTCACGGATTCTAGGGAAGATTCACAGAAACTCGCAGAAAGATTTGTTCGAATAGATCGCCAGATTCAATCCAAGATGAATAGTGTTAACTCTTTGTATCGCATTGTAGAAATAGATTCTGCACATCCTCTTCCAGAAATGAGAGCAGTAAAAGTGTCGATTGACCTTAGTTCAAGTAATAGCGTTCTTCCGACTAATATGCCTGAAGAGATTAAAGTACTTGAGTCTAATGGGGTTCCTGTTTCAATAGCGATGCCATCAAGAAATAAAACCATTGGAATAACTAACATAAATATTTCAGCAAGGCCGTTAGATATGTGGAAGATTGATTTGTGGTGGATGCCTGTGCCTGTAAAGCGGATTTACTACCTTCTTCAAACCGATGCTCACAATTTGGTTACGGTGTTTAAGGATCTGAGTCATAGTGCATATGCATCATCCCCAACCAGTGTCAATGGTTCACGATGGTATCGACAGAATTATTGATGAGATATCAACTATGAGTCATGATCAGTATGTAGAGTTACATTCTCATAGCTTCTACTCTTTTGGGGAAGGAGCATCTCATGTTCATGAACTTCTTGATCGTGCGGTACAACTAGGGTACCCAGCGATGGGGTTGACTGACTACAACATGTGTGGAGCGTTGGAGTTTGCACGTCAGGCAAAAAGTTTGGGAATCAAGCCATTGACGGGAGGAGAGTTAATTCTGTCAGACGGGTCACACGTTGTTCTTTTAGCTAAGAACCGCAAGGGCTATTCGAACATATCTCAGTTATTCACATTTGCAAACATGTCTGACCGTCGTAACCCTCGGCTAGATCCTAGCTACATTCCATCATACTCTGATGGAGTGGTTTTACTTACAGGATCTACCCAAGGCACACTGTCGCGTCTTGTTTCTAAAGGCAGGATTGAAGAAGCTGAGAATAAACTCCATCAGTATTTAGACTGGTTTGGTTGCGGATCTGTTTATGTAGAACTGAATCGGAATTTTGTCCATGGTGATAAAGCTATAACCGGTGCTTTGAATAATCTTGCACGTAGAGCGCATGTACCCGTTGTTGCTACTAACAACGTTCATTACCACGTTCCAGAACGTCACCGTTTACAAAATTTGCTCGTTGCAATGCGTCGTAATACTACTATTGATCAGGTTATACCTCATATAAAACCCAACAGTGAGTTTTATATGAAGTCCGCCAAGCAGATGTCAGGATTGTTTGAATCTATTCCAGACGCACTTAGTAATACCTTGAAAGTGGCTGATATGTGCAACTTTGATCTCTCATCAGATTTGGGATATGCCCTTCCTAATCCAGATGTACCAGATGGATATACACCTTTGACATATTTGAAGAGACTTTGCCATGAGGCAGCTATAAGGCGATATGGGTTTATAGACGAAGTAGTGGAATCTAGATTGGCTGAGGAACTTAGACTAATTCATAAACATGGACTTGCTGGATTCATGCTTATTTACAGGGAAATAGCGCAAATTGCGCGTGAACTTATGATTGAGATAGGTCGAGCTAATCCAGAAGATCCTTTGGAGTGGAGACCTCCTGGGAGAGGAAGAGGCTCGTCGGTTGCTATGCTCACAGGCTACCTTATTGGGATATCTCACATAGATCCGCTCATATACGATCTGACTCTAGAGAGATTTTTACCAGATGATTTGCGTGTTATGCCAGATATAGATCTTGATTTTCCTCGTTCTTTGAGAGAGAAACTTCTGGTTCGTGTGCAGGAGCATTTTGGATCTGATTTTGCTGTACTTGCCGGTATGATAACCACTTACAGAGCAAAAGGGGCTATTACTGATGTTGGGAAAGCGCTTGGGATTCCAAAAGAGGATTTGCTCCGTCTGTCAAAGCAAATTCATAGTCATGAAGCATCTCATCTTCGTGATGAGATGCTTTTAACTAATGATTTTAGGCACAGAGTGGATAATCCACTCTGGAGGGATCTTATCTACTTGGCTCCTCAACTTCAGGGAGCACCAAAAAGACTAGGCCAACATGTTGGGGGAATGATTTTAAGCTCAACCCCAGTGTCTCGCATGGTTCCATCACGCCAAGGTGCCATTGAGGGTCGATATATCATTGATTGGGATAAGGACAGTGTTGCGGATGCCGGATTTGCCAAGATAGACATACTATCTCTTCCTGTACTAGACCAGCTAGAAGAATCTGTTTCACTTATTGAGCGTAGAACCGGAAATCGCATTGATTTGAGCCGTATTGATCATGAAGATTCGGATGTGTATGACATGATCAACCGTGGTGAGTCACGTGGAGTTTTTCTTCTCCAGTCACCAGCGCAACTCAAGATGGGACAACGCCTTATGTCTCGAAATCTTCAGGATTTAGCGTATCAAGTGGCCCTAATTCGTCCCGGTGTCGGACTACAGGGAAGCGCCGTTTCAGATTTTATCAAACGATACCGTCATGGAATGCCATGGACATATGATCATCCGCTGGAGGAACGTGCTCTCAAACGAGGTTATGGAATCATAGTATGGCAGGAGCAGGTTGTGCAGTTGATATCTGATGTATCAGGTCTTAGTCAAGCTGATGCAGATGAAATGCGCAGAGCGTTTATCCGCCGTAACAACGAATACGTTATTAACTCTTACTGGGAGCGGTTTCGTGACGGAGCTCTAAGCAAGGGTGTAGATCAGAATATTGCGCTGAAGATATTTGAAAAGATTAATGGGCACTATATGTTTCCAGAATCACATTCTCACGCATTTGCTGTCTCAGCCTATCAAGCGGCATGGATGAAATACCATTACACTCTAGAGTTTTTTGTGACTCTCATGAACAATCAGCCCATGGGGTTTTACCCTATAGAAGCTATAAAACAGGATGCTCGAAGATTTGGTGTCCCTTTTCTAAATCCATGTGTTAATCTCAGCGACTCAAAATGTTCCTGTCATAAAAATTCTCTTATTTTAGGTCTCGAGTTTATTAAAGGTGTCGGTGTGCGATATGCGAATGAGATAATTAGAGAACGCGTTGAGAATGGACTATTTTCGTCTGTGGGAGATTTTGTGCGTAGAGTGTCAGTGGATTCAAGTGTTGTTGAATCTCTCGTATATGCAGGGGCCTTCGACTTGATACCTGGTATATCGCGTAATCGCAAGAGATTTCTTTGGGAAGCGGGGGTTTATCCAACTCCTTCCGGAGAAAACAGACCTTTGCCGCTTTTAATGGATGACAGCGTTCCTGAACTGATTGATTTTAGCCCATATGAGAAAATGTTGGGTGAATATAAATACATGGATATTTATCCTAGTGGCCATATCATGGAATTTTTTCGTCATCGGTTGCCTTCAAACACCAAGCG